>Ga0256842_1002641_pt1 | contig 12592 bp, 13 predicted proteins | sample 4559240metaG_FD_185973 | JGI IMG/M metagenome (GOLD analysis project Ga0256842, IMG submission 185973) | Hydrothermal vent microbial communities from Guaymas Basin, Mexico - 4559-240 | ecosystem: Environmental > Aquatic > Marine > Hydrothermal vents | place: Mexico: Guaymas Basin | collected...
ATATTATAACTTAAAATCTCCTATTGAAAAAGTAATGGAGATTTTATCTGGCGCTCCTAATACATGGGATAAAAATTTACAAGCACTTAAAAATAACGAACAAGCTGTAGATGATTTTATAAAACATCTGCAGGATTTAGAAAAATATGCTCAACAATTAGAAACATCTGCACAAACTCCACTACAAAAGTTTATATCTGGGTTTGAAAAATTACAAGAAACTGAAGCATTAGTAGGGCTTTCCGATAAAGCTTATGCTGAGGGCTTGTTAGAACTTTCTAAAAATATAGTAGATACTACTAATAAAGAAGACCTTTTAAGGGAGGCTTTTGCACTTTATGCTGATGAATTAAAACAAATGCCTGCAGAAGAAGTTGCAGCTAAGATTAAAGAACTTGCAAAAGCCTTTGATACTCACGAATCAGCCTGGCAAAAAGGAATAAAAGCTTATATAGATGATATTAAAACGATGGATCAAGTGATTACTGATATTGTTCACAAAATGTTTTCTGAACTAGAAGATATGCTTACCCACTTTATTACTTCTGGTGAAATTTCTATAAAAAATTTTACTGATTATATAATAAATCAAATAGCCAGAATTTATGTCCAACAGTATATGATGAAGCCTTTAGCACAATATATGTATAACATAATACCCACATCTAGTGGGGGGCAGTTTGGTGGTTCAGGTTTTTCTTTTAACAATATACCTTGGTCATCGTTAGGTAATATATTTTCTACATCGGCTGCACCTTTAGCTGCATCAAGTGCTTTTAGTAATTTATCTTTAATACCTGCTACTACAACTTCTTCTGCGTTTAACAGTCTATCTCTAATGCCTTCAGCTACAGGAACAACTACATCTGCAGGGGCGTTTAGCAATCTATCTTTGATGCCTGCAGCCACTACTCCAACAACTTTATCCTTCTCTCAGGCATTACCTTATGCTGGTTGGAGTGCTTTAGGTTATTCTACTTTAGGGAATTGGGTAGGATTACCGCAATCACAATATTCTCCATATACTGCTGGTGCTGGGGGAATGGGGGGAGCATTGTTAGCTTCTAGTTTTGCTGTAAATCCAATTATAGGAGGAATTGGTGGAGCCCTACTTGGCGGGGTAGGTGGTGGATTACTAGGACAAAGCCACATAGATGATGTTGATTTGCATATTTATTTTGGAAATCCTAATGAGTCTTACCCCCAAGATTATAGTGGACTGAGGCAAAAAGAATTTTTTGAATGGGATAGAGCCATAAATGATTTTATGTCTGTTAATATTAGGAAAGGCTCATCTATGAGTGATGAGCAAGCTAGACAATTAGAACAAGCCATCTCAAATTATTTTCAAGGACTATTTGATAGTATAGAAACACAATTTGGTATTAGTGTAAAAGATGTATTAGAAGGTCAGGCCGTAGGATTTCATGAAAATGATTATTCAGGGGATTTGCAGGCCACTTTAGCAAAATATACTGATGAGTTTTTTAAGAATTTTACAGACGAACTAACAGAATCAATATTAGGATATTCTATAGATTATGATACATTAAAGAAATTTCAAGAGTCTGGGGAAGCTATTTCAGATACATTCTCAAGAGTAGTTGGGAGTTTAAAAGAAATACCACATGCAAGTGAGTTAATTGTTAAGTATCTAACACAAACTGAAAGTTCTGCCCAAAGTTTACAAGAACTACCTGAATCCGCAGAAGATATTAGTAATATAATTAATCAGTCAGGAAGTGAGGTAGTTGACGCTTATAATAAATTAATAACAACATGGACACAAATAAATGATTTAGTAGATACTGCCTTCCAAAATATGACGTTTCCAGAATCCGTGGAGGATTTTACAAATCAATTAACTACTAATATTAGACTAGAGGTCACACAAGCTCTTGAGCAAAGTTATATGAATGAGCTTGCAGAGCAAACAAAAGAATGGCTATTAGAAAAGTTTGGTATTACAGACTGGTCTCAATTGATAGAAAATTTGCAAAACGGAACTATTGCATTGGAAACATTTAATGATGCTTTAGACGAATTAGCAGATAGTGTTAGCGGAACTGCTAATGATGTAATACAACAAGCAAATACTATAACATCGCAAATAGCTCCAGAGCAACCTATAGAATCTGATAATGGAGAATATTCTAGTATTCAAGAAGCTTTAGATGCTGGAGATTATAATGCGGCTTCACAAATGCTATTTCCTTTTGCCCAAACTACTGTCACATATTCATATACTCCTGAACCAACCCAAGATACTACTCAACAACAAATTCAATCTATACTAGAAGATTTACAAAAAATAGATATTACTCAAGGCTGGAAAAATTTTGCTGAAAATTTCATGAATACAATCAAAGATTCTATTACTGAACAATTGCAATCTAATTATATTTCTAAAATTACAGGTAATATAAACAATTTATTGCAGCGTGCCACTGATTTTAGCAGTATTGATGATTTTATACGCCAAGTGACTGAGGGGAATTTGAGTATAGATGAAACAACAAGCACTCTTAGAAAAATAAACAAAGCTTTAGAAAGTAATAAAGATATATACGATAGACTTTTTATATCTCTAGTAAGTATAGGTGAAATTGATTTAAGCGGAATTTTAGATAAAATACCAGAAGTATCCGAGGTATTAAACAATTATATAACAGCCACTAATTCATCCTTAGTAGAAGCTTATGAAGAATTAGTAGAGCAATGGGATTATTTGAATGAATTAATTTCTGAGTCTTTACAGCAAATAGAGAATCCATTTGATGGAAACTTTAAGCAACAATTCTTGACCTCCTTTCAACAGCAAATAGGAAAAGAATTAACTCAGCAGTATTATCAAGATATTGGTGAGCAAATGACTAGTTATATTCTATCAACATTTGGATTAGCAGACTACACAGAACTCTCAAATGCAATTTATACTGGGGAACTTAATATAGAAGATTTTATTAATGCTCTTAATGATATGGGAAATGTAATTGATGCTAATAGTGATAAATTAGATGAGTTATTAACAGAACAAATTTTATTGGGAAACATAGATATTTCATGGGTAGATAATATATTGAATATAAGTCAAATAGTGCAAGACTATATGGACAGAACTGGGGAAACCCTTACAAGCGCATATGAGGAACTAAGTGAAGAATGGGATTATATTTATAATTTAGTATCCCAATCTTTCCAGAATATTACGCTACCTTTCGATACACAATCCTTAGAGCAGCAGTTTTTTATGAATTTTCAGCAAAATCTAGGTAATCAAATACTACAGGCTTTTTATGAAGACCTTAGTAATCAAATTACAGGAGCAATTTTATCTGAATATGGCGTATCTGATTTAGAGCAACTTACTAACTGGCTATTAACTGGGGAATTAAGTTTAGAAAGCTTCAATAACGCATTAGTTGAGTTAGGAAGTATTTTAGAACAAAATACACCTAAAATTGAACATTTAAAACAAGTATTAGAAAAATTAGGAATATTTACTAGTTATTATGAGCAACAATACGAGCAAGCCAAAGCTGACTACATAAATGCTCTTCAGGCGGAAATTTCAGACCTACAACAAAAGCAACAAGAATTAGAACAAAATTTTCAAAAAGCTAAACAGGATTATTTAAACGCTCTTCAAGAAGAAATCAATAAAAACCAAGAAGCCGCAAACTCTGCTAAGAGGTTGATAGAAACTTTTGGAGATTTAATTGAATCTATAAACTCTTACAGAGATGAATTGGTAGGAGATACACTAAGTCCTTCGACATACAACTATGCTAGAGCTCAGTTCCTCGATTTAATATCAAATCTAAATACTAGTGATACAGATGTTTTGCAAGAAACACTGTCAAAATTACCAGAAAGTGCCAGCGCTTTTTTAGAACAGTCAAAACAGTATAACACATATGAACAATATTTGAAAGATTATTACTTAGTGATGCAAGTATTGAATGAAGCTCAGGATAAGGCAGTAGATATACAAGAAGAACAACAAGACTTATTAAATAGTATAAATGAAACACTAAAAGAATTAACTGAAAAATATGATGAAGTAAGTGGTAAAGACATAAAAGACCTGGCAGATGCCGCAGAAGCTTATTACGAAGCTAAACTAGCATTAGACAATAGCCAATATACTAGTCAGATAAAGTACTACCAAAATATACTAGCTACTCTGCAAGATATACTCGATGTAGAGACAGCGGCTGCCGCTTACAATACAGCATATCAATCATATGTAACACATACAACTACTACTTCTCCTATGATAACTGGAGGGGAAACTACAGGCAGTTCAGCAGTCTTTCCTTTTGAACCATCAATGTATGGCTGGTCTGATGAAGATTTTTGGAATCTTGTATCTACAACAGACCACGATGATTTGGCAGATATGTTAAGAAAGTGGGGAATAACCGCACAAGAATACAGTGCATGGTTGCAGTCTATTGGTATTCCAGTACCACCTTTATTAGTAGAAGCTACTTACCATTTACCTTATGATTATAGTGAATATTTTGACCCATCACAATATGGGTGGACTGACCAAGATGTTATAAATTTTTTAGGTGGATTATCTACAGGACAATTAACTACAGAAGACATTATAAATGCTGCAGAAGAGGTTCATGTAACCGCAGGTGCACTTGCCGCATATGCTAGGCATTTGGGATATAATCTTACTGCTGACGATATACACAATATTTATGGAATACCTTATGAATATTTTGCAGAGGGTGGAACAGTTTATAAACCAACGTTAGCAGTGGTGGGCGAGGCTGGAGTAGAACATATCACTCCTGATAGCCAAATGAAAGAAGTTAAAGAAAAGTTAGGTGAAATTAAGGAAATTTTATGGATGATGCTCAATACTACTGGAGATAATAAGAAAGTGCTTATCAAATTAAATAACTTAGTAACTGGATGGGATTATGAAGGCTTGCCTGCAACTAGAGAATAATAATTTGCACTCAAGTGCAGGGGATAAAAAATGAAGCTAGTAAAATTAAAAGATATAAACTTAATTTATAGTAATATCTCAGAAGATGCTTATTCTGAATATAATAACTCAGCCACTTATAATACTGGAGATAGAGTATATGTAACAAAAGAATCTGATGGAACAACTGAAAGAACTCCACATGAAATATACGAGAGCTTAGCTGATAATAATACTGGTAATTATCCACCAGATAATCCTAATAAGTGGGGCTTTATTAGCGCTACTAATAAATGGAAAATGTTTGATAAATATACTACTACTCAAACAGAAAATGATAGTAGTATAGAAGTAGTAGTAGGATTTTCTCTTTGTGATACATTTGCGCTGTTTGGTTTAGATGCTACTACTGTTGATTGGTATTTATATGATGGAGATTATACTGATTCTGGTAATTTAATTACTTCAGGAAGTATAGATTTATCTGAGTCAGTAGGAAATTGGTATGAATATTTTTATGGGGATATAGAATATAAATCAGAATGTTATGTAAATAATATCCCAATTTACGGCACAGGACAGCTTAGAGTTGTTATAAATAAACCTTCAGGCACTATTAAGTGCGGTATGCTTTGTATAGGAAGAGAAGTATTTTTGGGACTAACTCAATATGATGTATCTACTTCAATTACTGACTATTCACGCAAGAAAGTAGATGAATGGGGCAATATTTATCTCAAAAAAGGAGATTATGCCAAGAAAGTAGAATGTGATTTTTGGTTAGATAGTGGACAAGTAGATTTTGTTAGAAAGAAGCTAGCAGATGTGCGAGCCACGCCTACTATCTTTAACGTAAATAATGATGCTTTACAAGACAATAGCTTCAGTAGCTTAATTGTTTATGGTTTTTATAAAGATTTTAATATAATCATTCCAGGGCATAGTTATAGTAAATGCTCTTTAGAAATAGAAGGTATTATTTAATAGGAGGATTTTATGGCAATAAATCAACAAATAACTTCAGCACCGCCAGCACCACAAAGAAGTGACCCAAATACTTTTGCAGATAAAGCAGACGCTTTTGTAGCATGGCTGGAAAATTTAGATGATGAGCTTAATCAATGGGCTAGTGAATGTAATTCTACTGAAGATAATATAAATGATTCAGAACAAACAATTTTGCAAGCCAAAAGTGACACTTTAGCCGCAAGAGACCAAGCAGTAGCAGAGGCTAATGCAAAAGTATATGATAATTCTGAAACTTATAGCTATCCTGATTGCGTAATAGGCAGTGATGGGCATGTTTATAGGTGTATGGGGAATAATATTACAGGAGAAGACCCTGTAACTTCTATATCTGGAAATTGGAAAAGACTCTCAGTGGCATTAAACTCAGATAAACAGTTAGAATTACCTTTTGCCCAAACTCCAATTCTAGTTAACGGTCAAGATATAATGTCTAGAACTTTCTATGTTGATGCAGAGAACGGCGATGATAATAATGATGGTGCTAGTTCGACACCGTTTAAAACTATAAAGAAAGCGTGTGATAGTGTGCCTGTTGGCGGGTATGGATTAATTTATTTTTTTGGTGGGCAGGTTTTTAATTTAGATTCAATAATTTTACAACATAAGTCTTTATTTTTTAGTAGATATAATAATGATAATAATTATATAATAACTACTAGTTATTATCAGGATAATGATGCAGCTTGGTTAAAAAATTTTAAACTTATCAATTCTAAACTGATTTTTTATCACGCAATTTTTGATTTACCAGAAAACACAACCGGTTTAAATGTATCTGGTCATGATAATGGATTAATTCAATTTAAGCGTAAATCTGTAGTATCTGGTGTGCATTTCTATAATTGCACTGTTAACTTAAATTATAACAATAATATACTAATTTCGATGCATGATTATGGTGATGGAGCTTCTTTTAGTGCTATTTCGTTATATAATGTTACTTTTAATATAAATCATTCTAATACTTATTTCATAGGTGCTGGCAATGCACCCTTTTCTTTACGAAAAGGCGCCAATATAACTGTAAACGATAATACTGGTAATAATAGAACATTTAATGATTTAATAGCTGGTATCGTTAAAGACGCTAACGGTGTTCCCAGAAATGTAATTTCTAACATCGTATTCTAAAGGAGGAATTTTAAATGATTAGAATAATCAAACTTGGTAACTTAATATACGAAAACATTGAACCATTTCATATAGACGAAAACGGTAACGAAATCTGGAATATACCTAACGATTACGATTCACTTAAAGCAGCTATAGAAGATACCTTAGGGTGGTTAGTATTCAATAACATTCAAAAGTCTATTAATCGTAGTCCTGATAAACTTAACGCTAGCAACTCTAAAGCTATTTGTCTTCTAGCGAAAGTTATCAATACTCTAAATCCAGATTTAACTCAGTTAACAGAGAAAGAACGGACTGCTTTTAATAAGATGATTTCCCTTGCGAATGATGGTTACACCGATAGTAATCTACTTAACTTTACTTCAGATCAACTACAAACTCAGTTGAATTGGTATGCTGATAAAATACAAGAGTTAAATAACCTTACTACAGTTAATGAGTTAATTAACTTTCTTGAGAATATAAAACCATAAAGGAGGTGTATCATGAAAGTATCTTTTTGGAAAATCTTATCTTTAGCAGGACTTTTGGCCGAGGAACTCTCAGAGGCAGCCGCAGATAATAAAATTACTGTCGCTGAGGCACTACATGTTGTTGAAAAAATTTGCGAAAGTATTGGAATCGATTTTGATAAAGATGGTTTTGATGTAGTGAAGGAAGAGTTTGTGAAATCTAATAATTCTTAAAATAAAAAGGAGGTATGTTATGGTAAAGAAAGTTTTTTTAGGATTGTTGATAATTGTAACGTTTGTATGTTTTTCCTTTGCATCATTTGCTGATGATTTGTGTTGGACTGTAGTGTCGGGCTCACAATGGCAATTAGATGATACTGATTATGTAGTTATTTTTAAAGAAAGTTGTGTAGGACCTTCACCAACTGCTAATGTTATACTTGCAGATGATGAAGGAAACGCTCTCTGGATAGGACAATATAGATGTTCCAATGGTGTTGTGGATATATATGACAAAGATGCTGGAAAAATCTGTTCATGCATGGAAGATGAACTAGGAAATTTTCGCTGTTTTTCTAATCCAGTAACTATTTTGAGAAAGCAATGAAATAAATATACAAAAGGCTCTCTGGAGTAATTTGGAGAGCCTTTTTTAAGGAGAGTAAAAATGCCTTTTAGTGGTGAATTAGTTGTAAAACAATTACCTGTAAAAGTTGTTAGAACAGGTTTTCTCTGGTTCTCTACACGTAAAAAAACAGTTCTTGAGTGGGAAATATGCAAAGAGTTTAGCTATCAAGATGATAAGCTCGGTATCAAAGTAACAGTCCCAAAAGGCGCAAAAACTGACTTTGCCTCAATTCCTAGAATATTTTGGCCTATTCTGCCGCCTGTTGGTAGATACTCTAAAGCTGCAGTTGTTCATGATTATCTCTACAGGCATGGACTTTTTACTAGAAAAGACTGCGATTTAGTATTTCTGCATGCTATGGAAGAATTAAATGTAGCTAAGTGGAAAAGGATAATTATGTATAGAGCAGTTAGGTTATTCGGGGCGCCCGCTTATAAGAAAAAATGAGCATTACATTTGAAGAAATATACAAGAATAGCAATATTCTTATAGGAATAATAAGAGCTGGAGCTGAGCATAAAGAATACGGAGACCCATATGAATTTTCTACTATTGTAGTTATAAAAGACTCTATAGCCACTTTTAAAGGGGCTGTTTCTGTTACTAACTTTAATATTTTAGGCATAAGAAATAAATTAAGAGCGCTAGTAAAAGAATTAGGTGTTAAAGAAGTGCGCTGGGAAAGATATAGAAAAAGTGTCAAAAAGTTGACACATAAACAGATAATGATTATTGTATAGGTAAAAAAGGAGTTGTAAGTATGAGAGTAAGGTTAACAAATCCAACATACTCTTATTTAGAAAACGGCCTCTCTAATTTGACTTGTGAAATACAGATATATGACGAAGCCTCGGATACAGTCATATGGTCTAAGAGCTATTCTGTCACATTTAATCTAGGCAATACTTCTAGTTTAGAAAGTGCCAAAGAAAAGATAAAGCAAGAAGCACTTGCATCTTGGGATAGATTTAAATGGTGCGCTGAGCAAGTAAACAATCTCTTTGGCACTACTGACTTTAACGAGGCTGTAGATAATATGTTAAGTTCTTTAGAAACTGACATAAATAACGAAATAGGAGCTTGATATGGCTGATATAAAGATTGTATATGGCTCAGAATCAGTATTATATTCTACAGATGCTTATGGCGGCTCTGATGCAGATGTAGGTAGCAGTGAAGTCTTTACTGGAGATGTTGATTTAGAGACAAATGGATACCAAGGAGCACTATTAGTAGTAAAAGGAACATTTGTAGCCAGCCCTACAGATGACTTAGAGATAAGAGTTTATGGGTCTCTTGATGGTAACTATAACGGAAATGAGAATCCAGTATTAGCTTATACATTAGAGAAAGTTGATGGTGGCGAAAATATTATGCAGACAGTTCCTATTTTTACAGTGCCACACTTCAGAATCGGGTTAAAGTCTAGCGGCACAACTGATACAATAGACGCAAAAGTAATAGTTAAACCTTTCTACTATCAGTCGGTGTAATAAGTTATGGCTAGATGGGTTAGATGGAATAATCCTACTATTAAGCCCCCTTTTGGTGCTCAGATAGATTGGAGTAATCCAATTACTGAGGGATTAGTTGGGTGTTGGTTGTTTAATGAGTACAACAGTAACCTAGCTGTAGATTTAAGTCTAAGACATAACAGTGGTACAATAAACGGAGCACGGTGGAAAGGAAATGGTTTATATTTTAACGGTTCTTCTGGTAATGTTGATTGTGGCAATATTTCAGAAATAAATAATGCTAGTAAAATATCTATAATTACTCAAGTGCAACCAAAATCTTTAACTGCTGATAATACAATAATCTCAAAAGGACTGTTCGGCGGAACTGTACCTGTTTTAATATGGAGGGATGATGTTGGATATAGCAGCGGAAGAACAGATATTTATTCTGTTTTAGTATATGATGGTAATAATAACACAAAAATAGAAGGGGCATCTTACCCAGATACTAATAAACACCAGATTTCTATGACATATAATTCAAATGATTTTTTAAGATTATATGTGGATGGAATAGAAGATGTGTATAGCCCAGTAGCATCTGTAGACTCACTTGAGAGTAATACATACCCATTTTTAATAGGGGAAGCGTCAGGAACAAAACTAAATACATTTGACGGGAATATTTATCACGTATACTTATTCTCTCGTGTCCTGTCCTATATAGAAATAAAGCGACTCTACCACGAACCCTACTCTTTCTTCCTTTACCCACAATATTGGTATTTAGTAGATTTTGGCGGTATTAATAGTAAAGAATATTCTAGTCTATATGACATTCTTAATAAAAATGAATACAATAACAAATATGATATTCAAGCAAAAACAGAAAAGAATATAAAATATGACATTTTAGCCCAAAATAGTTATGTATCAAAATACGATATACTGACCAAAAAAGAAACTAACGTTAGTTATGATATTTTAATTAAGACGGATTATAATATAAGTTATGACATACTAAATAGGTTAACAAAAGAAGTATCTTATGACATTTTATCTGCCAAGGAATATAATAGTAAGTACGATTTATTAAATTCACTAGCAAGCAGTATTTTATACAATATCCTTACTAAAAACGAATATAATGTTATATATGATATCCTTGGCACAACTGCTATTGAATATACTATTCAGTATGATATTCTTAATTCAGCCCAAACAAACATAGTTTTTGATATACTTAGTAAAAAAGAAGCAAATATAAAATATGATATCCTAGCAAGCCGCACAAGTAATATTATTTACGATATCTTAGCAAAAACTTTAACAAATATAATTTATGATATTCTAGCCAAAAAAGAAACTACTTTTTCATACGATATCATTAATAAAAAAGAAATTAATTTTAAGTATGATATACTTACAGCAAAATTATACACAAATATTTATAACATATTAACAAAGTCTGAATATAAAATTTTGTATGATATTCTTAGTGATATAATCATAAGACCAGAAGTTATTTTTAAATTAGACAAACAAGATACTATATTCAAAGTAGGAAAAATAAATACAATTTTTAAATTAAAATAAGGAGGAATAAATATGGCTGCAAACTTAATACTAAGATTGACAGGCGGTGCTAGCAATACAGACCCTAATGCTTCTTTAGGCGGGGTAATGTCTTCTACGGAATTGCAGGATGGAGTGTTAAACAACTTATACGATAACGTAAGCCCAGAGGAAGCCTCTTCAGGCATGACTGATTATAGAGCCCTTGATGTATATAATGCTGGTGATGCAACTTCTACATCTGTTTCTATTTTTCTATCTTCAGAAACACCTTCTAGTGATACAAGTATAGATTTAGGTTATGACTCGGCTAATTCTCCACACGCCTCTGATGCTTCATTACCTACTATAGCAGATGAAACTACTGAACCTACTGACGGCACTAATGCTATATCTTTTGACCATTACACAAGCGCAAGTAAACTGAGCTTACCCGACATACCTGCTGGTGAGGCTGTTAGGATATGGATAAAAAGAGTTGTAAAAGCTAACGCAACAAATAGAAGCGGAGATAATTTTACAATCAGAGTTGATTTTGCTTAAGGAGTAAATCTATGTTTGTTATAGAGAAAAAAGTATCTGAAAAATTCCCTATCGGAATAGACTTTACAAATAAACTAGATGGAGAAAGTATTACTTCATATGAGGTTAGTTCCACTGATAGTAGTGCTATTGACCCAGACAGTGTGACTTTAACAGATAACACCCTTTCTGTTTGGGTCAATAAAGATAATACATATAGAAAGCCTTTTTTTGTTAAATTTCATATAGTTACTAATACAGGTAAAGAGTTTACGGCCTCATGCCGTGTTAATGTTGTATCTGATTATACTTAATATAAGAGGAGTGCTATGGAAAAGTTGAAAGAAGAAATATCTAGTATAAAAGATGATTTAACTAATATTAAAACAGATATTAAACTTATTTACCAAACACAAGCCACTTTATCTGAGGCTGTAGAAAAACTTACAGAATTAACAAGTAATTTTCAATCACTAATTACAACCCAAAATACTCATAGTGAGGATATTCATGATTTATTTACTAAATACAACAAACTCCAAGAAGAAATGTATAATAAAATAGCCCAGTGCCAATCACATACTGTAAAAATAAAAACCTTATGCGATGAGATTAGGGAATTAAAAGATGCTATTAAATTCAGGGATAAAGCTCTTATAGGGTTAGGTTCGGGTGTTCTCATTTATATAATTGTAGAATTAATAAAGCTAATTTAGGGGGGATACTTTATGAGTCAAATATTTGATAAAGCTTTTGAATTAGTATTAAAATACGAAGGCGGTTATGTAAATGATTCAGATGACCCTGGCGGCGAAACTAAATATGGTATTTGTAAACGCCAGTATCC
>Ga0256842_1002643_pt1 | contig 12591 bp, 8 predicted proteins | sample 4559240metaG_FD_185973 | JGI IMG/M metagenome (GOLD analysis project Ga0256842, IMG submission 185973) | Hydrothermal vent microbial communities from Guaymas Basin, Mexico - 4559-240 | ecosystem: Environmental > Aquatic > Marine > Hydrothermal vents | place: Mexico: Guaymas Basin | collected...
TCTCAAGCCGCTCAGCAACTTCACCGCGAACCTGACCCTGACATTTCAAAGCGCCATCGATCATGGCGATGACTTCCGAACCCACCCAGCGGAAGGACTCATCCCATTCCGACGGATGGGGCAACAGGCCGGAATTCACGGCTTCGTTCAGGGCCTCGATTATCAAACTGCCCGTATAAGTTGGCACATACTCGATGGGCCTCTCAAGCCTCAAAAGCCCTGCATATTCCAGTTCCCGGAGATAGAACTCATCCTCTTCCGGCGAAACGCCTTTCTCAAAAGCGTAGGTCTCTTCTCCGGCTTCCATCGCTTTCCCCACCAGCAGAAGAAGCTCCGCATGCCTTTTCTGGATAATCATCCCTGTTTCCTCCTTTTTCCTGTCTTTGGTTTGCTTTTTACTAAATTCAACGAAATTATACCTATCAGGGTCGGTTTCATCAATGTGCTCCCCTCCTATGCATCGGGTTTGAACAGGTAGACGAACACAACGAGAAGCGAGAACAGGAGCACCCCGGCAAGATAAAGGATGTATTTTCCGTCATAACCGAATTCCACGTAATGCATGCCTTCGGGTATCTCTATAGCCCGCAGGATATAATCGACACGATAGACTTTCGTCTTCTGCCCGTCCACATAAGCCCTCCAGTAAGGATACCAGTTCCCGGAATAGACGAGAATCGCCCTGCCGTTGGTCTGCACCTCAAGCTTTATGTGGTTGGGAGTCCGTTTTTTGAACTGGACACTCCACTGGAAATCAGGGACCTCGATTATCGGAATGGTCACCGAGTCCTCAAAGATGGCCTCCTGAGAAGGATCAAATTTGCTGGATTTCATGTAATCCAGCACCTTATCCGACTCCATGACCCGGTATCGCTGAACGAGGAACACCCGGCCTAAGTCATTGTTGTTCCGATAAATCGTGTAATACCCCTGGCCAACCTGAACTGTGCCGATTTTTTCTATGCCGGGTGTCGAGAGCAGTCCCTTGATGTCACGGATCAGGCTACGCGTTTGGGGATCGAACCGTGTCAGGTCCTCCGGCAACGGCTGCGAGATGATGTATTTCGTGTTGAGCATGTTTATGAACTTGGGATACCTCAGGAGATTAGGCACCATGTTGGGCCTGAACATGAAATGATGCGGTTCACCAACGAATTCCTGATACCTCTGGAACTGGTTTCCATGATGTCCGCCAATGGATTCGATGCCATGATACATCAGGTAGTTATCGTCAATGCGGTATAACAGCGGAAAGACTCGATACACGGTGGTATCCTGCTTCAGGTATTGGACAACCGCATCCGGGGCGTAGTAGCGGTCAGGACCGGGCACCTTTTTCAGAAAACGCCAGTTTATCGACCAAAGGTCAACAATCACGAGGATTGCGGCAATGAGAGCGTAATTGCGTTCACCGCGCGAGAACTGCACAGCAAGGACAAACCCTGCTATAAGGAAAATGAAAGTCCGCCAGAAGGCTGATGGGATGTTGCCGTAGTATCGCCTGAATATCTCCAGCTTTTCCGGTGTCGCATTTTTGAGGAACAGCGACTTTATCACTCCCTGAAACGCTCCAGCCGATGCCGCAAATGCAAGGATAAGGGTCAAAACGCCAAGCACAAGCATGACTTTTTTCACAAAATCGATGGTGTCATGTTCGATAAGCGAAAGATAACCTATTGCGGCAAGGACGTTGACTGAGAAAGCAACCACGAAGAACGACATCGCCGGTGCCCTGAATTTCTTGACGCCGGGCAGGAAGCTGTAGAACAGTTTGTAAAGCGGGGTGTAACCGCCAAGTGCCATTATGCTGAAAAACAGGAAGATGAAGAGCATGGCCCATTTGTCACGGGATTTTGCGGCAGGAGCAAAGGCAGCAATGGCAAACAACCACGGCAGAACGCCAAGATATTCGGTGTTCAATTTGAACGGATTTCTCCCCCAGTAGCTGTCGAGGAATCCGGAAAATTTGGCAAGGAAAGCGCTAATATAATCCTCCCACGGCAATGACCAGGATATGGCGAACTCGTAGCCCCGATTGCCCGCTCCCCTTGGCGAGAACTTCGAGACGTAGAGGTAAGATGGCACGAGCTGGATGGCGCCAATCGCAAGTGAGAAGACGACCATCAGCACGAACAGGTAAATGGCTTTGATGGCCGCTCCCCCCCCTTTTTCCTTGAGCAGATGGAACCACTCGAAAACGAAGTAGATGCCCGCCGCCAGATAGGTGTAATACGCCATCTGGACATGTGGGGATAGGATGTCAAGGCCGAGAAACAGTGCCCCTAACATGAACCACTTGGCCTTTACTTCGTGCATGCCTCGTCGGATGGCGAAAATCACACCGGGCAAAAACGCCGATACGATCACCTTGCCGTCATGTCCGGGCAGGGTCTGGGAGACGATCACCCCTGTAAACGCATAGGAGATCGCCCACAAAAATGCACCCTGGATATCCAGCCCCATGTCGCGCAAAAGGATAAACATGAGCAGGCCGGCAAGGAAGACATGAATGATGAACACCAGCGTGAGCACATAGTGGGCGGGAAGAAATATCCTCAGGAATGCCGAGGGATAGAAGATGTCGCCGTGCATGGCATCGACAAATGGAATTCCGGAAAAGAGGTAAGGGTCCCACAACGGAAACCTGAGGTGGTGCAGTTCATTCGCCTGAAACTGACGGATGGGGATACCCGCTGAGAGCTGGTCAGTCGCCTGAATCATCACGTTGGGAGATAGGACCTTGTAGAAATAGAGCAGTGTAAGCGCTCCAAGAATGGCTATGGCAAGCGTTGTGGTAAAATGCAACTTGGATCCTGAGGTTTTTTTCCTGCTTTTCCTCCCGCTTCGTGACCTTTTAACCCTTTTAGCCATCTACACTCCTCCTATTTTCGCCACAGTTTATTGCCCTGTCATTTTAAGGTCAAGCTAAGACTATTTCCTGTTTTGTTTGTGATGGAAATTTTTATTTCTCTGTGCCCTCTGTGTCTCCGTGTGAAAAACGAAATAAAAATCACACAGGGACACGGTGAACACAGAGAGATGGGACATGGAGTAAAGGATTCCTCGTGTGAAATGGAGAGGATTGATGAAGCAAAATGACAGGACAACTGTCACGCCTGACAGAATCATTTTTTCAGGCACTCCAAAAATCATTCCGAAGTCTCTCCATCGATTTTTCTATCGAGACTTCGCCATTATCATAAAAGCCGTTCACAAAACCGCTTTTCGGGAGGGAAAGGATGATCGAGCTTGAAATCGTGGCAGTTGACGAAAAGAGCGGAGCAAGAGCCGGAATACTTCACACCCCACACGGCGATGTGGAAACGCCGGTCTTCATGCCTGTCGGCACTCAGGCAACCGTCAAGACGATGTCGCCGAGGGAACTGGAGGAAATTGGCATATCACTGATCGTGTCCAACACCTACCACCTGCATCTGAGGCCCGGCGACGAACTGATAGCCGAATTCGGAGGACTCCACAACTTCATGGGCTGGCAGCACGCGATACTGACCGATTCAGGCGGATTTCAGGTCTACAGCCTGAGCGACCTACGTAAAGTCACAGAGGAAGGTGTGACCTTCCGCTCCCACATAGACGGCAGCTACATCACTTTCACTCCTGAGCGGGTGATGGAGATCGAGAAGAACATCGGAGCCGACATCATAATGATTTTCGATGAGCCTGTGGGCTATCCGATGGATTACCGCGAGGCCGAGCGGGCGCTAAACCTGACCCTGAAATGGGCGAAAAGGGCGCTTGAACACAAGGCCAAAATAGGCTCTGATCAGGCTTTGTTCGGAATTGTTCAGGGAAGCGTTTATCCTGATTTGAGAGAGAAAGGCGCCATCGAATTGGTTGCGATGGGATTCGACGGCTATGCTATCGGAGGGCTGGCGCTTGGCGAGCCGAAGGTTGAAATGTTCAAGGCCGTGGATGCCGCCATAAAACACCTCCCGTTTGACCAGCCCCGCTACCTGATGGGAGTGGGCTACCCGGAAGACATCATCGATGGAGTGGCACGGGGAGTGGATATGTTCGATTGTGTCCTGCCCACAAGGAACGCAAGGACAGGCTCGGTTTTCACATCAAGGGGTAAGCTGGTCATAAAGAATGCCAGATATTCTCGAGATCCCGCCCCTCTCGATCCCGATTGTGACTGTTACGTCTGCCGCAACTTCAGCAGAGCATACATCCGACATCTTTTCAACGCCGGAGAAATACTCGCTCCGAGATTGGCCACCTATCACTCCCTCTATTTCTTCTCAAAGATGATGAAAGACATGCGGCAGGCAATCATAGATGGCCATTTCGTGGAATGGAAAGAGGAGTTCCTTGCGAAATACAAAGAGGGCTGGGATTGACCCAGCTCCCGGTTTTATCGGTCCGATATCAGGCTGTTCAGCTTCTCCAGCACCTTTTCCCTGAAGACCAGCCTTTTCAGTCTGTAAGGCAGATCGCCGTATCTGACCGGCTCGCCGCCCGTCACCTTTACCACCTTGATTATCGTGATGCCCCAGTTCGAGACGATGGGCTTGCTGATCTGACCGGGCTTCATCCTGAATGCCGTCAACACGGTGGCACTTGTCGGGAGCCAGCTTGACGTCTTCTCTATGGTCTGACGGGACGAATATTTTTTCGCAAGCCTGTCGAAATCCGCTCCGGTCTTCAACCTGAACCAGATGCGCCACGCCTTCAGAATCTTGCGCTGGCGCCTGATTTGAGACTCGTCAGGGTTGGAATAGATGAAAATCTCTTTGTAAGTCACCTCTTTGGGTCTGGGAACGGTGTCGTCATCCGAAATCTGGATATCCTTCGCGATGTTGTCCATGAGGAAAAAGATGGTCAGGTCTTTGCGCATCTGCTCGCGCACCTGCTCCTCCGTCCGTCCGGTTTTCTCAAGAAGCTCATAGAAATCGGATTCCGTGGGGAATTCCCGCTTCAACTCGTGCATGAACCAGTCCAGTTCTTCGTCGGGAACGTTTATTCCCCTCTCACGTGCTAACTGGAGGAGCGCTCTTTCCTGAGCGAGGCGCTGGACAGCCAGCGATTCGACTTCCTTCGCAGGAAGCCTTATCGGCGCCTCGAACCTTATCGATTGAATCTCCTGCTTGATCAGTTCCTCTGGAAACATCTTTCCACCCTTATGATTCAATGCGACCAAAAGGACCAACGTCCACACGTCTTATCCTCCTGTGGAACAGAATCTTGCCAAGCTCTGGCCGCTCGGCAAACACGTTGTAAGAGAAAAGGACTACACCATCGGCTCCGTATTTCTCGGCTATCCCGATCTCATCCGGCCCGTATTCCTCGACGCCTTTGAACCATATCCCGACGCCCATGAAGACCTTACGCCCCTCGGGCCTGTTTTCGATCGCATAGCGTGTGTATCTCTCAAATCGGGATTGGTAGGGGGTATATGCCATCGGGCAGACCCAATCGAGGTAACCTTTTTCGATCCACGTCTGCCAGTCCTGAGCGCGTGCATAGGCGGTGGAAGCGGGATTCGGAAAAACTGCTGCAGAAACAACCATATTCGGGTCTAACTTCTTAACGCTGTCGTGAACCATCCTGATGATGTTGGTAATGGCTGCTTTCCGCTCGTAGTTCCACCTCATGTAGTGCAGGTGCATCCACCGCTCATATAGGTCTTTGGAGCGCATGGTGTTCCATTTTGGCGACCAGACTTTGGCTCCGTCTGAGATCAGGATGGGGTCGATGCCGTATTTCTCTTTGTGCTCCTCGCGCTCCCAGTCGGCATAACCGAATTTCGGGCCGGGATACCTGATGAAATCGAAATGGACGCCATCAACATCGTAGTTCGTAGCAACTTCGGCATACATGTCCCTCAGGAATTGCTGAACTTCCGGGATCCTCGGATCGAGAAATCGTGCCTCAGTTCCCACAGCACGCTGGTCAGCCCTCGAATACTTGTGCATGGAACGTCCATCGTCATCAACAACGAACCACTCCGGATGGGTGTGATAGAGGTGTTTGGGGTCCTGGGGCGGCTTATCCAGCGTCCACCATGCGAGTGCGTTCATCCAGACATGGACCTGAATGCCGCGTGGTTTTGTCAATGATAACAGGTATTCCAGAGGATCGAACCCCTCCTGAGCTTTTATGTCCGGGTAAATTGGGAGCAACCTGGTCTTTCGGTAGAAGGCGTATCCTCCGCGCTCCATCTGAGCGAAGATTATGCCTATGTCATTGGAGTCAGCGAACTCCACCATTCGGCGGATAGCCGCCGAATCCTTGAAGGTGGTTGCCACCACCCACATCGCTCTCTGATTCCTTGATGGGAACATTACACTCATGGCTATAAGGATTATCTCCGTCATATCGGCGCTTATGATAACATCGAATAGAATGCGATTCAACGTGTTATGCACAACGAAATGATTTTCAATCACTTATGTCGCACGCCCAGGGCTTCGCAATCGACCGACCACAAATTGACGCAAATAATACGTGGCTCTACACTACTCCAGCATAGATAAAAATTGGCCTGTCAGAAACTTCATCTACACAGGCCTGCTTAATTTTGGAGGTGTTTACCATGTTGTATTCGGGGAGGAAAGTTGACCCTTCCGCATTTGTGGATTCCCTCACGGGGATGTTCAACAGGGCGGGCTTTGAGAGGGAATTCAAGCGCATTATCACACAGGGCAAAAACTTTTCGATAATGCTCCTCGATATTGACTATTTTAAAAGCGTAAATGACGCATTTGGACATTTACGGGGTGACAAAATCATATCCGAAGTAGCACATAGAATAAAATCCACCGTTCGCAAAAACGATATAATCGCGAGATTTGGAGGCGATGAGTTTGTCATTGTGATGGAGGGAGTCAGGAAAAATACCGCCGAACAGGTTGCCCGGAGGATAGTGGATTCAATAAATTCCGCACCTTTCGGAGAAAAAGCACCACTTTTTCTTAGCGTCAGTATAGGCCTTGCTTCATTCCCGGAAGATATAGACGATCCGGGAAAGATCTTTGAGCTGGCTGACCAGAGACTTTACGCTGCTAAAAGACTGGGAAGAAACAGACTGGTATCATCCGATGAAGGACAAAATTTCCCGGTGCTTGTGGAAATTGAACGCCCAATAGAGCGTGAGGAACAAATTGAGCGGCTTCGCAATTTCGTTGACCGTCTGGGAAAAACAGAAAGAGCGGTCCTGACCATAGCAGGATTACCGGGAACAGGAAGAAGTTTTCTTTTGACTCAAGTAGTTAAATTCGCCCGGTTGAAAGGAATAAATACAATAAACCTCATTGGAAATAAAAACAGCCTCCACAGACCACTATCCACTATTACAGACGCAATCTCGGCGAGGTATCACCGCACATTGGTAACTGAACGGGATACCATAGAGTTCTTGATAAATTTGTCAAAGGACAGTAAAGGGCTGTTGATAGCTATCGACGACTACGAACACGTGGACTCGGAAACGATTCACCTCATCAAAAGAATCTTTTTGGACACAAAGAAATTGCCCGTAATGGCCATTGCCTATGTGCTTGATGCCAGGCTCAGTTTCCGAAGGCCATTTCTGAGCATCCCTGTTTCTGAGGAATATGTCTTTGTCCCGCCCCTCAGTCCGGAAGGCACAAAGATTATGTTGAGAACCCTGCTCCAGTGGGAAGCACCGGATGAATTTGTCTTGTGGATTCACGAACAGACTGGTGGATTACCTGCTTTAATCAAAGAGGGTGTCAATTACCTGATAAAGCACGGAATGCTGAACAGGAGCGATTTCGGAGGTTGGGAGCTTGACAAATCCTACATCAATCTTGTCCTGAGGGATCAAATTGGTTTTCATTCTATCGTCGTCCCCAATAACTTACCAGAACAAATGAAAAACTTTCTGGGCAGAGAAAATGAACTCAGAAAAGTAGAGGAACTGCTGGAAAAGGAACGGCTTATAACGATTGTGGGGATAGGTGGAATCGGTAAGACAAGACTCTCGCTTCAGGTGGCTACCGAGTTAATGGAGCGTTTCCCGGACGGGGTATTCTTCGTTCAGCTCGCCCCGCTACAAAGCCATCGTAACATCCTTCCAGCCATTGCAGATGCAGTTGGATTCACCTTCAGAAGTGGAGAAGCATCCGTTGAGCCACTTGCAAAACACCTTGAACATAAGCATATGTTGCTGGTGCTGGATAACTTCGAACACGTCAAAGAAGGGGCATTCACGGTGAAAGAATTGATTGAAAAAACTACAAATCTCAAAATTATTGTTACCTCTCGTGAACCTCTAAAGATCGACGGGGAGCAAATATTTGAACTCTCGGGACTGGAACTCCCTCCTGAAAACTCTTCAATCGAAGGGTTTGTCAACTACAGCTCTGTCCAGCTCTTCATTCAGACCGCACGAAAAATCAAACCAGACTTTTCTTTAAATGAAGACAATGCACGAGACATTGTAGAAATTTGCCGGATGTTAGATGGTCTCCCTCTCGGTATAGAGCTTGCCACCTCATGGCTCAGGGTTCTGGATGTCGGAGAGATTATCGAGGAAATCCGTGGCGGCTTCCATTTTCTTCATGCGCGAGAACAGGATCGACCTGAAAGACACAGGAGCCTCTACGCTGCATTCGTCTACTTGTGGAAACTTTTGAATGAACAGGAAAAGTTAGCTTTTAGCAAACTTTCGGTGTTTCACGGAGGATTTACAAGAGAAGCCGCTCGATATGTATCCGACATAGACCTTTCCATGTTAGGGAACCTCATTGATCGCGTTCTGGTGGAAAGGTATCAAAAACGCAGATACAAAGTGCATGAAGCGCTTAGACAATTCGGAGAAGAAAAGCTGAAAGAGTTTGACAACCTGTATGAAACTACTATCGAAAAGCACCGCAGGTATTTCAGCAACTTCGTTCAAAAGCTTACAACCAAAGATCCAGGATGGTCATCCAGAGATACATCTGATGCTTTTGAGGGCGAATTGGGTAACATAATGGCCGCATGGTCAAACGCGATAGAGGCCGGCGATTGGGACACCATAGATGGACTTCTGCACGGGACCTACATGTATTTCCTTATCTCCAGCAGATTCCCTGAAGGTGTTCAGCTTCTCACGAGCGCAATTCAGGCAATTGATCGCGAAGCTGCTTCTCAGAAAGGCTCCTTGCTTGAAGGCAAACTCAAAACTCGTCTCGGCATGCTTTACGGTGGAATCTCAAACATGGACATGGCTGAAGCTTTGCTCAAAGAAAGCGTTGCCATACTACGAGAGAACCAGGGGGATGAGAAGGAACTGGCTTTCGCACTGAGCAATCTCGTTTATACGTTTTACATGGAGGGGAAATATCGGGAGGGGGAGGCACTGCTTGATGAAACTATGAAGCTCGCAAGGAAACATAACTTGCAACCCATAATCGGGAAACTTTACAACACTATAGCGATTGGATGCTACCACAAGGGAGAATTTGATGAGGCTGTGGATAACGCCCAGAAGGCACTGGAGATATTTGAGTCGATTGGTTACGTTCGTGATAGAGCTTCGGTTATGAATACAATCGGCTCGCTTATGATAGTCAAAGGCAAATACGAAGTCGCAGAAAGGGTATTTAAAGAAATTATCGAGATCTACACGCAATTGGGAGATCGCAAAAGTCAGGCGATAGCCCATCACAACCTGGGCGTAACTTACAAAGAGGCCCAGAGATTAGATGAAGCATTGGGGAGATTTCACGAGGCCTTAAACATGCTTCGAGAAATTGGAGAGATGCACGGGGTTTCCGTCGCACTAAATAACATCGGTGGAGTGTTACTTTTACAAGGTAAGCCGGAGAAAGCTTTAAATTACCTCTGGGGTAGCATTGAGGCTGCCAAAAAATACACAGGCAATTTGTGGAGAATGGCATCTGCTCTCGAAAACATCGGTCAAATAGAACTTGATAACAAGGATATAGAAAATGCAAAAAAGCACTTCATAGAAGCATTGAAGATAGCCTGTAGTTTCCGCACCATGCCAAGGATTTCGACTTCCCTTTACAAAATTGCCGCTCTGTATATCAAGATAGGGAAAACGGAGGACGCTTATTTTCTGCTGAATCTCGTCCTTTCCAGCCCGTCCATGTCCATGAGATTCATCGAAGAAGCGGAGAGAAAACTCAAATTAGTCGAGAAGGACATTCCACCTGATAGGGCAAAAAAGATAAGAGAATTAGCAAAAGAAGCAGACTGGGATTCAGTCATTCAGAAAATTCTCAATGGGGTAGAGAATTTAATTGAGCTTTAAATTACTTCCATATCCCCGCTATTCTCGCTCCACAATAAGGACATCGGCCATCTTCCGTGACAAGATTATGTTCCACGTAGAACCCCCATCTTTTTATGAGTGTCCTGCCACAATTGGGACAAACGGTGTCTTCGCTTTCTCCGGGCACATTTCCAATGTAAATGTATCTGAGTCCAACCTCACGACCTATATCTCTCGCTCTTAACAGGGTCTCAAGCGGTGTCGGTGGAACATTTGTCATTTTGTAGTGCGGGAAAAACCTCGATATGTGCCATGGCGTGTCAACTCCAAGCTCATCCTTTATGAAAATGGCCACGTTGCGGATGCTCTCGTCGCTGTCATTAAATCCCGGAACAATGAGGGTTGTGATCTCAAGCCATATCCCCAATTCCTTGTAGGCTTTCACCGTTTCAAGGACCTTGTCCAATTTTGCGCCGATGTAACGGAGATAAAAATCCTTGTTGTAACCTTTGATGTCGATGTTGGCACCATCGAGGTAGGGAGCAATCTTTTCAAGCGCTTCTCGCGTGATATACCCATTCGTCACAAAGACATTTTTGAGGCCATATTCGTGGGCAATCTTTGCGGTGTCATAGGCATACTCGTAAAAGATCGTTGGTTCAGTGTAAGTGTAAGCTATAACCTGGCTTTCGTATCTAAGGGCCAGTTCGACGACCGCCTCCGGCGGAACATCATACCCCTCTATACGGGATGGCTGAGAGATCTCCCAGTTCTGACAGAATTTACATCTGAAATTGCATCCGACCGTGGCAATAGAAAAGGCCCTCGAACCGGGCAGGAAATGGAAAAGGGGTTTTTTCTCAATTGGATCGACATGCATTGCGATGGGGCGACCATAGACAAGGGTATAAAGCTTGCCACCTATGTTTTTTCTCACCTTGCAGATTCCAAATTGACCATCTCTCAGGATGCATCGGTGATGGCAAAGATTGCATCTAACCTTATTCCCCTCCAGTTTCTCATAAAACATAGCTTCTTTAAGCCCATGGGATTCATCCATGTTCCTTCACCTCTCAAGATGCGCTCAATATTGACAGAGTCAGAGCTGTCTCTTATTATAAAGGCCGATTTTTGGCGCCATCGTCTAGCCTGGCCTAGGATACCTGGTTCTCAGCCAGGAGACCCGGGTTCAAATCCCGGTGGCGCTGCTTGATTTTCTGGGGGGTCGTCTAATTGGCAGGACGGCAGACTCTGGATCTGCTAGTCGGGGTTCGAGTCCCTGCCCCCCAGCCATCTCGGCCCCATCGTCTAATGGCTAGGACACCGCTCTTTCAAGGCGGCGGCGGGGGTTCGAATCCCCCTGGGGCCATTTTTCTCATAACTTCCCTTGCAAAGCCATGGATCACCTTCAATCAATTCAACTTAAAGCACCCGCCAAAATCAACTTTGGTCTCTGGGTCACAGGCAAACGTGATGACGGTTACCACGAGATCAGAACCATTTTCCTTAAGGTGCCATCGCTTTTCGATACCCTCACCATCACCAGAAGTGACAGGACGGAAGTGATTTCATCCAGGGGGCCTTCAGGCAGAGAGAATATTGCCTACAGGGCAATCGAGCTCCTCTCCCGGTCAACGGGACAATCCCTAAATGTCAGGATCGAGATAGAGAAACGCATTCCCATCGGGGCGGGGCTTGGAGGCGGCAGCTCCGACGCCGCGGCGGTTCTGTTGGCCACTGTCAAGCTTTTTGCCCTAAACATATCCCACGATGAACTCATGGAAATCGCCTCCTCGATAGGCTCTGATGTGCCGTTTTTTCTTCTCGATTCAATGGCTGCCATCGGGCGGGGCAGAGGCGAAGTGCTCGAGCCCATCGAATTCAACTTCAGAGGTCGGGTGAAGGTCGAGTTCCCCGGTATCCACATATCCACAGGATGGGCTTATTCCGAACTGGCCAGAAAAGGACTTTATGTCCCGGAAGGGGAAGCGGAAAGCAATTTGAATGAAATCATAGAGGCTGTCAACGCCAATGATCTGGAAAAGCTCCGAAGCCTGCTTTTTAACTCCTTTGAAAAAGTGGTTATGGAAGCACATCCTGAAATCCTTTCGTTGAAAAAACGATTTTTAAAAGAGGGGGCTGTAGCGGCGCTCATGTCCGGAAGCGGCTCATCCGTGTTCGGAATATTCAGATGACCTATATGGATGCTCAGATTGATGGAACCCCGCTCTGCCTACTGTGATTAACGGCAAATAGCCATTCTGGTCTTGCAATAAGGGCAAACCGGCCTTTTAATTTTTGTATCGAAAAAGACAAAGATTTTCATTTTTTCCACCTCCTGTTGGGTAGATTTATAGTGAGTGTTCCAGCAGGAGGTTTAAATT
>Ga0256842_1002644_pt1 | contig 12586 bp, 12 predicted proteins | sample 4559240metaG_FD_185973 | JGI IMG/M metagenome (GOLD analysis project Ga0256842, IMG submission 185973) | Hydrothermal vent microbial communities from Guaymas Basin, Mexico - 4559-240 | ecosystem: Environmental > Aquatic > Marine > Hydrothermal vents | place: Mexico: Guaymas Basin | collected...
ATCAAATCGCTGTTACCGACAGACTATTTTGAGCACGATCGGGCATTCATTGCCGGGCTATTGCACGATATGGGTAAACTTGCCTCTGCGAGCTTTTTCCCTCAATATTTTGAAAAAGCAATCGAATTGGCGAAAAAGCGATCGTGCGACCTGTCCGAAGCGGAAAAGGAAATCTACAAAACCCATCACGCTGAGCTAGGGAGCTTCCTTGCCGAGTGGTGGGCACTGCCACCATTTGTCGTTAATGCTATCTGCTGGCATCACCTGCCCCAATCGACACCCATTGACCGGGACATCATCGCGGCAACCCACGTCGCCAATCTGCTAAGTTACCAGTTCGGCTATGGATCTAACGGCGACACCTGTACTCGTAATATCCACGAAGATCTTTATGAAAAATTCTATCTGAGTGATGAAGCTAACGAAATCCTTAAGAACGAAACCGATCAAACAATTCGGACACTTGTTCGCTAAAAATAAGAGCCATGAGGGGGGGGCATCAAGCAGGTTTTCCACCTTTCTTGCCCAGAACAATTAAATTTGACTAACGATGCAGAACACGGCATAATACATCTTCACCAATACCGTAAACAGGAGTTGCAAAAATCATTGCTTTCAGACTTCGTTGACGACAGGATCGTATCAACATGAACCAACGCAGAAACCCGGTCATACTGACAATTGATGACGAAGAGAATATCCGTGACAGTTTTCGGATGTTTTTGGAGGATTACGATTTTCAGGTATTGGAAGCGACAAACGGGCGGGAAGGCCTGGAAATTTTCCACAGAGAAAACCCCGATCTTGTCCTCTGCGATCTGAGAATGCCGGAAGTGGACGGACTGGATGTCATCGAGCAAATCAAAAAAGTGTCCCCCGACACCCCGATTATCGTTGTTTCCGGAACCGGAATTATCGGTGATGCCATCGAAGCAATCCGGCGCGGTGCGTGGAATTACATCCTTAAACCAATTCAGGAAATGTCGATCCTTTTACACGCCATCAATCAGGCGATGGAACGGTCGCGACTGATTATAGAAAACCGTGTCTATCAGGAACATCTGGAGGAAGAGGTCACAAAACGAACCCAGGCTCTCCAAAAGGCGGTCAAAGATCTTAACCAGTCTCATGTCAAACTGAAAAACAGTGAACAAAAGTATCGGATTATTTTTGACAATCTGCAGGACGTTTACCTCGAAATCCAACGCAATGGCACAATAACCGAAATCAGCCCGTCCATTGCCCATATATCCCAATACCAACGGGAAGACTTACTCAAGACCAATATCGAAAAGATCTTCCCCAATTTACATGACCGTAATCGACTTTTAGCACAGCTAAAAGCTGAGAATAAAATTTCGGACTACGAACTGCATTTACGCGATAAAGATGAAACTCTCATCCCCTGTTCCCTGAACGCCAGCTATATTCTGGGGAACAATCAGTCTGATGATAAAATTTGCGCAACACTGCGCGACATGACCGATCGTAAACAAGCCGAAGCAAGGATTGAGCATCTTGCGTTCTACGATGCACTGACAGAACTTCCAAACCGACGGCTGCTCCTTGACCGACTTGAGCAAAATATTTCCCGGGCTCGCCGCTATGGCCATTTTGGGGCAATGTTGTTTCTCGATCTTGACCGCTTCAAAAACATTAACGACTCTCTGGGACACCCAATCGGGGACGCCTTGCTGCAGGAAGTTTCCAAAAGACTTCTTCATGATCTACGGTCAGAAGATACGGTCTCACGTCTAGGCGGTGATGAGTTTGTTATGCTTCTTTCTGATCTCGGTAATGATGAAGCCAGTGCAGCGGCTCTCGCCCAACAAAAAGCCGAAAGCATCAAAGTACACTTAGCTGAAAAATATTTTGTTGATGGACACGAATTGCATATCACTCCAAGTATCGGTGTCGCAATGTTCCCATCGGGGAAAAACCATCAGGAGACCGGCGACGATATCCTCCGCTACGCCGACACAGCAATGTACAAAGCCAAGGATGACGGTCGTGACACCATCCGGTTCTTCCTCCCAAGTATGCAATCTGCGGCCGACAGTCGACTCGCAATCGAAAAAGAGTTGCGCTACGCCCTAGAACGCAGTGAGCTGTGTTTATTTTTCCAACCACAGGTTAACGGCGAGGGAGAAATTCTTGGGGCCGAGACACTGGCACGCTGGCAGCATCCCGAAAAAGGATTTATTTCTCCCGCGACATTTATTCCAATTGCTGAAGCAACGGGTTTGATCCTCCCGATTGGAGAATGGGTTCTTAGAACTGCTTGCGAGCATCTAAGAGCATGGAGTGATGAAGGGCTATCAATCCATCACCTCGCCGTCAATGTTAGTCCACGGCAGTTCCGCCAACCCAACTTTGTCAATCAGGTTGAAAAGATTCTGGAACAAACCGGGGCAGATCCGACACAATTAGGGTTAGAGCTCACTGAAGGAATGGTGATTGATAACATCCTCGATACCATTGAAAAGATGGACGCGCTGAAAAAACTGGGAATCGAACTATCTATTGACGATTTTGGAACGGGCTATTCCTCACTCGCCTACTTACAAAAAATGCCTCTCGATATCCTGAAAATTGATCAATCATTTATCAAGGATATTGAAACCGATAGCAATGATGCAGCAATCGTCGATACGATTATCTCGATGGCAAATCACCTGAACCTTAAAGTTATTGCCGAAGGTGTAGAAACCCGCTGCGAGCTCGATTTTCTGCAGGACAAAGGTTGTCCTCTCTATCAGGGATATCTTTTCAGCAAACCCGTCCCCAATGATCAGTTCAAAATCCTCCTTAGGAACAAATCAACGTTTTCCTAACCCCTCAGTTCAGGTACACCCAGAGGACCCTTTCTTAGAAAAACCCCCTTGTCTTTCGCATGGGAATCGCGGCAGTATGTCACTCATATTGTCATTCACTGAACAGACACCTGAAAAAATGGAAGGGATTTATCATGGAAGCACAGCCAAAAGTTAAGATGGAAACCAATAAGGGGGAAATCGTCATTGAATTGGATGCTGAGAAAGCCCCGATTTCAACAGAAAATTTTCTCAACTATGTTCGTGATGGTTTTTATGAGCAAACTATTTTCCACCGTGTTATCCCCGGTTTTATGATTCAGGGCGGCGGATTCACCCCTGACATGGCGCAAAAGAGAACTCAGGCTGAAATAAAAAATGAAGCCGACAATGGCTTAAAAAATTTACGTGGGACTCTCGCCATGGCAAGAACACAAGTTGTTGACAGTGCCAGTAGCCAGTTTTTTATTAATCTGGCTGACAACGATTTCCTCAATCACCAAAATAAAACAGCAAACGGCTACGGCTATGCTGTTTTCGGTAAAGTCGTTGAAGGAATGGATATTGTTGATGAGATTGCCAAAACAACAACAGGGAACAGTGGCCACCATCAGGACGTCCCGACCGAAGCCATAATTATTGAAAAAGTGACAATTGAAGAGTAGCGTAAATATCTGCCTAGCATGGTTCTGATATGAATCATCCCCCCGCAATGACCCTGCGGTTTCCGGCAGAATGGGAACCGCAGGACGCCGTCCTCCTTGCCTGGCCGCACGAACAAACCGACTGGCAGCCGATCCTTCAACAAGTGTTTCGTGTTTATATTGAACTGGTTCGACAGATCAGTCGCTTTGAAGCTGTCATCATCATCACGCCACAACCCAAAGGGGTTCAGGTCCTGCTGACTAATGAGCAGATTGATCTGACTCAAATTTTCATTGTTTCGATTGAGACAAATGACACGTGGGTTCGTGATTTTGGCCCCATTACAATATTTTCAAACAACAGACCCGTGTTCCTCGATTTTACTTTTAACGGTTGGGGCGGAAAATTTGCAGCAGAAAAAGATAATCAAGCCACAAAACAATTAAATCAGATAACGGCACTGCAAAACTGTCGATACAAAAAAATCGCTTTGACTCTTGAGGGAGGAAGTATCGAAAGTGATGGAGCGGGAACCCTCCTCACAACATCGGCATGCCTACTAAACCCGAACCGCAACCCACATCTCGATAAAAACGGAATAATTGCCGAGTTAAAAAAACATTTCGGTTGTGACCATATTCTTTGGCTTGATCATGGTTGGTTGGCTGGAGACGATACTGATTCCCACATCGACACCCTTGCACGGCTTTGTCCCGACAACACAATTTTGTATGTCCGCTGCGATGATAAGAAAGATCAACACTACACCGAGCTAAAGCGGATGGAACAACAGCTTCAAGAGTTCACAACCAGAACAGATGCCCCCTTTCAACTGATCCCCCTGCCCTGGCCTCAAGCACATTTCGATGAGGGGGAGCGTCTACCTGCAACCTATGCAAATTTTCTGGTCATAAATGGGGCTGTTCTTGTCCCAACCTATGATGATCCTGCCGACGAGCTGGCATTGTCAACAATCAGCCAAGTATTTCCCGATCGTGATATTATCGGTATCGACTGTCAAACACTGATTAAACAGCACGGTTCTCTTCACTGCATTACCATGCAATTGCCGCAAGGAATTCTGTCATGGACACACTAAAAGTTGCCTTGGTACAACAAAGCTGCTCAGACAACCAACAGGAAAATATAAATAAAAGCTGTCAGCAGATTTCCACAGCGGCAACTCAAGGTGCAAAACTGGTTATTCTGCAGGAGCTCCACACCTCGCGGTATTTTTGTCAGACCGAAGATATCGACTATTTTAAGTTAGCGGAAGAAATTCCCGGGGAATCGACCGGGATTTTCTCAGCCATAGCTAAAAAACACGGAATTGTTCTGATCATATCTCTATTTGAAAAGCGCGCGGCAGGGCTATACCACAATACGGCCGTTGTCATCGAAACAGATGGTCATATTGCCGGAATTTATCGAAAAATGCACATCCCCGATGATCCGGGATATTATGAAAAGTTCTATTTTACCCCCGGTGATCTCGGTTTTACTCCCATTGATACATCTGTTGGAAGGCTCGGAGTGTTGATCTGCTGGGATCAATGGTACCCAGAAGCGGCCCGTTTGATGGCATTAGCCGGGGCAGAGCTGTTGATATACCCAACTGCAATCGGTTATAACCCTGACGATTCAGCAGAAGAGCAGCAACGCCAGCTAAACGCATGGAAGGTTGTTCAGCAGGGGCATGCTGTCGCCAATGGTGTCCCGGTAATTACCGTTAATCGAGTTGGCTTTGAAGTAGATCCAAGTGGTTCGACCACAGGAGCCAAGTTTTGGGGAAATAGTTTTGTTGCCGGCAGTCAGGGGGAAATCATCGTTATCGGAAGTGAAAAAGAAGAGCTACTGTATGCCGAAATCGATCTTAATTGCAGTGAAAAAATCCGGCAGATATGGCCGTTCTTCCGCGATCGAAGAATTGACGCATACCATGATTTGAAACTGCGATTTCGCGACTGAACCATAAAAGAAGGTGAGCAACAAAGCTCACCTTCTTTTATGCAATACTCTAAAAGCTTAGATCCCTGCCTTAGAACGTAAAGCATCGGCCCGATCCGTGACTTCCCATGTAAATCCAGGCAATTCACGTCCAAAATGGCCGTAAGCAGCGGTTTGACGATAGATAGGACGCAGAAGATCAAGTTGCTGAATAATAGCGGCCGGGCGCATATCAAACTCAGCCTGAACAATTTCAGCAATTCTGTTCGAAGGAATTTTTCCAGTCCCGAAGGTATTGATCATGACAGAAACCGGATCCGCAACACCGATCGCATAAGCAAGTTGCACCTCACACTTGCTGGCCAGTCCGGCAGCAACAATATTCTTTGCCACATAACGCGCCATGTATGATGCACTGCGATCAACTTTGGATGGGTCCTTACCACTGAAAGCACCACCACCGTGCGAGCCCTGACCTCCGTACGTATCAACAATGATTTTTCTCCCAGTCAGTCCGCAGTCACCCATGGGACCTCCAACGACAAAGCGACCCGTCGGATTAATCAGGTAGCGGGTATTTTTGTCAAGAAGGTCAACGGGAAGAATCGGCTTGATAACTTCCTCGATGACAGCATCCTTCAAATCATCGTGGCTGACATCGGGACCGTGTTGAGTTGAAATAACAACAGTATCAATTCGGGTCGGTTTGTCATCAACATATTGAATCGAAACTTGAGACTTACTATCGGGGCGCAAGAAGTCAAGCGTCCCGTCTTTACGAACATCAGCAAGTTTTTTGGTCAGTTTATGAGCAAAAGTAATCGGCATCGGCATCAATTCCGAAGTCTCATCACAGGCAAACCCGAACATCAAGCCCTGATCACCAGCACCCTGCTCTTTGAAGAGGCCTTCACCCTCGCTGACACCCTGCGAGATATCGGGTGACTGCTGATCAATTGAGGTCAAAACAGCACAGGTTTTATAATCAAACCCAATCGCCGAATCGTTATAGCCAATCTCTTTAATTGTTTCACGGACGATCGCAGGAAGATCCGCATATGCGGTGGTGGTTATTTCACCGGCAATCATTGCCATTCCTGTTGTTACCAGCGTTTCACAAGCAACCCGGGCCTTGGGATCCTGCTCAAGAATAGCATCAAGCACAGCATCAGAAATCTGATCCGCAACTTTGTCGGGATGTCCCTCTCCTACAGACTCAGAGGTAAATAAAAAATCGCTCATAGACATTAATCATGTTCCTTTCACGTGTACAGTTTCTAGATAAGGGGTTGTGCAAATATTTCGGGCAACCGGTTTCGCATCTCCTGCTCAACAGCTGAGGAGACCTCCTTACTGGTCGACAGCAATAGTAATTTTTCGATCAACTTTTCCCCGTCGGCTCTTGAAACCTGTCGCAGGACCCGTTTCACCCGTGGGACACAGGCCGGGTTCATTGATAATTCATGGAAACCAAGGCCGACAAGGATTAATGTATACAGCGGTTCACCCGCAACTTCACCACAAATTGAAACATCAATACCGGCAGCATTGGCAGCATCACAGGTTGTTTTCAACGCACGCAGAATCGCCGGATGCAACGGGTCATACAGATAGGCAACGTGCTCATTGCCTCGATCGACGGCAAGGAAGTACTGTATCAGATCATTTGTTCCGATGGAGAAAAAATCGACTTCCTGTGCCAGCAGAGGAGCAATAATGACCGCCGATGGTGTTTCAATCATCACTCCAATGGGGATATCGGGATCGTAGGCAATACCCTCAGTATCCAGTTCCAATTGAACGTCTCTGATGATCTCTTTACACGCCCGAATTTCAGCGACACCACTGATCATCGGAAACATAATTTTCACCCGACCGCAACTTGAGGCCCGCAAAATTGCCCGTAACTGGACATGAAAAAGGCGTTCTTCATGCAGAGAAAAGCGGATGGCCCGCAATCCCATTGCTGGATTTGCTTCATCCTCAAGGTTGAGCTCAGGAACAAATTTATCACCACCGATATCTAATGTCCGGATCGTTACGGTGTCACTTTCAACCTGTTGGAGAATCTCACAATAAGCGTTATATTGCTCCTCCTCATCAGGAGGAGTACTCCGCCCCAGGTAAAGAAACTCGGTACGATACAGACCAATTCCATCAACCGAGAATTTTTTCGCGTGATCAATATCACTGGAAATTTCCAAATTTCCACGCAATGCGACATGCACATTATCCGTCGTGACCGCGGGGAGCTGGTAATATTTTTCAAGATCCTGCTCAAGATATTCGTAGGTCTGCTTCCGTTTAAGATATTCCTTGAACGTCTCTTCCGACGGATTGAGGACAACAACCCCTGTAGAACCATCAATAATGACGGGAACACCGTCATAAACCATTGATGTTACCGATTCAAGACCAACAACAGCAGGAATATCAAGAGATCTCGCCAGAATGGCTGTATGTGACGTTCGCCCACCTTTGTCGGTAATAAAACCGAGGACCTTGGAGCGGTCCATCTGCATCGTTTCGGCAGGAGAAAGGTCGTGAGCAACGATCAATGATTTGCGCCCGATATTTCCAATCGAACGCTCACTGACACCCGTCAATATCCGCAACAGCCGGTCTCCGACAGCATCAACATCAGAACGTCTTTCCCGCAGGTATTCATCATCGATGTTATCAAACAGTGCCCGCAGTTGATCAAGAACCTGAGTCAGAGCCCCCTCAGCATTCATTTGCTCACGAATAACTTTCTCGGTCCCTCCAACCAGCATGTCATCTTCGAGAATCAGCAGGTGTGTATCGAGAATATACAGATGCTCACGTAAATGCTTCTGACGTGACACTGCCTGCTTGATCTTTTCCAGCTGTTCACGAGCCCGTGCAACGGCCTTCTGAAAGCGAAGGAGTTCCGCTTCGATTTCAGAAGCTTCAATCAGCGATCGATCGACTAGCGGACGCTGATCCACAAGGCTCACTTCACCGATAGCAATCCCCGGGGAGACCCCGATGCCAACAAGATATGTATCTTGAGCGACTTTAGTCTTCACCAAAACCATCCTCAATCAATGCAGCAATCACGCTCATTGCCTGTTCTTCATCCTCTCCCTCAACCGTGACTGTCAGTTCGGTTCCCTTGGGAGCAGCAAGAAGCAGTATTCCCATAATACTCTTGCCATTAACTTCAACATCATCCTTGATGAGTACAACCTCAGAGCTGAACCGATTGGCCGTCTGGACCAGTTGAGCGGCAGCCCTGGCATGCAAACCAAGACGATTAATAATTGTAAAATTTCGGTTCTGCATAATTACATTATCCCCCATGAATCAATTAAATGGACCATATCAACCCAGAACACACCAACAAGAAGGATAGTGGTCACCGCAATAAAAATCAGCATCAATGTTGAGACCCCCTTACGGGCAACCAGGCTTAACATCACCATCGGAACCAACGTCAGCAAACCCAGCCAACTTGGTAATTGATGGTGCGTTAACTGAGAGAACACCATGAAGGCACTTAACCCGCCAAGGACAACCACTGCAGCCTCTTTGGTATGAATCGCCCAATCGGGCAACCGGTGCTGCTGGATAAATTCAACAGACTTGATCCCCTGTCGATATCCTCTGACATAAAAAACGGTTCGAAACCAGATTGGCACAATATTGTAGAGAACAATGAAAATCAGCGGGGCCCAGAGGATTCCCTTGACAGCAAAAAACAGTGCAACGCCTGCTGCCAACGGACGTAGACCTCCCCAGAACAGGGCATCACCAATAGCAGCATAGGGAGCCGCAACCATCTCTTTGAAATCATCGATCAGTGTATCAGCATCCGTAAGACCGGCAGCCCGTTCTTCTTCCAGTTTCAGAACTGCCCCGACAACCATCGGCGCCAGATAAACATGGGTATTGAAATAACCGTCATACTTGCGGCTCACTTCAAGCAATTTTTCATCCCGATAGAGCTTTTTCAGCCCCGGTAACAGGGCATAAAAGAAGCCCACCCCCTGGAGGCGCTCAAAGTTCCAGCTTGCCTGCAATAACAGCAAACGAAACCAGATATAGACTCGGGTCGATCGCGGGACAGTCATCATTACACCAGCCACATCAACAGGAAGGCCATACAAAACGAAGCACAGAACAATGTAATCGCCCGACTGACATTAATAGTTCCAAGAATAACTGCAATTCCAACCAGTGGCAGAGCCAATTGAACCCAGGCAGATGAATACCCCAGAGGTTGCTGTACCAGGGGCCAGACCAACGGAATCGTCAGCAATCCACCGACCATTATCACAGCGTAAGTCCCAACTGCAGCCAGAGAGAAGCTTGTCAACCCACGCAAATGCTGAAGTTCTGCAACGAAAAAAGACCCTTCATCCAAAGCATCATCGACCCGTCGGGCTAAACGACCATTGTATCGGCGAGCGAGGCGTTCAAACAATTGTCCGATTTTCCCAAGTGGAATCGCAATCATCAGGCAAATCAACGACAATTCAACTCCAGAGGAACCGAGTGAATGACCGAGAATAACAGCAAGAGCACTTGCCGCCACAGCAACCTGCGTGTCATCCGGTGGAACGGCAGCACCAACAGGCAGTCGGGCCAACCACAGCAACTCAACCATCACACCGATCTGTAAACCCACCATCGGCTCTCCGAGCACCAAAGCTGTGAGTGGCGCAGCAACAATTGGGCGGGAGATCATGATCTGCAACATCGCAACCCGATCCAGACCACAGATCAATGACACGAGAGCTCCAAGCCCTAAACTAAATGCCATGACTGCCCCCTTTTGCCGGGATGAGTTTACGCCAGGGCCGGTCGCCATCTGCAGGAATACAGCGGGAAGTAATCTTGACCCCAGCTTGCTCGAGTAACTCCAAGTTATCCAGATCAGCAGCATTCAAGAACAAGGTACAGCTGTAGCGCGCCTTCCCTTTGTCTGCGTGCATATTCCCGAGATTCAAGCGATCGTATCCCAAGCCGGCACGAAAAGCCCGGACAGCGTCAGAGGTCGTTCCAAACAACAACAATACCCGATAATGACTGAGTTCTGCCGAAGTGAGGAGCTTAACAGTATCTTCAACCGACCCGATCTCAACCCGCATCCGGCTGGGAACAGAGGCCTGCATCATCATTTTTTTCAGGGTGTTTCCAGCAATTTCATCATTGGCAACAACAAGACAATCAGCGTGAACAAAAGGAACCCACGCTTCCAGAACCTGCCCATGAATTAATCGATTATCGATGCGAACCAGAACCAGACTCATCAACTCTCCAAAAAATTATCCCTGTGGTGGCCGCAATAATTCGGCCGGCCTCATAATGGCATTCTTTGCGTAATCTTTTAACAGAACAGCAAGCCCATCCAGATCATGCGCACTCCGGGCACTAAGGCTCTTTATCAACATCGGCAAATTAACCCCGGTCAAAATTTCCACAACCCCTTCCTGAAGGAACTCAGCACTGATATTCGTCGGTGTTCCACCAAATAAATCGGTGAGAATCAGTGTTCCATCACCATCAGCTCCTGCCTGTGTTACAGCGGCTTCAACCTTCTTCTGGGCAACATCAACAGAAATATCACGACCGATACTGATTGAGTGAACCGCAGTTTGCGGTCCAAGAATCAACTCTGCAGCATGCAACAACTCATCGGCAAGCCCGGCATGAGTCACAATCACAATTCCGATCATCAACTACCCCTTGGTAATATCACGGTGATTGACCCGCAGGACAACATCGCGCTCCGGAAAACTGCTTTTTAAATCTTCGACAATAGAAACGCTGCGATGCCTGCCACCGGTACAACCGATAGCAACCGTCAGGTAGCTTTTCCCCTCGACCTGATAGTGCGGCAGAAGAAAAATCAATAATCGATCGAGATGCTTACGAAAATCACGACACACCGGTTGAGAGAGGACATACTCACGAAGTTTCGGTTCCAATCCCGTCAGCGGGCGCAACTCGTCAATATAGTGAGGGTTCGGTAAAAATCGAACATCAAAAACAAGATCCGCTGCCGGCGGCAAGCCATACCGATAACCAAATGACTCTAAGTTGACAATTAACAATGAGCGATGCTTCTCGCCAAGAAAGTTGAGCATCAACTCACGCAATTGTCGTGAGTTTAAATTACTGCTATCAATAATTTTTGTCGCACTTTCACGCAACGGGTATAACTGTTCCCGCTCTCGCTCTATCCCCGTCTGTACCGTCTCAACAGGGGCCAACGGATGAGAGCGACGCGTTTCCGAATAACGACGACGCAAAACGGCATCTGCCGCTTCAAAAAACAAAATATCTAACTGATAACCATCAGCCTTCAAACAATCAAAGATATCGCGATAATTTGACAGAAAACCACGGTTCCGCACATCAATAACAACAGCGACCCCGGCACCCGGTTTTAACCCTTCACGTGTCCGCTCCATAAAATCGGGGAGCATCACCAACGGTAAGTTATCAACAACAAAAAAACCCTGATCTTCCAGAACCCTGGCCGCAGTACTTTTTCCGGAACCAGACAACCCGGTTATAATGAGCAGGCGCTGGCTCATTCGAGATTATCTCCAATAATCGTATGGGCATGTAGATGTGCCGTTTCCGCCATTCTCTTTTCAAGAAGTTCCTGAAAAGCCCGGGCACTGTGATAGCCCATCTCTTTTAAGAGCTGATTACGGGCAGCGACTTCAACAATCGTACTGATATTTCGGCCCGGTGCAACAGGGATACGAACAAAAGGAAGTTCAACACCGTGGATATTATACGTTTTCTCTTCAACCCCGAGGCGGTCGTATTCCTTACCATCTTCCCAGCGCACCAATTCAACCACCAGGTCAATTTTTTTCCGTTCGCGGATGGCAGCAACACCAAATAGATGCTTGATATTCAAAATTCCGAGGCCACGGATTTCCATATGGTAATGGAGAAGATCCATCCCTTCACCAAAAACAACCGACGGCAGCTTAAAACGTACCCTGATAATATCATCAGCAACCAGTCGGTAGCCACGCAAAATCATTTCAAGGGCACACTCACTTTTCCCGACACCGCTTTTCCCTTGCAGCAAAACACCGATTCCGAGGACATCAATCAAAACGCCATGAAGTGTCGATGTCGGTAGCAGCCGTTCCTCAAGAAAGCGGGTCAGAAGTGCAATAAAATTGGAGCTG
>Ga0256842_1002645_pt1 | contig 12585 bp, 14 predicted proteins | sample 4559240metaG_FD_185973 | JGI IMG/M metagenome (GOLD analysis project Ga0256842, IMG submission 185973) | Hydrothermal vent microbial communities from Guaymas Basin, Mexico - 4559-240 | ecosystem: Environmental > Aquatic > Marine > Hydrothermal vents | place: Mexico: Guaymas Basin | collected...
TACTTTTCATAATGATTTTAAAAGTTGCACGAGATTTTTTAGTATTGTCTCCCTCCATAAAGCCCCACTTTAGTGCTAAACGGTAAAGTCCTATAAAAGCATGAGATACAACAGATATAAGAAGTGCAAAGTAAAGTGGTCCCATAAACTCATCTACCACACGGCTTGAACTTGCATATGGTCCAATATGAGATGGTTGAGCTATCATTATGTAGAGATGCACAGAACCTATAAAAAACATTATAAATCCACTTATCATCTGAATAGCCCATAGTGAAGTATCTTCATGCTTCATCTGCATCGTATGATTTTTCATAATCTTGTATTGCTTATAGTTTGATGGAAACTTTCTTATAGCAATCCCAGCATGAACGATAAATATAACAAAAATAGCACCAGCTAAAAATGAAATTATCCCAGGATAAGTCTCTCCAAAAAAGTAATATCCCTCAAACATTATGGTTACTTTATACATCATCTCTTTTGAGATTAATATGGAAGATTCAAAAAGGATATGCCCCATTATAAACACACCTAAGATTAATCCTGTTAAACTCTGTAAAAAATCCAATCTTGCTGGAGTTTTATCTATTTTCTGCCTTTTCATATATACCTCACTACTAATTTATGCTAAAATTATATCTAAAAAAGGATATATCATCACTTACACTATAATACACACAATCCATATATTTTCTGTTTTTATATATGGTGGATTTCTAATCGTTGACAATCTGTTTCTAGCTAAGATGAAGCAGACACTTACAGAAGAAGAACACGCAAAAGCTCGTGAATCTTTTATGATGCATGTTAGAAAAGTTGTTCCAAAAGCTCTTGTAGTTGCAGTTTTAACTGGTATGTACTTGTTCTCTCAAGTTTTTGGAGAGATAAAAGATACAGGTTTAAGTAGTTTTCAAATCGCACTTAGCATTAAAGCATTTTTAGGTTTATGGCTTGGTTTTCGTGGTGTTAATCAAGTGTTTTTTGGTGTTCAACCGTGGGTATTTAAAAGTCATCTTTTCCCATTTATCTTAGTTATTATTATCATCTTATTATCTCAATTTATGTTTTTGTAACTAAGATGTAACTAAAATTAAGATATAATATTTCAGAACAAAGGAGTTTTAAATGTGTTATTTTAAAAAAGTTAAAGTTAAAGATAAACTATATGGTTTAGTTTTTGGTGCTGGTAAAGTTACTAAAGTTTTTGATGATTCACATTATAAGATGATGGTAACATTTAAAAATGGTCATGAAGTTCCATATACAGAAGATGGCATCCCAGGTTGGGGTAACTTTAAAAAACAAACTATATTTTACAAAGATGATATAGATTTAACGAAAGTTAGCTTTGATCCAGTTACTAAGGTTTTATCTCCTAAAAAGATTATAAAACTTCGTACAAAAAACAAACTAGAAGTTAGACTTCCATCTGGTGTATGGACACCTTGTACTGAGTGTATAGAAGAGTATATGCAAGATATGTTAGAAGCTGAAAATTACCACCTGTTTAGAAAAAAAGCTTAGTCATCTTTATAAAAGTCTCATCGAATGGGGCTTTTATAAGTAACTTTTCATCTTTATAAGGATGAAATAATTCTAATTCAGATGAGTGAAGTAAAAGTCTATGACAATCAAACTTTTCTCTTATAAGTTTGTTATGTTCCCCTCTTCCATACTTCGTATCACCCAATATATGATGAGATATATGTTTCATATGTCTTCTTATCTGATGTTTTCTTCCTGTTTGTGGTTTTACCTCAACAAGTGAATATCTTGTTTTATCATACTTTCCAACGGCATAAGGCACTTCAACAGTTGCTAACCTTTTATAGTTAGTTATAGCTTCTTGAGCATCTTTATCTTTTTTTGCCTTTTTATCTGCTATCTTATCAAGTTTTTCTTTTAGAGGATGATCTATAACCCCATCTTCATCCACATATCCACGAACCATAGTTATATAGGTTTTTTCAATGGTATGATTTTTAAACTGCTCTGAGACAAGATTTGCACTCTCTTTATCTAATGCAAAAAACAACACTCCAGATGTTGGCTTATCTAGTCTATGAAGAGGATAAACATACTGACCTATCTGGTCTCGTAACATCTGCACTGCAAATTCAGTCTCATGCCTATCTATAGGGGAGCGATGAACCAATAATCCTGATGGTTTATTTATCGCTATAAAATGTTCATCTCTATAAAGAATATCTAACATTTAACCTCTTTTTGTTACTCTTCTATGTTTGTTGGTTGTTTTTTTATAATGTTTTTTAAAAGGCTTTTTAGTATCTTTTTTATGCTCACTCTTTAACTTAACCTCATCAACATCTTTTCTTCTTATGGTTGGATCTGGTTCAAACCCCTCAACAACATCTTTCGGAATTTTTTGACCTATAAGAATCTCTATATCTTTTACTGCATATTTTTCATAAATATCTAAAAGAGTTATAGCCTCCCCCTCTCTTCCTGCACGACCAGTTCTTCCAACTCTATGAACATAATCTTCAGGGATTGAAGGAAGTTCATAGTTTATAACATAAGGGAGATGCTCTATATCTAGTCCACGAGAAGCGATATCTGTAGCTACTAAAACCCTAGTTTTTCCCTCTTTAAACTGAGTTAGTGCTTTTAGGCGACTTGCTTTTGTTTTATCTCCATGGATAACACCACATTTAAGTCCATCTTTTTTAAGCTCTTTGGCTAACTCATCTGCACTTGCTTTTGTTCTTGTAAAAACTAGTACTTGATTAAAGTTTCTTGAACCAATTAGATAAGCTAAAAGTTCTGCTTTTCTATTTGTATCTACCATATAAGCTATCTGATTTATAGTATCTACTGTTGAGTTTTTCTTTGATGTCTCTATAAATGCTGGTTTATTTAGTATAAGTTTTGAAAGTTTTCTAACTTTATCACTAAATGTAGCTGAGAAAAGTAATGTTTGATGCTTTCTTGGAAGAAGTGGATGAAGTCTTTTTATCTCTTTTACAAACCCCATATCAAGCATCCTATCTGCTTCATCAAGTACAAAAATCTCTACATATTTTAGATTTAGACCTTTTTCAGTATGTTCGATAATTCTTCCAGGAGTAGCTATAACTATATCCAATCCCTTACTTATCATCTTTCTTTGAGAGTCTATATCTTTAGCACCAACTAAAAGACCTATTTTTAAATTTAAGTTTTTTCCATATTTTGTTAAATCATCATATATTTGTATAGCTAATTCACGAGTTGGGGAGAGGATAACACCTCGTATAACTCTGTTGTTTTCATCTGTGTGTCTCAATCTTTGAAGCATAGGTAAACCAAATCCAGCTGTTTTACCTGTTCCAGTTTGTGCAGTTGCAAAAATATCTTTTTTTGCTAAAACTAAAGGTATAGCTCTTTTTTGTATAGTGGTAGGATGTTCATACCCCAACTCTTTTATAGCACTAAGAAGTGGTTTCATAACACCTAGTTTTTCAAATGACATATATTTTTCCGTATTTTAATTTTAATGGAATTTTAGCATATTATAGGTAAAAAGAAAGACCTCCCCATCTTTCTATTAAAGAAAGTTGTCTCAGATTGGGGAAGCCTTGAAAAAAGAAGAAATCTATGAAAAAAGAATCACACTACATTGAAGTAGTGCTATCTGCTGTTGTATCTTGAGTTGTTACACCTGAAAGTTCAACATTTACAGCATCTGTATCAACTGTAGTTACATCATCAGAAGTATATGGAAGTTCTACTTCTGTTTTAGTATCTAATTCAAAAATTTTATCAATATTCATATTTGCAAATTCACCATCATGAAAACTTTGGTACTGATTTGCATCTGCCCATGCATCTTCATTTTCTAAAAATCCAAATTTTGCTTGAATATCATTAGTTTCTGTAGCATCTGGAGCTGTCCATAAAGCATCATCTTCTTCCCAGAATTTAACACTTGGTGCTTCATCAAAGTTCAAAGTATGAGTCTCTTCCAAATTAGCCCAATACTCATTATCATTTATATGCTGATAAAGTTCCTCTGTAGTAATATCAGAATCACTTCCTAAAGCTTCTTCGTATTTAGTTACCCAATCTTTATAGTAAGTTATACTACCCATAGCATCTTCTACAGTCGCAGGATCTGCTGTAACACTAGAGATAATCTCTTTAGCTAATGGAGAATCTTCTGTTCCTATATCTTGAGAATATAATAATCCAGTATTTACTCTGTTTTGTAAAAGTTGTGCATCTTCTGGACTACCAGTTTCTGCTTTTGCACCATCTATAATAGTTTTTATAGCAACATCTTTAGAGTATGCTCCAGAATCAAGTTCATTTACCCAGTATTGAACACCTTCATCAGAACCATCAACATCTCTACCTAAAGTATTTTGATAAACAGAAATTATAAAATCTTCATTAGAAGTATTACCATACATAGTTTGAGTTTCATCTTGATCAAAAAAGCTTTGAGCTACACCATCTAAAGTTAACTTACCACTTGTAACCTCATTTGTCCAATACTCTAATCCAGCTGCATCTGGAGCTCTTCCAAATGTCGCAACATATAGTTCAGCAACTTGTGCTTCAGTCATTTGTTGTTCAGTCATAATCTTATCCTTTATTGTTTTAAGTTATGGAAATTATAACAAACAAGTATAAGCAAAGTGTTAGTAATAAAAACCGACTTTAAAAGATATGGTATCACTTATTGTTTTTTCATTATAGGTCTTAGTAAAAGATGTATTTACAAACCAGTTATCATTTATAGAATATAAAAAATATAAATTTGAACTTTGAGAACTCTCTGTATCTTTATATATACTATCAACACTACTAAGAGATATAGATGAGTATAAATCTTTTATAAAGTTGTATCCAAAACCAACCATATAACTATTTGTATTTTGATACAACAATGAATAAGATGATATATCTTCATCATTAATCTTTGTAAATCTATATGCACCAAATAAAGATAAATTATCTTTTTTATAATAGATGCTTTGAGACATACCATAATCTGCACGATTGTTGTCATAATAATTTTTATGAGTTGGTAAAACTACATTAAATGAAGTATATAAATTTATAAATTTATTATATTTATACTTATACTTAAATGATACATATGTATCTTCCATCTTTGAGCTATTTTTAGAAGTTGTTACATTTAAAGAAAAATCTTTATAAAAATAATCGACTTGAGCAGTTTGTAATGTTAAATAATAATTCTTTTGAGTTCTTTTATCTTTTATCTTTATAGATTTAACACCTAAGATAATATCAAAATGGTGTGGTGATTCAAGTTTTTCAACTACACAACCATCTTTGTCAACTATATCTATAATTGAACTATTTGGACATTTATCTAATGCATCTTCAACACCATCAAAATCAGAATCTGTATATGCAAAGATGTGTGCAGGTATAAACAATATTGAAAAAAATATTTTTGTTGTAAACTTCATATCTTAAAATCCACCTATATTATTATTTGTATTTTGTATTGTATCGAGAGGGATATTGTCTATTTGATGAGTTACTTCACCTATCTGCTTAGAAATAGATTGCACTTGCTGTAAGTTATCTTGTAAAGAGTTATTTTGTATATTGTTGATATTTTGTTTTGCTTGGATAGCTTTAATAGCTTTTATTCTATTGTTGCTATTCATCTCTCTTAATGCTTTTTTAAATTCATTCATCAAACGAACTCTATCTTCAGGGGAAGCATTTTGTATTTGCTGTATTTTTATATCTATATCACTACTAGATAATAAACTTACATTTAACAAAAAAAATAATATAGATATAATAATCTTACTCATAATATATGTAACAATCCTATTTTTAAAACTTGAAGATTTATATGGAAGTATAACTCAAATAAACTTGATTTTAGAATAAACTATCTGGATCTACGCATGCAAGATAGACCCAGATAATTTGATATGTAAGAATTTGTTAGATACACAACTAACTATGTGTATCTACTTATATTTTATGCTAAAGCATCAACACTTGTATCTGAGCTACTAACTCCAGATACTTCTATATCGTCATTGTTTGAAGAATATTCAACATTAGAATCAGATTCATAATCATAATCTAATTCATACTCATCACTTTCACTATAAGCTAGATCACTATGAGCTTCATTAAATGATAAACTACTAAAATCCAATACAGACGAACCATCTATAAACTCATCTGATGTATGTTCAACTTCATAGTCATCACTACCTTTATAGTCATCACTTTTCTCTATAGATTTATCTTCATCTCCATGCGAAGCAAAATCTTTAACTTCACTAGCAGTTAATTGCTCCTCACTATCTTCAGATCCAAATCCTTCAACATCTTTTGCAACTAAAGAAGAATCTTCACTTTCTTCATACTTTCCAAAGATAGATTCAGTATCAATATGTGCAAATTCACCGTTGTGAAAACTTTCATATTGACTAGCATCAACCCAAGCTTCTTTATTATCTAAGAAGTTGAATTTATCTTCATGTTGTGCATTTGCAGGTGCTTCCCATAAAGAATCATCAACTTCCCAAAACTTAACACTTGGTTCTGCATCAAAATGTAACTCATGAGTTTGCTCTAAATTAGCCCAATACTCATCATCATTTATATGTGCATAAAGTTCCTCTGCATCAACATCTGCATCTGTTCCTAAAGCTTCTTCATACTTGCTAACCCAATCTTCATAGTAAGTTATAGTACCCATTGCATCTTCAGCTGTCTTAGCATCTGCTGTAACTTCATCTATAACTTGACTAGCCAATGGCGAATCAGCAACACCAATCTTTTCAGAATAAACTAAACCAGTATTTACTCTGTTTTGTAAAAGTTGTGCATCTTCTGGACTACCAGTTTCTGCTTTTGCTCCATCTAAAACAGTTTTTATAAAAACATCTTTAGAGTATTTACCCTCATTTAATTCATTTACCCAGTATTGAACACCCTCATCTGAAGCATCTATATCTGTTCTTCCTAGTGCATTTTCATAAACAGAGATTACAAAATCTTCATTTGAACTGCTACCATACATAGTTTTTGCTTCTTCTTGGTCAAAAAAGCTTTGAGCTACACCATCTAAGTCAAGATTACCATTTACAACTTCACTAGTCCAATAATCTAATCCAGCTGCATCTGGAGCTCTTCCAAATGTAGCAATGTATAGTTCTGCTACTTGTTCTTTTACTAATTGCTTATCCATTTTGCATCCTTTTTTTATGTTTTGTTGAGAGAATTGTAACAAAAAAGTATAAGTGAAGTGTTAGCATAAACTAACTAAAATGCAAATATATAGATGTACCAACATCAATTTTTGATTTTATCTCTATCTTTATACCTAATTCATCACAAAGTTTTTTTACTATATGTAAGCCTATACCTATACCTCGTTGATTTTCTTTATAAAATCTTTCAAAAACTTTTGTTGTGTTTTTAATACCTATCCCCTCATCTTTTATGATAAGAGTATCATTATCAAGAGTAACATATACACTTCCATCTTTTTTATTGTACTTAGAAGCATTTGATAGTAAGTTATCCAATATTCTTACAAATGCTTCTTTATTGTAGTTTACATACCTATCTTTTACCTCTACTTTAAAAGTGATATCATCGTAAAGTTTAGATATAAATCCCACCCTATCTTCAACAACCTCTTTGAGTGAAAACTCCTCTTTTTGTAAAGGTTGATTTTGAAGATATGTTATAAGATTATTTTGTAAAGCTAATATCCTTTTTAAACTATTTTCAATTCTCAATACTTTAACATTCTCTCCTATCTCTTTTTTTAGAAGATATGAGTTTAACTTTAATGATGATATAGGTGTATTAAAATCGTGTAATATATCTTTTATAAACTCTTCTGTTAAAAGAAGTGATTTTCTAAGTGGGTTTAATGTATATAGTGAAAAAACTACAGAAAGAACAACTATAACAACTAAAACAAGCATATAGTATAGTAAAAATTTCTCTTTTATATCTTTTAATATACTTAGATATTTCTCTTTCTTAAAAGATATTTTTAACAAAAACTTACTAGAAGAATCTATATTGAAAAGTGAATAAAGAGAGTTGTCATCTTTTAAAAGTTTATAAGTGCTTAGATTATCTCTTTTTTGTTCAAAATTTATATCGAACTTATTACACTTAAGATTTAAACTACAAATCCTCATCTGAGTAAAAAGTTCACTCTCTTTAACAAGTATCTCTTTTTGGTATATAAAATAAAAAAGTACACCAACTAAGATAGACAATGATGTAAAAAAAAGCACAAAACCCTTTGTAAATGATTCTAACTCAATCCGATTCAACTATGTACCCTACACCTCTAATATTTTTTATAGGAAGACCTGTTGTTTTTTTAAGTTTATTTACAGCAACTCTTAAAGCCTGAGCTGATGGATTTTGCATACACTCTTCTAATGCTATTTTATCTACAACTTGATTTTTTGATGTTATAAGTATATGTAACATATCTAAAAGCATAGAACTCAGAGGGACTAAATGTCCATCTTTTCTTAACTCTTTAGTAGCTGGATTATAAACCAAATCATTATATATTATAACATCAACACTCTTTTTGATTTTTGAACTAATTCTAAGTAGTAGCTCTTCTGGGTCAAAAGGTTTTTTTATATAATCATCAGCTCCAAGATTAAACCCTTTTGTCATAGTTTTTATATCTACCATAGCACTTATAAATATAGTTGGGGTATTATCAGATGCATCCCTTAAAGACTCTAACAACTCTAGCCCATCTATCTTTGGTACATTTATATCTAGTAGATACAAATCATACTTATTTTCATAAGTAAGTTCAGCAGCTTCTTCACCATCAACGGCCAAATCAACGACAAAAGAATCACTCTCTAGTAGCTCTTTTATACTTTGAGATAAAATTCTATCATCTTCTAATAGTAAAACTTTTTGCTTCATTTTTACTCGATTATTTATAATTTATACATAATTTTAGCATAAAATAGATAGAATTTATCAAAAAAATAAGAATTTAAAATGTTAAGAACAACTCTAAAAAAAATAAGCAAAAACAAAAAACTTCAAGAACTTATAAAAAAATCAAAAGTTCCACCTGAGTATCTATCAACAAATCGCAAGATGGTTTCTCGTGCTGTACTTCTAGGTCTGTTTATAGCTTTTATCCCTATGCCTATGCAAATGGCTGCTGTTTTGGCACTTATGCCATTTGTAAAATTTAATGTTCCTATAGGTTTGGCAATGTGTTGGATGAGTAATCCTTTGACGATGCCACCTATGTATTATATGGAGTACCTAACTGGCTCATTTTTTTTAGGAACAAAAGTTGAACCTGTTGAGATGAGCCTTCAATGGTTTAGTGATAATATAGACAATATATTTATACCATTATATACAGGTACACTTTTTTACTCTGTATTTGGTTCTTTGAGTGCTTATTGGCTGGTAAACTATTTTTGGAAAGCATCTGTTTATAGAGATAAAAAACTCTCAAAAAAGAAAAAATAACTATGATATAATATCAACTAAATAAAACGAGGATTTTTTATGAAAAACAAAACATCAAAAAAAGCATTTTCACTTATAGAACTTATGATAGTTATAGTTATACTTGGACTTTTAGCCGCTATGGTTATGCCTAGCTTAACAGGTAAAGGGGAAGAAGCAAAAAGGGACTTAGTATGTGTGCAGATGAAAAGTATATACAACGGTGCATTGGATATGTTTAAAATCGACAACAGTGTATATCCATCTACTGAGGAGGGATTAGAAGCTCTTGTTAAAAATCCTGATGAAGAGAAATATCCTAACTACTCACAAAATGGCTACTTTAAAGATGCTAAACTTCCAAAAGACTCATGGGGTAGCAACTTTATATATATAAACAATGATGGGGATATTGAGCTTATATCTTTAGGTGCAGATAAAAAAGAGGGTGGCTCAAAAGAAGCTAAAGATATAAAACTAAGTGAATGTAAATAGAGTTGCAAAAAAAAGCTTTTACACTTATAGAATTACTTATAGTTATAGTTATAATGGGTGTTATATACACCCTAGCTATAAATAACTTTGATAAGCTAAATGATAAAACAAAAACTCTTAGTTTATCAAACCTAAAAGAGTATCTAAAATCTTTTCCCTATCAAACAAAAATTGAGTTGATATGTACTCATAGATGCTTAAAATGTTCTGTATTTGTAGATAATAACAAAACAAAAGATATAGATAAATTTTTAGACTCTGATATTCAAAAATACAAATATGACTTTGATAATGGATATATAAAAATTGAAAATGATACTTTTTTCAATAAAAAAAATGTTGAACAAGATGTTTGTTTTTCATACAGTTTAAATAAAAATCGTGTAGGTGAACAAGTGTTAGTTGAGTATAAAAATAGATTTTATGATTTTTCAGATGATTTAAAAGGTATCAAAATATATAATTCACTAGAAGAAGCAACTAAAGCAAAAGAAAAACTTATAGAAGAAGTGAAGCCATGATATTTAAATACAAAGGTATAGACCATTTAGGTAAAAAAGTAAATGCTAAGATAGAAGCTTCTAGCTTAGTAGAAGCAAAAACTAAACTTAAAGCACAAAATATAATCTATACAAATATAGAAGAAAATTCTGTATCTTTTTTCTCAAATATTAAATTTAATACAAAGTATAAAATACAACCCAAAGAGCTATCTATACTTTCAAGAGAATTATCTATGTATATCCGTTCAGGTATAACGATAGTATCGGCACTTAAAATTATACAAACACACTATGAAGATAACAAGAAAATAAAACTTTTTTTAACTACTGTAAGTACACATTTAGATGAGGGGAAAAACTTTTATACAGCATTAGAGACCCAAAGTATTATAGAATTACCAGAGTTTTTTAAACACTCTATAAAAGTTAGTGAAGATAGTGGGATTTTAGATGAAGTTCTTATGGAGTTATCAAGATTTTTAAAAGAGCAAGATGATATAAACAAAGAGATAAAATCAGCATTTGCCTACCCTACTTTTATGATAATCATATCTCTACTTATGATATCTTTTATGCTTTCATTTGTTGTACCTCAAATAACTGGCATCTTTGAAAACAACCACCAAACACTACCAACTCCAACTATAGTTGTTGTTGCTTTGGGTGATTTTTTTAATCAAAACTTTACTAAAATACTAGCTTTTATATTTATAGCTGTAACTGGATTTATGTTTATGATGAAACAGAGTAAAAAGTTTGCATATATAGTGCATAAGATACTTTTAAAGCTACCAATGTTTGGAATAATTATACAAAAAAGTGAACTAGCTAGATTTGCATATATAGCATCTCTACTTACCCACTCTGGTGTACCTTTTGTTCAAACAGTAAATTTAAGTGCAAATATATTGGATAATTTAGTTTTAAAAGATATCTTTATACAAGCATCTAAAAAAGTTGTAGAGGGTAAGCATCTATCTAGTGCATTAAACACTTCAAATATAAAAATAGACAATGCTTTTATACAAGCTATAGCACTAGGGGAAGAAACATCACAACTTCAAAATGTACTAACAAATATTTCAGAACTATATTTTGAGGAAAATCGTGATAAAATATCAACACTTTTAACACTGCTTGAACCAAGTCTAATGCTTTTTGTAGGTGGAAGTATAGGCTTTATAGTAGCAGCAATGCTTTTACCGATATTTTCAATGAGTATAAATTAGGGAGTTAAAATGAAGATTGTATCTATATTAATTATATTTTTAATCTTAGTATTAAATGCTGATGAATTACATCCAACAAAAGATGAAGTTACTAAACTTTATGTAGCAACTTTTAACCGTGCCCCAGATGCTTCTGGACTTAACTATTGGGTGAAAGATTCAAACTTAACGCTATCTCAGATAGCACAAAGTTTTTTTGACCAAGAGGAAATACAATCGCTATACCCTACAAACATTTCAAATGGTGAGTTTGTATTAAAAGTTTATCAAAATCTATTTGATAGACAACCAGATGCAGATGGTTGGATATACTGGGAAAATGAATTAAATAACTATAAAATATCAAGAGAAAATTTTATACTAGCTGTTATAAATGGTGCAAAAGATGATGATAATGCAAAAGATGCAACAATACTAGAAAATAAAAAAGAGGTTGGTCTATACTTTGCAAACAGTGGTTTGGATGATATAAAAAAAGCTAAATCAATAATGAGTAAAGTTACAAAAGAAGTTACATCTTTAGATGATATATACAAAGATATAGATGATGTAAAAAGTAAAAATTCTACAAATATCATCCCTCAAGTTGAGGCACAACCAACAGCAGAAATTACAAAAGAATTAAGATGGTACAAACCAACACAAAACCAAACATGGCACTGGCAACTTACAGGTGAATTAAACACAACCATAAAAGCAAATATATACGATATAGATCTATTTGAAACAACTTCACAAACAATAAAATCACTTCAAGACAGTGGTAAAAAAGTTATGTGTTATTTTAGTGCTGGTAGTTTTGAACCAAATAGAGATGACAGTAACCTATTTGATAAAAATGATTTAGGAAATACCCTTGAGGGTTGGGAAGATGAAAA
>Ga0256842_1002646_pt1 | contig 12576 bp, 13 predicted proteins | sample 4559240metaG_FD_185973 | JGI IMG/M metagenome (GOLD analysis project Ga0256842, IMG submission 185973) | Hydrothermal vent microbial communities from Guaymas Basin, Mexico - 4559-240 | ecosystem: Environmental > Aquatic > Marine > Hydrothermal vents | place: Mexico: Guaymas Basin | collected...
GCATCCAGCCATGCACCGTTTTTTCAATCCCTTTTGTCACAATCGCAATAGCCGCCGTATAATACGCAGGCGAGCTTATAACACCTTTTGCTTTGATGTCCTGCATAAGTTTTTTAAGATTATCTTTATCATCTGCATCCTCACCGCCGTATCTGGCACTGTAAATCCCTGGAGCACCATCAAGTATATCCACGCTGATGCCGCTATCATCAGCCATAACAACCGCATCTTCTTCACCTAAAGCCTTATATACCGCTCGTGCTTTAATCAGTGCATTTTCTTTGAATGTATCGGCATCTTCCACTATCTCAAATGCATCAATCAATTCGGTGTATGGTATTACCTCATACTCTTTACACAATGCTTTTATCTCTCTGACCTTGCCTTTATTGGATGTTGCTAAAACTAATTTTTTCAACTTTTTTCCTTAAATTATCTTTTGTCATTCTAACTTTTTTCATTTGCAAACCATTAATAAATAATAGTTGCTCTATAATTTCAAAATTATACTATAAGTAGTTATAAATCATTTCATAAAGGCTTTATATGTTTAAAAAGGTTTTACCCCTCTCAACAATCCTTTTCCTCAGATTTTTAGGACTTTTTCTCGTTTTACCGGTTCTCTCAGTATATGCACTCAGTTTAAAAGGGGCTACTCCTCTTTTAGTTGGTATTATTGTCGGTGGTTATGCCCTGACACAAGCGGTTTTTCAAATACCTTTTGGATCCATGAGTGATAAGATAGGAAGAAAACCCACACTTTTTATAGGACTTGTCATTTTTATGATTGGTTCCCTTGTTGCAGGATATGCTGATAATATCTATACTTTAATGCTCGGTCGTTTCTTACAGGGAGCAGGAGCAATAGGTTCTGTCGTTGTTGCAATGATTGCCGATTTAGTTGAAGAAAAAACAAGAGCGCATGCTATGGCAATCATGGGTGGATTTATCGCTATGAGCTTTGCTGTTGCTATGGTGGCAGGACCGGTTTTGGGTGCTATGTATGGCGTAGGAAATCTTTTTTATATCACAGCAGGGCTCTCTTTGCTTGCTATGGTGCTTCTTTTTACAAAAGTACCCACACCTCCAAAAATCATTCATATTTACAATAAAAAAGCAAAAATATCAGAAATTTTAAAGGATAAAAATTTATTTAACATGATTATCGTTGATTCTATGCAAAAAGGTTTAATGACCATGGCCTTTGTATTGATTCCTGTCTTTTTAACACATACAGATTATCATTTCGACTGGGCAAAAGCAGATTTATGGAAAGTTTATGTACCGGCTATGATTATGGGAATTTTGGCAATGGGACCGGCTGCAATCTTTGGTGAAAAATATAATAAACCTAAAACAGTGTTTCTAATTTCAATAATACTTTTCATAGTCTCATTTGCGATTATGGGACTTACAAATTCAAGTCTTGTTTTCGTTTTTGGTGTTATTTTCTTCTTTATAGCTTTTAATATGATGGAACCATTAGTGCAGTCTATGATAAGTAAATTTGCAAAAGTGCATCAAAAAGGAACAGCACTTGGTGTTGCAAATACGGCAGCCTATCTCTCAACTTTTTTTGGCGCTATGATTGCAGGTATAATGCTCGGAAGTGCTGAGAGAAGTACTATTGGACTTACCGTAGCAATAATCGCATTCATCTGGTTTATCTGGATGCTGATACGATTTGACAACCCTACAAAACATGCTTTTTTATTTATTCCTGTAACAGATGTAGATATGGACAAATTAAAAAATCTTGAGCATGAACACATTGCAGAGTGGTATATCAATGACACAGAAAAAGTGGTTGCCGTAAAATATGCAAGTGAAAAACTTGATGAAGATACAATAAAAGCAAAAATCATCAAATAAGGTTAAGGAGGAATAAGATAGAATACTTTCAAAAAGATTGAACAATGAAATTATTTTTCTTATTTATAAGCGTATCTTTACTGTTAATAAACTTTACAGGATGTAAAAAAAAATCTATCTCAACACAGCCTCATGAGGTTCATTGGGATAGGGACATGTGTGCCAGATGTGCCATGGTTGTCAGTGACAGAAAAAATACAACTCAGGTTATCAACCCTGCAAATGGAAAAGTGTACATGTTTGACGATATAGGCTGCACAATACTATGGTTTGATGATGAACAAATCCCATGGAAAGACAAAGCAATTATCTGGATTACCGATGCAAATACCGGTGAGTGGATAGACGCAAGAAAAGCTTTTTATGATACTGAAAATATCACTCCAATGGCCTACGGCTTTGCGGCCCATAAATCAAAAGATGAGATTAAAAAAGATCAAGAGATTGTAGACTATAATGAAGTGATTAAGAGAGTTAAGGCGATTGGAAGATAGGTTTTTTATCTTTCATGATTAAATTCGGCTCAATAAATGGAGCCAAATGAGATAAAAAGTTAAGCAAAGTCATAACCGGACTTGCATAGAAAAATTTTACTTTGTGATTATAGTGCCATAGTTGATCTGCATATTGATAAATCTTAAAAGGATTGTCTCCTATACCATCGCCGTTTTTATCAAAGCCTTCATATCTATCCCAATAATTATACTCGACGACATTAGAAGCTTCAAAGTTTTTACCGGCATCCTTTACAACATCATTGATATTTGAAAATATCTTATTGTTCCTAATCGTATTATCTTTAATAGAAGCATGAAAATGCAGCGCTTCACCATTATAAGAAATTTCATTCCCGACAAAATATCGCTTCATCCCTTTTGCTTTTTCTTGTCCCTGTATATAAAGAGCTTTGGCGTTAAAACTTACTTTGTTTTTTTTAAAAATAAAATTTGCAACATCCCCTATCATCACACCAATACCTGCAGCACCATTGGAACTCAGTATCTCATTTTCTATTACTTTTGTATTTTTCGCTCCCATAAACATCATGGCAACAGAATTATATTTATAATGATTGGCACGAAAAGTATTGTTGTTACTTAAAGAAAGATGCGTTGCAAAACGATTCCCTGTGAAAATATTATTTTCAAAAAGATTATAATGAGAATAATTAAGTGTTACATCTTTTACATTTTTAATTGTATTTGACTTGATAACATTATGATGTGCATAGTAAAGCTTCAGTGCATTTGCTCTTAACGGCAAGGTATTCTTCTTCGTTGTAATATAATTGTGCTCAATCTCTGAACTATCCACTCTATCCATATCTATACCGTATAAAACATCAGATATATTACAATCAACAATCTTGCAGTTTTGTACCTGTTGCATTGATATAGCTGCATCGATTTTCTGTATGTCTGTGCCACTGTTTACAATATGTAAATGCCTCAGTATAACATTAGAGCTTGTAATGAAAACAACACTTCCTTTTCCATTCCCCTTTATAACAGCATTTTCTCCCACCCCTTCAATAGTAAGTGGTTTGTTAATATGAATATTTCCCTCATACACACCGTTTGGCAATTTTAAAGTAGCGTAAAGAGGAGCAGCGTCTATAACCTCTTGGAGGAGATTTGAAAAAAGAAGTGTCGGAAGTAGCACTATACTAAAAACAAATAATTTCATACTACTTCATCCGTTATAATTTTAGTAAAACTTATGTATTTCTTCCATTATGTTAGCAAATTCAACATTGTCACCTTGCTCTTTTAGAAATTTAATAAGATATTTTTCACTTGCATCCACACCCTCTGTTTTCTCAATTTCCAAGAGTTTTGCATATAAGTCTGCAATAATTTCTATAACATGTTTAGAGATAGTTTTTCTTGAAGCATGATACCCTATGATTTCCCCCGTATCTGTATCTTTTCTGATTTCAAACTCTGTAAAAATCCAATAGTAGCGCCCATCTTTTGCAAGATTCTTTACCACAGCATTAATGTTTTTACCTTGCTTAATTGTTTCCCACAGCAGTTTAAAAACAACTTTTGGCATATCCGGATGACGCACAATAGAGTGCGGTTTACCAATAAGCTCTTCTTGAGTATAACCGCTCACTTCCATAAAATAATCATTTGCATAAGTAATCTTTCCTTTTGCATCTGTTTCACTCACAATGTATCTTTTTGGATCGAGTTGTATCTCTTCATCTATTGGCGTAGGCTTATTCATTATTGTGCTCCATTTAAAAATTTTATAAGGCCATAACTTACTTCTTTGAAACTAAGTATTCTTGATCCATGATGTTTTTTTGAAAATTCTTCAGCTGCTTTATAAGAATCAAAAGGTACCAAATCATCTCCACCCGGTGAAGTAATATCGCTTCCGAAAACAAAAAAAGCACCTTTTGCATTTATGACTTTTGCAGTTTTAAAATCGGTTACATAGATTGCTTTAAAATCATTTTCGCTTTTCAAATGATACAGACTATACCATCCAGCTGGGTGAAAATAAAATTCAAACATTCCTTTTGGTGAAGAAAAAAGTACTTTCTTCCCATCTGCAAGAATTATTTCAGATACCCAACTTGGATTCTTATATACTTTCAGGTGTCTTACCAATCCTCTGGAATTTTTATCAAACTTTATCTCGTGTGAAAACAGTAAACTCGAAAACAACAATAACGCAATAAATATCTTACCCATTTCTACTCCTTATACTAAATCTTTTTTCTCAAATATTTTATAGCCTAAAAATGCAAATACCAACCCTAAAACAAGCGGATAAACAATAGAGACTAAAACAAAAACCGTTTGACTCATAGAATCTAAAATATAAAACGCCACAGGACCCATTACTGTAAGTTGTGGATCAAACAAGGAAATTGCAGCTACACGAAAAATCTCCATAGGATTAATTAAACTGATAAAGATAATAAGACTTGAACTCATTCTCTCTTGCATCATTAAAGAGATAAGAGCTATATCAATAAATGCAAGTAAAAATATCCATATAAAAAAAGAGAGTCCAAGTGCCACTTCAGATGATTTAACAAACGAAGATATAAAAAAAGCGATGCCTAAAAAAGCACTGCTCATTGCAAAAAGAAGCCCTGTATAAAGAAAGAAAATACTCCAAGGTATTGCAGCACCTTTAAAAGCACCATAAACAATTGCTATTACCATTGCAAAAAATACCGGGAGAAAAACGGTTATAAATCTACCAATCACTTTTCCCCAATAGTACTGCTTCAGCGATATTGGGAAAGAGAGCATATATTCTAAGACATGGCTGTCTCTGTCACCCGATATGGAACGAACGGTTGTAATAAGTATAAAGATAGGCAAAATAACAATCGTAATCTGTATATACATTAATAAAAGACGACTAAGCCCACTAAAACCCATCACCTGGGATTCTGTAACACCTGCTATAAAGAAAAGAGCAATCAACCCACCAAAAACAAACGAATAGACCACAAACCATTTTGCCCGAATCGATTCTTTTAAATCCAAGTATGCAATTAAATATAAATTTTTCATCTAAAATCTCTCATCTGATACAATTTTGCCTAAATCCATATAAATCTGTCGATTTATCAAATCTTTAACCTCTTCCAATCTATGCGTAACAAACAAAAGAACTTTATTTTCTTCATTTTGTTTTAAAAGTCTATAAAAGTCATCTCTTGCTTTTGGGTCTAAATTAGCTGTCGGCTCATCATATATTATGATGTTACTTTTTTTTGCTAAAGAAATGGAAATTAAAAGTTTTTGTTTCATTCCTCCACTCAATTTAAAAAATGATTTATTTAAATTAGCACTAATATCAAGCTTCATTTCATTGGCATAATGCTTAATCAATTCCTTATCTACCTTTGCACTTACTTCAATATATTCCATAAGTTCACTGATACTTAACTTAATTGGAGGTGGTAGCTGTGGCACAAAACTGATATGTTCCAAAACATCCAAGCGGTTTTTTATAGGATTAAGCCCATTAATAAGCACTTCTCCACTGTTTGGATGATAATAACCCATAATAGAACGCACAAGTGTTGTCTTACCCGCTCCATTTGCACCCATTAAGGCTATTGATTCATTTTTATTAAACTCACAACTGACTTTTTCGAGCGAAACGTTTGAGCCAAATTTCTTTGTAAGATTTTTAATTTTTATCATACTTATACCAAACTTTTTAATCTAGAAGCAAAGTTCAAAGCATCCACATGGCAAACATCTATACAACGTCCACAAAGTGTACAGTCAGCCCCTGTGATGTATTCATGAGTAATGCCTTCTTCCTCTCTTTGTTTATCATATTTTGCTTTTGTAATCTCCAGTACCTGATTTTCGAAACAGACATCACTACATACCATACAATGATCACAGTTGTCATTCCACTCCACACGAAGGGCTGACACTTTACCAAGCATACCGTATGTTGCACCAATAGGGCATATATAACTACACCATGCGCGGCGTGCAAAGAAAACTTCAAATGCCAAAACTACCATAACCCAAACTAATGACAAACTCCAACCGTAAGCAATAGCTCGACTTAAAATTCCCACAACATTAAAAGTTTCAAATACCAAATAACCACTTACAAAAGACAAAATCAAAAATATTGCCCAAAAAAAGTATTTGATACGATGATCAAAATTTCTCTCTTTAATAATTTTTTTTGTAACTAAAGTATTATGCCATTTTTCACCTATTTCACTCAGTATTCCATAAGGACATACCCATGCACAGTATGTTCGTCCCCCTACAAGCAGATAAAATATTGTAATCGTACTCACACCAATAATGATATTTATATGCAAATGATGTTCTGCCATAAACATTTCTAATGTCGTAAACGGATCAATAAGGTGAAAACCTAAAAATCTAGAACCATTGAGTGTTCCTTCTAAAACCTGTATGTCAATAGCAAAAGAGAGGAAAAAAAGTAAATGCACAAAAAGGACAACAATCCATCTTTTTGCCCGAATACTTAACTTCTTTTTCCCATCTTTCGTTGTACTAAAAAATGTTGATAGAAACGATGTTCGTTTTATGGTCTCTCTACTGTTATATTTATCCATTTTCTTGCCCTATTTTTTAGAATCTTCAAGTGCCTTTGCTCGTGCCGGAAACTCTCCTATTTCTTTTGCCAATCTTCGCAAATCATCTTGTGAAAGGTGGAGTAAAAGACCTCTCATTATCATATTTTCTTTTCTACCTGCTTTAAAATCATCAAGTTTTTTGTAGATTTCATCAGCACTCTGCCCAAAAAGTTTTGGACCCATGAGCTTTTTACCATACTGCATACCGCTACCGTCAACTCCATGACACGATGAACATTTACTTTTATACTCATCACTAACTTTAAAACTGCCAACATTTCCGGCTTTATCTCTAAGTGCTGTTAGTGCTTCATTCTCTTTCTCTCTGTCACTTTTTTCTTTTGGTGCACTGTCAACATTTGTTGAAGCAGTTCGATTTCCGATATCTTCAGTAATCCTGCCCGCTTCACCACCATTATAAGCACCTCCGTTGACATACACCCATGCCATCAAACCCAATGTCAATAGTGTAAAAAACCCTGCGATTATATTTTTCATTTTATTTGTTCCTTATCTTTTGAATTTGTAAATTAAATTTATATATATCTTCTGCAATTGATCGTATCTCTTTATCGCTCATATTATGAATCAAATCATTCATAAAAACATTTTTCTTTTCTCCTGTTTTAAATGCAATGATTTTATTATAAATATAATCAACATTACGCCCAAGCAACGACGGCCCAAGAACACCATTTGCATAATCATCATGACATGCAGAACATTTTAATCGAAATGCAGGACTTAACTGTCTGGAAAGCAAAGAAACCTGAATGCGCTCATATGGACTTCGTATATGCATCTGTGCATCAAGCACAGTTCTTGGTCGAACACTTACTTCTGCATCTTTATTTGCGGGTTGTGATTTTAAATCAAAATCACTTTTGACACCATAGTCATAATAAAAAGAGTTTTTATTAGATGATTTACCCTCATCACTGGCACCCTCATCTTTTACCTTAACAGCATGCTCATTTTTATTAACGACAACTTCTATCTTTGGAGCGGCTTGAGAAGAGATTGAACTTTTACTACTCTCTTTGTTCTTTGAATCTTCCTTATTACCGCATGCAGTAAAACTAGTAACTAGCATTAACGCTGAAGCAAACAAGAGAGATTTTTTATTCCTATATAGGCTACTTATTTTCATTCTGATTCCTTAGCTCTTATTACCGTAATATTCTTCATAAGTCATTCTCGGTTTTACAACTATTGAAGGTGTCGAAGTTGGACAGACATCTTGACATGCCCCACAACCTATACAGCCATCATATATCTCTGGTCTCTGCCCACCCTTTGCATCAGGAACCATAGCAATTGCACTTAATGGATTTGGGATAGGGCACATATCTGCACATAAATTACATGCTTCTCCTTCTCGACCCATAAACTTTTTAAGCAGCACTTCCTCTTCAGGTGTTTCATTTCTTACAGATTTCGTAAAGACTAGCATCTTATTATCATAACCTTCTGGAATTGGTGTACGACTAATACCCAAACAAGTATCTGGAAATTCCAAGACAGCTATTCCCATTTGAATATCTTCTGCTTTTTCTGTCTTATGATCAAGCGCCCCACTTGGACATGCCAAAACACACGGAACAGCATTACAAGCGTAACAAGCTCGAATATTTGCATCTATATAAGGGGTACCCTCACCGTGTCCATAATCTATATCATGAAGTTTGATAGAGTGATAAGGACAAACCTGCAGGCACTGTCCGCACTTTATACACAGTGCCAAAAAATCTTTTTCAGGTACTGCTCCAGGTGGTCTAAGTTTATTTTCTTTCCCTCTTAAATAAGGGCTAAAAACTATACCACCACCCAAAACAAGTCCTAAAACGCCCAAGGTAGAATATTTAACAAATTCTCTTCTATCTGTTTGTACTTTTTTTGCCATATTTACATCCTTTATTAAAGTGCTTTATACATTTTTGGTTTTTTGTCTTCCATTAAGAACAAAGGTTTTGAAAATGGAGCTAATTTTGCCAAAAAATTAAGTAATGAAATTACAGGTGATCCATAAAAAAACTTTACATTGTTATTATATATCCAAAGTTGATCTGCATACCTATAAACTTTATGGGGAGTATCACCTATACCATCACCATTGTTGTCAAAACCTGTGTAATTATCCCAATAATTTCCAACAATAATATTCTCCTGCGTTCTGTCTCGTTTGGAGTCATTGACAATATCTTCAATATTTCCCATTATAACATTATTTTTTATAATATTATCTACGCTTAAAGAATGGAAATGTATTGCTTCTGCATTATATAAAATTTTATTTCCCTCTATAATATTATGTGTTCCCGGTTCAAAGGGTGAGCGGTCAATATACATGCCTTGTGCATTATATATCACAGTGTTGTTTTTCAAAGTAAAATTTGAACAATCTTTTAAGCCAATACCCATACCTGTAGCACCCAGTGAACTTTTCACAATATTACCCGTAGCGATAGAGTCCTGAGAATACATAAAAAATATACCTACGGAGTTGTTTTCATACGTATTATTTGTAATATAATTTTTACCTGCATACATAAAATGCAATGAGTACCTATTATATTTTCCAAAATTATCTTTTATAAGATTTCCATGAGAATACCATACAACCATATCTCGTGATTTTATTAAAGAATTTTCTTTAATGATGTTGTTATTTGCATACCACAAACGTAAACCATCACCACGTAGACCCAAAGGCAGTTTTTTGGAACTTATTTGATTGTTGCTGACAATAGAATTATCTACCATTTGCAAATCAATACCAAAGAGACAATCTTTGATAATACAATCACTCACCTCACACTGTTTAATTTTCCCCATATCTCCATGTTTTATCATGGAAATAGCTCCATCTAAATCTTCATGTCGGCTTCCGCTGTTTATTATTGTCAAATTTTTCAAAGTTACATATGAACTTTGCACTTTAATTACAATCCCTGTATTTTCACCATCAATTATTACGCCTTTTTCCTGACCCAATAAAGTTAATGGCTTGTTAATAACTATACTGCCCTTATAAACACCTGCATGAAGTTTTAAAATAGAACCTGCAGGAGCTTTGTCTATAGCATCTTGTAGTGCATTCGCACTCAAAGAGATACTAAAAACAGTAATAGCAATCAACAAAATTTTTAACATTCAAAAAACCTTTTATTTTTTCTCGTTTTGCATCTCTTTTAGTGCTTTTTGTTTTGCAAAAAATGCAAGAAGACTAAAAAAACTCACGAGAAGTAGCATATAAAAACCTATTGTCGGATAGGAATGCGTCGTAAATTGAGCAATTTTTCCATCTCCAAAAACAGTCGGCATAAAAGGCTTGATTTTAAAAGCGCCCCAATCATGTAAATTATGCCCAAACCAATAGAGCCAATAAGAATAATCAGCAATAAAAATCAATGGCAAAGCGACTGGAATCAACATAATATAACTCCAGATTTTATTATTATAAACCATAAAAAATATTATTGCCAAAGAAAGCGCAAGAAGAGCATATGGCCCTATTGCTCTCTCAAAGTGTCCACCCCTCCACATTGGATCCATACCTACATAGTGGTTAATCGTATCCATCTCATGGACTTCTCCGCTATATCCGTCAAAATGAAAATAGACTGGGATTCCTTGTGGAAATGCTTTCTTTGGATAATTTGGTGCTTCTAGTGATACAGCCCAAATAGGAAGTGATGCAGGTCCTATTTCAGACTCACTCTCAATCATTTTGTCTAAATTATTGTGAGCACTTTTAGGAGTTGCAACACTTTTATATCGACCTTTGTTGTATAAGTTCCATACTGTTTTGGCAAGAGGAGATATTTTATCAATCTTACCTTCCTCAATCTTATTCAAAGTTCCATGAAACGCAATCATTGGAAATGTAAAAGAAAAAGTTAAAATCAATAATGCTATAAATGCGAAAATTCTAGCTTTTATTAGACTTGGGTGCATAATCATTCCTTGTTAATATTTAAAGTTTGTTATTATACCCAGATATAAATTTTATAAATTTGACTTAAGTCAAGTAAGTTTTCGAAGAGTTAAAAAAGAGGAAAAGAAAGCATAGATTCAAATCTATGCTTTCTTTGAAGTCAATAGTTATCTATTTTTTAAAATAGATTTGCATTTTTGTCTACCCATTTAAAGTATTCAATAATGTCATTTGCTTCTTTTTTCGTCATATGTTGATTAGGCATTCTAAGATTAAAGTAGTTAATCATACCTTTTACATATGGATCATTATATTTGCTTTTTGGATTAAGAATAAAATCTCTTACCCATTTTTCAGCATTTTCGTGTCTTTGAAGTACGCCTGTTAAGTCTGGTCCAGATGAAACTTTACCAATAACATGACATCCACCACATCCACCTTCACCAAATGCTCTTTCACCCGCAGCAGCAGCAGCAGATTGTTTTGTTGCAACTTTTTTCACAAGTAAGTTTTTCGCTCTGATTCCAACATCGGCAGTTTTAACCATATATTGCCAAATCATGTTTTCAAAAAGGACAGCTTTTTCATAATCTCCTTTTTTAACAAACTCATCAGATTTTTTCTTTTGTTCAGCTATTTTACCATACTGATCAAGTGCATCTTCAACAAGTGCTTTTACAGTTGGATATTTTTCATAATGGTTTGCTTTTAAGAATTTAACAACAGATTGAATAACTGCATCAGTTGCAGTATTTACAGCAACAGTTTTTTCATATTCAGCTTTTAACTCTTCTTTAGACATTGTTTTCATTTTAAGTTTTTGAGCACTAACATATTTTTTGTTAGGATCTTTAACCATTAAATAACCCATCATCTCTAAGTGAAGTGCAGAACAGAACTCTGTACAATAGTAAGGAAATACACCCTCAATATCAGCTTTAAATTTAACAGATGCAGTTTTACCTGGCTCTAATGAAGCATGTACATCAAAGTTGTCAACAGTAAATCCGTGAGTTTCATCTTCAGCTCTTTCAAGGTTTGTTAAATAAAATGTAACATTGTCACCTTTATTAACAGTAACTCTTTCAGGATTGATGTGAGATCTAACTAATGTAGCATATACAGTTACATTATTCCCTTTTCTTACAACTCTCTCTTGACCTGCTAATGTTTTCCCTTTGGAAATTTTACCAGTTCTTGAGTTTGTACCCATTTTATATCTTACTTCTGGATGCAATTTACTCATACGAATACAAACAGCTTGGTGAGGTTCACCTAAAGGAATTGGCATATCATAAATAAGATCCATTTTTTTACCACTAATATCAATTAGCTGGTGATTTTGTGGATGTAACGGACCAACCGGATCAAATCTGTCAATTGCTAGTTTATTCAAAGAGATAATATATTTCCCTTGAGGATCAGCAGATTTACCTTCCATACCAGCTAAGTGACCAACATTGTAATGAACATTTACTTTATCTAAAACTTTTAGATGTTTATAGTCCCATTTAACAATTTGTGAATCAACATATAAAGATGTATAGATTACACCATCTTTCCATTTTGCACCATATTGGTTATGTAATGGCCCAAGACCTAATTCAACTTGACCATGTAAAGAGTCTTTCATACTTAAGATTGGAATCCCATATGG
>Ga0256842_1002647_pt1 | contig 12575 bp, 4 predicted proteins | sample 4559240metaG_FD_185973 | JGI IMG/M metagenome (GOLD analysis project Ga0256842, IMG submission 185973) | Hydrothermal vent microbial communities from Guaymas Basin, Mexico - 4559-240 | ecosystem: Environmental > Aquatic > Marine > Hydrothermal vents | place: Mexico: Guaymas Basin | collected...
AAAAAAATTCTTTTCATATTATCACATTCTAAATTTATGGGACAAAAGACTTTTGGAGGAAAGTATGAGAAGATTTTTAATGATTTTAACGATCGTTTTGATTGGTATTTCCGGATTGTTTGCTTCAACAATAAGAATGAATTATTCTTTTGAGAATCCAACAATTTCCCGAGCCGGAGAATATCAAACCATCAATTTTAACAACACATCTTTAGAAGGTGAAATCGGTAAAGCAAGTTTGCCATTTAAAGCAATTTCGATATTATTACCACCTGGTGAAGAAGCTGTTTCCGTTAAGTTTATTCCAAAAAATAAAACTGAAATCCCCGGAAATTTTATTCTTTATCCAAAACAAGAATCGGTACCTTTATCAAAAAAATCCGAGTTTGTATTTTCTAAGAATGAAGATTTTTATAATTTGAATATTGATTATCCTGAAAATTTTAATTTTAATCAAACAACGCAGTTTTTGAATGGTCATTCTATTTTTATGACAACAATTTCGCCGTTAAAATATAATCCTAAACTTCAAAAAGCATATTATTATAAATCAATATCAGTGATTGTAACTACAGACAAAACGGCAAAAGCTCAAAAATCACTGCAAAATTTATCCAACAATAATCTTCAATTAATTAAAGAATTTGTTCAAAATAATAATGACTTAAATTTATATGCTCCCGGAAATTCAAGAACAGATGATTATGAATTGCTGATTTTAACAGGTGAAAATTTTGTTAATGATGTCAATTTTGATTCGTTGCGAACTTTCTATCAAAATAAAGGGATTGCTTCAAATATTGTTTCTGTTGAATCTATTTACGCTTCAATGGAAGGTGCGGATAATCCTGAAAAAATAAGAAATTATATTATTCAAGAATATCAAAATCATAATATCCAATATGTTTTGTTGGGAGGTGATATTGAAATTATTCCTTTTAGAGGATTTTTCTGTCACGTGATTTCCGGAGACGGTGTTGAAGATAACAATATTCCGGGTGATATTTACTATTCATCATTAGATGGGAATTGGAATGATGATGGTGATAATCATTGGGGAGAACCGGGCGAAGAAGATTTATTACCGGATGTTTCGGTTGCCAGAATTTCTTTTTCAAACTCGAGTGAATTGCAAAATCAAATCCACAAATCTATATCTTATCAAGCAAATCCTGTTCAAAATGATTTGAATAAACAATTTTTGGTTGGGGAAGATTTATGGCAAGATCCTCAAACTTGGGGTGGAGATTGTGCAGATTTATTTATCGGTCATCACGAAGATAATGGTTATACTACCGACGGGATTCCTGTTTCACAACCTACAGAAAAATTGTACGATAGAGATTTACCTTCAAATTGGACTCCGGATCAGTTGTTGGAAGAATTGAATAGCGGACATAATTTTATTGATCATATCGGACATTCAAATGCAACTTATAATATGAGACTGACCAACGGATCGATTACCAATTCTAACTTTAGTCAGGTTAACGGTGTTGATCATAATTATGAAATTCTTTATACTCACGGATGTATTTGCGGTTCTTTTGATTCGAACGATTGTATTGCCGAAAGAATGACCAATATCGATAATTTCCTCGCTGCATTTGTGGGAAATTCCAGATATGGTTGGTTTAATGAAGGTCAAACGGAAGGTCCTTCCGAACATCTCAATCGGGAATTTTTAAATACGATTTACGTAGAAAAGCGTTCTGAAATTTCTTACGCACATTTACGTTCAAAAGTAATTTCCGCTCCTTGGGTTACAGCTCCCGATCAATGGGAAGATGGTGCTTTGCGATGGGTTTATTATGATTGCAACGTTTTGGGTGATCCGCTTCTTCATATTTGGCCTGATTTACCAACACAAATACAAGCTGATTATGATTCTCAAATTTCCTTAAATACGGAAAATTACATTGTTACAATTTCTAATAATGAAGGGAGTTTAGCGAATATTCTCTGTGCTGTCATTCAAAATAATGAAATAGTCGGTAAAGCTTATACTGATGAAAACGGTGTGGCAAATATAGCGTTATCGAATTCCTTAATAGTTGGAGAAGCGAAACTTAGCGTTTGGGGATATGATGTTTTACCGACAGAATATAATTTAAATGTTATTCCCACAAATCAACCTTATCTAAATCTCAATTCTTATACTACTTGGAATGGAACGGACGAAAGTGTAAATATCGGCAATGAAATTCAATTAAGTGTTAATTATGAAAATATTGGTGATTTGGATATTAACGGAATTGATTTTATCCTAAATTGTAACGATTCTTACGTTTCAACAATTTCTGACAGTATTCATTTTGAGGGTAATATTTCGGCAAATACCAATTTGGATATTCCCGGAAATTTTGTGTTTGATATTTCTTCAAATGTAATAGATCAGGAAATGATTCATCTGAGTATTGAAGCAAATTCGGGAGATTATAGTTGGACGAATACGCTGGAAATTCCGATAAATGCCCCTGTTATAAATATTAATCAAGCGTTGATTGATGATTCTGAAGAAAATAATAATCATATTTTAGACCCAAACGAGAACGATATTTTGCATATTTCTTTAGGAAATTCAGGACATTACGCATCTCAAAATGGCAGTATTTCTTTGGCTTGTAATGTTGAAGGAATTTCTTTTGCAACCAATGAAATTGATTTTGATAATATTAATATTGATGATGAATTTTACGCTGATTTTAATATTTTTGTTGGGCTGGTTGAACAAAATATTATTCCGATTCATATTAACATTACCAATGATTATTGTAGTTTGGACAAAATAATGTATTTCTCAATCGGATATCCAAAAGAAGATTTTGAAACGGGAAATTTACTTAAATTTAATTGGGTTGCTTCCGGAAATGCAGATTGGTTTGCTACTCCTGAGAATTCCCTGGAAGGCGAATATAATCTCCAATCCGGTGATATTGGTAATGGTGAATCTCTGTCTTTAGGTTTGGATGTTGATGTTGTCGTTGCAGGTAATATTTCTTTCTTTAAAGCTGTTTCATCCGAAGAAAGTTACGATTTTCTGAAATTCTATATTGATGGAAATCTTATGGATTCTTGGAGCGGAAATATTGAATGGGGACAAGAAACTTATCCATTAACAACAGGCGAGCATTATATTAAATGGGAATATTCTAAAGATGCTGCTGTCTCTTCCGGAAATGATTGTGTCTATTTAGATAATATTGTTTTTCCTGCTTTAAGTTTGCCAATAAAAGAAAATACGCCTTTTAAATCTCCCCGAAATTTCACTTTAGGATTGCCGACAAGAACAGCTGTTTCTCTAAATTGGGAAGCTCCGGAAAATTCTTCAGCAACTCTTACTCATTATAATGTTTATAGAAATAACGAATTAATAGGAACAACCGAAGATACTTACTTTGACGAAGATATGCCGAATTTAGATTTGATTACATATTATGTTACGGCAAGTTATGAAAATCCTACCGGCGAATCGTTACCATCAAATTATGAAATTACGCCTTATATAACTTCTAATTCTGATGATATTAATAGTATTGATCAAACAAAATTGATCGGCAATTTCCCGAATCCTTTTATTTCAGGAGAAAATAACCGCGGGGGCGGAACGAAAATTCAATACAATTTGAAAGAATCCGGAAATGTAGATTTGACGATTTATAACATTAAAGGGCAATTAATTCAAAAGATTGTTGATTCAAAACAACATTCAGGAACACATAATATTTTTTGGAATGGAAAGAATTCCCATAAAAAAACTGTCGCATCCGGTGTTTATTTCTATAAATTGAAAGTTAATAATCACGATATCGGTGTTAAAAAATGTCTTATCTTAAAATAAGAAATGTAAAATAAATAATGGAAAAGACAAGATGGTTGATAATTTCAGCATCTTGTCTGCCATTTTTTCTAAAGGAAGTTGGCGGAAATTTATAGAAAAATCTTTGTAAAACTAAATTTTATATTCTTTGTTATTCGTAACCTTTTGTTTTTTTGTCATCAAATAATAAACTATCGGAATAAATGTAAGTACAAAAAATGTGGAAGTTATTAAACCGCCGATAGTTGATAACGAAAGCAGTTTCCAGAAATCATTTTTAGAGACATCGGAATGAAGCAACATCGGAATAAGTCCTATTATGGTGGTGGAAGCAGTCATTAAAATCGGTCTTATCCTGTCTGTAGTCGCTTGAATAATAGCCTTTTTCAAATTGTTTGATTTTTGTTTCAATTTGTTGATATGATCAATTAATATGATTGAATTGTTTACGACAATCCCTGACAAAAGCACCAATCCTATTTTAGCGTAAGAATCAAACGTGTTATCCGTAAAATAGAAAATCAAAGATACACCGCTAAAAGCAAGAGGAATAGCAAATAAAATAATCAGCGGATATTTAAAAGATTCATATAACGCACATAAAGTCATATAGACAAGTAAGACTGCAAAAAATATCAGATAAAGAAGTTGTTTATTGTTTTTATCATCTTCAAAATTTAATTTTTTATCATCTGCAAATCTGAATCCGAGTGGCATTTTAAAAAGTTTCTTCAATGATTTCATAAACTTTTCATTTTTCTTGTAACTTCCTCTGAATTCATAATTTATCCTTCTCGTATATTGTTTGTTTTTTCTTCTAATTTCCGAAAGCACTTCTTTCTTTTCTATTTTTGCCACATCGGAAAGTTTTACGGAATTTTCTTTTTGAACAATAAAATTTTTTAATTTACCTATATCATAATAATTTTCGCCCGTATTTTGAATAACAACAAAATCCTTTTCTTTTTCATTTATTTTAAGATTAAAACTATTTTGAGAAGAATTTATTTTGGAATAAAGTTCAGCCATAATCGAATAAACATTTATATCATATTTTGACAATTCATCTCTTAAAAAAGTTATTTGATATTGATATAATTTTTCATTTTTCCACCAATCCAACGCATTTACATCAATATCGGAAACACGCCTTGAAACTCTTTTCATAAAAGCGGATAGATTTTCAGCAACAGTTTTTAGTTTATCATAATTATAACCGGTTATCGTAAACGAATGACTTACCGTTGAATATCCGCCACCGCCGAAAGAAGGTCCGAAACCCTGAACATAAATATCGGCATTTCCGAAGTTTACCGCGTAAGATTTTAATTTTTCTCTGATGATAAGAGGTACGGCTGTTTTTTGCGTCTCAGTATCAAAATCAACTCTAATATAAGCATATTCGGAATAAACCCTTGTTTTCATTTGAACTTTATAACCGGAATCCAAAATCTTTTCTTCAAAATTTTTGGCGATATAATCTGTTTGTTCAATATTTGATCCGACTGGAAGACTAATAGTTATGGCCAGAAAATTGTCATCAGGAAAACTCCAGGTTGTCCCTTTATCGACTTTATCAGCGAAAATCCAAATTGTGTAGGAAACAAAACCCAAAACTATAACAAGCCAAATCCATTTGAATCGAATAAGAAACGATATAAGTTTGTTATAAAAAAATTTGCCTTTTGAGTTATGGTGAACTTGAGAATTACCTATTTTCAAATATTTATAAGTTATTAAAGGAATAAAAGTAAAAGAAATAAAAAGTGAGGCAAGAAGCGAAATTACAGTGGCATAAACAAAAGGCAGATAAAACAATTTCAAATCGCCTTGCATATAAAGGAATGGAGCAAAGACAATTACGGTTGTCAGAGTTGAAGCGAAAATCGGAAGGGAAACTTCTTCGGACGCTTTTATGGAAGCGGTTTTTCGATCGTATCCTTTACTTTGAAAACGAAAAATATTTTCATAAACAACTATTGAATTATCAACAATCATCCCGAATCCCAAAGTCAAACCGGCAATTGAAAGCATATTTAAACCAATTTTTAGAAAATATAATAGACTGATTGTTAATAAAGTTGAGAAAAATATTGTCATTAAAACAAGAATAGTAGATTGAACGTGTCTTAAAAAAAGCAATAAAACAACAAATATTGCAATTAATGAGATGATACCGCGTTTGTATAATACATTTAAATCCGAAGATATTTTTTTTGATTCGTCGCTTAATTTGACAATCTCGATATTTTTCGGAAGAAATCCGGATTGATCTTTAATAATGGATTTTATGGATTTTGCCAATTTCAAAGCATTTGCCGTTGATTTTTTATCTATGGAAAGAATTAATTGCGGATTTCCGTTGTAACGAAAATAATTTCTCGCCGTTATTTTTTCTTCATTGATTGTTGCTATTTGATTCAGCGGAATAATTTCTCCTGAGATAAGTCGAATTTTGAGATCTTTTATCTCATCAATATTATTGTAAGAATTATTCGATTGGATTATATAGTTCAAACCGTTTTGTTTAAAATTAGTGATGGAAGCGGTTTTGCCGTTTTGTTCTAAAGCTTGTCTTATTTGATAAGGAAGAATTTGTTCCGCTTTATTTTTATCAATTTTGATTTTAAAGATTTTTTCGACATATCCGTTGATACTGACATTGGAAACTTCTGGAAGAGCCAAAATTTTGTATTTAAAAAATTTATCCAAATATTCTTTCAGTTCTTTCAATTCATAAGGTCCTGATATTCCATAACTTAGAAAATCATTATCTCGAAATTCCCGAGGCATATATTCGCTAATTACCGGAACGACATTTGCGGGTAATTTATTACTGAGAATTTGTAATTTTTCATTCAATTCAAATTTTGCGAAACTGATATCGGTTTTCCGATCAAAAGTAAATTGGACACTGGAATAGCCGTTATAAGAAGTTGAAGAAACATCGGTAACGCCACTAATTGTAGCTCCCACAGATTCTATCGGGGAAGTCAATTTCGCTTCTATTTCTTCCGGAGAGATTCCTTGCCAACTTGCCGAGACGGTTAATTTCGGATAATTAATATTCGGCAATAAAGATATCGGAATATGATTTAAAGCATAAAAGCCCACCACAACGATGATAAAAAAAATCATTATTGTGGTTACAGGCTTATTTATTGCAAATTTAGATAAAAACATTTTCCTTAATTAATTTTATAAATGTCCAATTGATAGCCGTCATCTTCATTACCGCTAAATTCATAAATTTTATTTTTATAAATTTTAACGGTTGCCATTTTATCATTTTTAAGTTTAATTTTGTTTATTACTTTTCCGCTCTTATTTATCACATCAAAAAAACTTCCTTCTTTATTGAGAGTATATACCCACAAATTTTCATTTGAATCAACAAGCAAATTATTAATAAAATAAGCATATTGATAACCTGAAAAATTCAATTCTATTTTAGAACCGGCAGCTTTTGCTTGTTTCTTCGCTTGTTCCAATCTTGCTTCTATTTCATCGATTTCTTTTTGAGGACGTTTTACTTTTTTTACTTTTTTCTTAATGATTTCCACTTGGTTTCCGTTTTTATCAAAAACCGTAATTTCATAATTTTCAGGGTTCATTTTTGAAATATAAATTCTATCTCTTGAAACTTCAAATATAGGTATTTTACTGTTTCCGATATTCATACTCATCGGATTAAACGATTCCGCATAAAGAGTGATTGTTGTATCTTTCTTAATCAATTGAATTGTCGGTTTGGATAAAACGGTTCCCTTTTTTCTATTCACTTCCACACCCATATAAAATAGAACTTTGTCATCTCCAAGATATTTGAGGGCGAGCGGAATTTTAGTATATTCAAATTTTACATCTTTAATATAATTACCGTCATAATCAAAATAAGAAGTCCTTCTATTCATTTGATCAACAATTCCGATACAATTATTTTTTTTATCTTCAAAAATTTTTGTCGGCATGGAAAATTCACCGGGACCTTTTCCTTTATTATCAACTACTTTGATTTCATTTCCATCTAAATCACAGATATAAAAAAGTTTTTCCATAGGGTTAACAAAATATATTCTGTCATGGGTAATAATAAAGTTTCCAACAACCGGGGAATCTTCATCGAACTTAATTGTTTTTTCCTGTTTTAAAATCTCCATATCGGTTTTTGATTTTATCACGTCTTGTTTTACTTCGGAAAACAACGTTCCGATAATAAACATCATCAATAACATTAAGAATAATTTTATGTTTCTCATAATTTTCTCCTTTATTTTAATATTTATTTAATATTTTTTCACCAATTGTTTTTTGGTAATTTATAACATTTAAGATATAACTTTTTTTATCATTTATTAAAGTTATTTTTGCCGAGATTAATTGATTAGCACTGTCCTTTAATTTAAAGAAATCCAATAATCCGCTTTGATATTGAGTTTTTGCCAATTCAAATTTTTGAGAAGCAAAATGTATTTTTTCTTCATCATGAACAATTTGTTTTTGAGATAAAATCACAGCTCTTTTTTGTGAGTTCAGATTTATTTTTTGACGAGAAATTGTTTTTTCCAATCTCAATTTTTGTTGAGACAAATTTATTTTTGAAATCCTAAAATTATTATAATCACTTAAAAAATTCCCGAAATCAAATTGTAAATTCAAAGATATTTGCCAAGAATTATCCAAATCATTTCCCACTCCCCAATTATAATCGTCATATTCTTTAGAAAAATATTTTGATCCTTGTAAATAAACAGTTGGCAAAAGATTGGTAAAAGCATCATATCTGCTTATTTTACTTCTTATTAAAGATAATTTGGAAGATATAATTTCATAAGATTTTTCAAAAGATTTATTTTGTGATAATTTGATTGTATTAATGTCAATATCACCAAAATCATCTGTAATTTTGAGAGATAAACCGGTTAGAAAATTTAATTGTTCAATTGTTTTTTCAATTTCATTTTCAGTTTTTTCCAATTCTATTTCATTGTTTTTTATTTCAATTTCAATTGAATATAAATCGAATAATGTTTTAGCACCGGCTTTAATTAATTCATTAATAAAAATTTTTTGTTTTTGATAATCGGAGATAAGATTTTTATAATAACGTGATTTTTCTTTTAAAAGATTAATTGTCAGATAGTTGTTCACAACGGAAACAATAGTTTCGTCTTTTTGATTTTTGTAATCCAATTTTGCTTGTTTCAAATCTATTTTTGCTGTTTTGAAATTTATAAATCGTTTATCGAAGAGGTCTAAGCTGGTTGAGGCGGTTAATGAATTATTTGTATTTTCATAATCATTTGTTGCTTTTGATACCTTTTTGGATACTTCTATCGACGGTAAAAATGCCGCCATTGAATTTTGTTGTTGATATTTTGTTTTTTGGATTTCCTTTTTCCCGATTTTAATATCATAAGATTTTTGAAGAGCTGCATCAAGGCAATCATAAAGAGAAATCTCTGCATTTAAAATTAGCGAAAAGGAACTTAGCATTATTAGAAAAATCAGATTTTTTTTCATTCTTACACCTATTTTTTAATTTTGTTGTTAATTTTTTCTTTTTCAAAAATGACATATAAAATCGGAGTGAATATCAAAGTCAGAAATGTTGAAGCCAAAATTCCACTGATAACCGCAATTGCCATTGGTGATTGTAATTCCGCTCCGCTTCCGATTCCAAGAGCAAGTGGTAATAATCCGAAAACAGTTGTAAAGGTCGTCATTAAAATCGGTCTTAATCTTGTAACCGCAGCTTCCGTAACCGATTCCATAACTCCTAATCCGCTATTTCTCAGCCTGTTTATAAAATCAACCAATAGAATGGCATCATTAACTATTATCCCCGATAAAATAATCATTCCGAGTGTGGACATAATACTTATCGGAATGCGAGCAAAATACAAGCCGAAACCAACTCCGATAATTCCCATCGGAACTACAAACATTACCAAAAACGGTAATTTAAACGACTCGAACTGTGATGCCAAAATCATATAGACCAATAAGATGGCAAATATCAAAGCATAAAGAAGTGATTTCAACGATTTATTGATTTCTTTATTAACTCCTTCTACGGAAATTCTTATATTATCGGTATTTTTAGGAATAATGGAATCAATTGTTTGTAAAGCATCTTTCAATTTTCCCTTATAATTAAAATAAACGGATATTTTCCTGATTTGATTTATACGTTTAATTTCTTCCGGAGTTTTTTTGTATGAAACTTTCAATACCGCTCTCAAAGGAATTTGTTTATTATCCGTAATTAAAGTTGTATTTAATAATTGAGAAAGATTTGGATTATCATCAGTTTGAAGAGTTATATCAAAAGTTTTGTCAAAATTATGAAACTCACTTATTTGTAATCCGTTAACATTTGCTTGAATATATTTTGCAATATCATCGATTGAGATATTATATAAAGCCGCTTTGTCTCGATCGATCGTTAATTTTATTTCCGGCAAAAGAGATTCAAAATCAGTGTGAATATCGGTAAATTTTTTATCTTTAGATATTTTTTTCTTCAATTGCAAACCGAGTTCCCTCATTTTTTCAGCGTTATTTCCTTCCAAAGAAATTTTTAATCCCGAATCTTCAGAATTGAATAAAGAGCTAAAAAGATTTGATCCGCTGTCAATTGTAATTGTTGCCGGGATATTTTCCAATTTTTTCCGATAATCTTCTATTATTTCAGTAGAATTAACATTTGGAAAAGTAATTATTTTTATCTCACCCAAATTTTCCTTTGAAGCTTTTTCCAAATAGTAAGAAAGTTTATCTTCCGTTGATTTTCCAATTGAAGAAAATATTTTTTTCACTCTCCGGTCATTTTTCAAATATCCTTCGATCATTTTTATCATTTCATCGGTTTTGATTAATGGAGTTCCTGTTTCCGCTTTCAATTTAATTGTAAATTCATGTTGTTCCACTTTTGGGAAAAATTGTTTATCCAAAGACAAAAGCATTATTATACTGATAATCAATAAGAGAAAAAAGCTGAAAAGAGTTAAGGTTTTATTGCGTAAAGAAAACTTTAAGAATTTAAGATAAACTGCGGAAAATTTATCAAATTGCTTTCTGAATGCGTTGCTTGAAATTGTGATTATCAATACAATAAACTTCATTAATTTCTTAAAAAGATAATATAAAAGGATAAACGGCGAAAATATTATCTTCATAATCAAAATAAAAATTACCGCTATTTTCCCCCGATTTTTTGGTTGTGGTTTATGTTTACTAAAAGATAAAGAATTCAAAAAAGGCAACAACGTCAATGAGGCAAAAAGTGATGCCAAAAGAGAAAATGTAACGGTCAACGCTTGTTGTTTGAAAAGAGCGGAAGCAATCCCCTTTGTATAAATTATCGGTAAAAATACGGCAAGTGTGGTTAAAGTAGAGGCGACGATTGCCATTCCAACTTCTTTTGTGCCGTCCAAAGCGGCTGTTTTCGATGACTTTCCCATACTTTTGTGCCGAAAAATATTTTCCGAAACAATTATGGAATTATCAACCAACATCCCAATTCCGAGAGCCAAACCGGAAAGAGAAATAATGTTCAGACTTATCTTATTGAAATATAAGAAAATAAAAGTTATTAGAATGGAAATCGGCATAACAATTGAAATATTTATGGGACTTTTCAAATCACTGAGAAATAATAACAATATGATAAATGCTAAAAATCCTCCTATAAAAATAGCTTCGAGGACATTATATATCGAGGCTTTTATGAAATCGGATTGATCTACGACAATATCAAAATTTATATTAGGATATTCATTTTTAAGATTATCTATTTCTTTTCTTATTCGTGAACAAACTTTCACCGTGTTGGAATTTGCTTCTTTTCTGATAAGAAGTCCGAGAGAGGGATTTGTGTTTAATCTTGTTTTGTTTTTTTGTTCTTTATAATCAAATTTTATTTTCGCAACGTCGCCGAGAGTTATGATTTCACCGTTTTTCCCTTTCTTTATGAGAGTCTTTTCCATATCGGAAATATTTGTATATTCACCTGAAATTTTCAAATTAAATCGATATTGTCCTTCTTTAACTACTCCTCCGGAAATAGAATAATTGGAGTAGCGAATGATATTTTTCAAATTATCAATATTTATTTTTAAAGCATTTAATTTTTGCATATCCGGAATTATCTTTATTTCCTCTTCCTGATCGCCCAATAAATCGGCAGCCGCAACTCCGTCCAATTGCTGAAGACGCTTTTTAATATATTCCTCACAGATATTTTGAATTTGATGAAGATTGTTATTTTTGGAAGTTAAAGCCAAATACATTATAGGATCTTCGGAAGGATCAAGATGAATAATATTGGGACGTTCCGCATTATCCGGTAAGACGTAACGGATATTATCCAGCTTTTCCCGTAAATTCAAAGAAGCGTAGTTCATATCGGTTCCCCAGTTAAACTTTAAACTGATAATGGAAACATCATTTCGTGAAACCGAGCTGACCTTTCTAACCCCATTAATTGTCGAAACAACTTCTTCAATCGGTCGAGAAATATTATTTTCCACTTCTTCCGGTGAAGAATTGGAATCAATTGTAATTATCGTTAATTGAGGATAACCGATTTGTGGAAAAAAATCTATCGGAAGACGTAAAAATGAAATAATCCCGGTAATTATTATTAAAAGATAAATCATTAAAACCGTAACCGGACGATTTATACTAAATTTGATGATTTTCATATTTCTATACTTAATCCTTTTTTGTCATTCCCATTTCCTTTGTCATT
>Ga0256842_1002648_pt1 | contig 12569 bp, 10 predicted proteins | sample 4559240metaG_FD_185973 | JGI IMG/M metagenome (GOLD analysis project Ga0256842, IMG submission 185973) | Hydrothermal vent microbial communities from Guaymas Basin, Mexico - 4559-240 | ecosystem: Environmental > Aquatic > Marine > Hydrothermal vents | place: Mexico: Guaymas Basin | collected...
CGGCTTTATATGTTAATAGTCTTGCTGCCTCAATCTGAGTGGCCATGTCTGCCAATTTAAACTGAATTGCCTGGAAATTTATGATGGGTTGTTCAAATTGAACCCTTTCTTTGGCAAATTTTATTGCTTCTTCAAATGCTCCCTGTGCTATTCCCAGTGCCTGGGCCGCAATTCCTATTCTTCCTCCATCAAGAGTATGCATGGCTATTTTAAATCCCATACCCTCTTCACCCAGGAGATTTTCCTTTGGTACCTTCATATCTTCAAAAACTATTTCAGAACTACCTGAACATCTTATTCCCATTTTGTTTTCAGTTTTCACCACTTTATATCCAGGAAAATTTCTCTCAATAATGAATGCGCTTATACCCTTGTGTTTTTTTGTTTTGTCAGTTCTTGCAAATAATATTGCAATGTCAGCTGCATTTCCATTGGTTATAAAGTGTTTTGTCCCATTTACAATGTAGTAATCTCCATCTTTTACAGCAGTGGTTGAAACATTTCCCGCATCGGAACCGGCTCCTGGCTCTGTAAGTGCTATACATCCTATCTTTTCACCCTTTGCAAGAGGTGTTAGATATTTTTTCTTTTGCTCTTCAGTTCCAAAGTCATTAATTGGATCACATGTGAGAGAGTTGTTAACAGAAAGGATTACTCCCATTGAAGCATCAACTCTTGATATTTCTTCAATTATTATTGCATAGGATAAATTGTCCATACCGGATCCGCCATATTTTTCTTCATATGTAACACCGGCAAGTCCCAATTCTGCTGCCTTTTTAAATAGTTCATAGGGAAATTCTGCACTCTCATCATACTCCTGTACATGAGGTCTTATCTCATTTTCTGCAAAGTCCCTGACCATTTTTTTTAACATTTCATGTTCTTCTGATAGTTTAAATTCCATAACTCCTTCCTCAAAAAAAGATTTCAAATTACTATATCTTTTAAATTCTTTCTTGTCAAGTTCTTATATGTCCCCAAAATCCGTGATTGTCCTACAGGGATCCCAGTAAGCGTGCTAAAATGAAGCAAACTGTCTTTAAAGCAAATACCATATTTTTTAGCGTAGGCTATTTGGCTTTTAATCGAAACATACCCAGAATTTAGTGCCCTGGGGGTTATAAGAGAAAAGATTTTCATTTATCACCTCTATGGATATTTAGGATGGTATTGGGCAAAAGGTGCCAGGCAAGAAATCTGGTGCGTGAAATTGAAATTAGTGTCAGGCAAAATTGAAAAAACTTTTCAAAATATGTCCAAAAGGTATAGACCTGATTAATAAAAGACAAAAATTGAACAGGTTTTCAAAAATAAATCGCAAATTATGGGATGTTGCAACTCTTGGATTATCTCTTTCTTGTGATTATTTTTACATCATTTCCATCGACTTTTATGCCAAATTCAACACCCTGGCATTTATATTTTTTCTTATACTCTTCTGTCTTTTTGGAAATAAATTTAAAGAATTGATTGAATTTAAATGAAGGTTCTTTGCCTGTTATTTCTCTATGTGTATTTACTATGGAATCATAAAATTCTTTTATTTCCTCTTTTTGCTTTTCAGGAATTGTTGCTACAATTGATTTTTTACCTTTTTTCCCTTCATAATTGGTTATATTTTTGGCCAGTAATTCTTCAATGATCTTCTCATCTCTTTCCCTTCCACCTTCCTCAAGTTGCTTTAGTTTTTTTCTCCATAACTCTTTATAGACATTGTATCTTGCTACAAGTGTGTTAAATTTAAATTTTTGTGCAAAGGACATTCCCCTTTCATCTAAAAGTTGTTGGATTGTTTTCTCCACTTTAGATTTAAGGTTGTTTGGAGGGGTCTTCTGTCCCCCTGCAAAAAAGATGTCATATTCAATTTTTAATTTTTTTATACTTACTTCTAAATCATTTAAAATTTTATCTATTTCTTTACTATTTTTCATGGTAAATTTTCCCCATAGAAGATTTTATACCATAAGAAGTAAATTTTCACCATTTTATTTTTGAACTTTTAACCCAATGTTGCTAAAATCATTAAAATGTGGAGGTGAATCGGGACTGGTGTCCCGCGCGGTCTTCAAAACCGTTGAGTGGCATCGGGGGATGTCACTGGTGGGTTCGATTCCCATGCACCTCCGCCATTTTTATTTTATATTTTTCCCCATTGTGTTATAAATGTTTTATGAAGAAAAGATTCATAATATTTTTACTGTTGTTTTCCCCCATTTTTTTATTTTCAACTCCTTATAGCAAAATATCTTTACTCAATGGACTTACTTTTTACTATTTCCCAAGTACTGGAAATTCTTCAAAAATTTCGATACTTCTAAAAAGAAGTATTTTTGAGGATTTAGATTTTAAAAGTGGAATAAGGGATATAACATTTGAAATTTTAAAAGAAGATCTTGAAGATTCTCTCAGTAAGATTGCGGAAGTTAAGAAAATTAACTTTTCTGAGGATAGTATGGGAGTGGAAATAGATATAAATGTTGAAAATAAAGGAATTCCTGTACTCTTTTTAATTTTGAAAAACACCTTTTCAGATTTTAGATTTGGGGAAGATGTTTTTAAAAGGGTTAAGGATAGGCTTTCTCTAAGGATTTTAAATAAAAGTGAAGATCCCTTTTTAAGGTTGGATAGAATTTGTAGAAAAAATTTTTACCTGTGTGGAGATTGTGGAATTTTAAATGATTATAGGGTTCTGGAAGAGATAACTCCCTATGATGTTTACAGGTATTCAAAGGCTTTTTTAAATCCGGCAAGTATTACAATTTTATTTAAAGGAAAAATTAAAGGTGTAAAACCATACATTTTTGCTTCCAGGTATTTTGGATTGTTGATAAAAAAAAGAAAGAAGAAATATTCTCTCATAAAAAATTTAAAGAGAAAAAGGGAAATTTTCGTAGGGAATTCTGATTTGTCTCTTTTGTATTTTGAATTGCCCTCCATTAACTCCGATGATTACATATTTTCAAAGGTTTTTGAAATTTTCTTTTTAAAGGAGTTTAAGAAGAAATTTAAACCCATTAGACTTAAAAGGGTTTTTTTGCCTGATAGCCAGATAGTTGAAATCTTTCTGGACAACTTTGATAAAAAGGATTTATTCAAATTCTTAGAAAATTTTGAACTTGATGGGGTTATGTTAAGTTATTCTAAGGAAAAATTTAAAGAAGAGTTGAAACATATAAAAAAAGATGATTTTTTATTTATAAAATATTGTAAAAAAATGGGGATAACACCTTTTATTTTAAAGAGTATGATGGATTATACCGATTCGATAAGATTTGAAGATATGAAGTATATTCAAGAAAAGTATTTTTCAATTAAAGATTTTTATTTCATATTTGCCGAGGGGAAAAATGGGAAAAAATAGAAAATTGCTTTTTAAAGGTAATTTTAAAGATTTAGTTGTTAGAGTAAGATATGAAGAAACCGATAGGATGGGTGTTGTCTATTATGGAAATTATTTTACCTATTTTGAAATAGGAAGGAGTGAGTTTTCGAGGGCAAGTGGATTTAGTTATAGAGATGTGGAAGAGGAAGCGGATGTATATCTTGCTGTTGCTGAAAGTTGGTGCAGGTATTTAAAGTCTGTGAGTTATGACGATGAAATTGTCATAAGAACTTATCTAAATGTTGCAAAGCCTCTGTTAATTATCTTTGAGTATGAACTTTTTAAGAAAGATAATATGGGACTTTTTGCTTTTGGTTACACTGTTCACATTCCCGTTGGAAGTGATGGTAATAAGAAGAAAATGCCTGAAAAATTTCTTAAGATGTTGAGAGATTATGCGGAAAAAAGAGAGTAAATTTTTTTACTCGTTTTTAGTAATTTTATTTGTACTTACGGTTGATTTTATCTGGTTTAGTCAAAATAATCTCCCTTTAATGTGGGATAGTGCTTTACACTTTGCAAACATATTGAAATTCAGAAATTTTTTTACAGGTGGAAACTTTTCCATTTTAAACTTTTTAAAACTTGAACCCTTTTATCCTCCCCTGTTTTACCTTCTGGAAAATCTATTTTTATTATTTTTGCCAGTGACAATTAAGAGTGCAAAGTACTTAAATGTATTCTTTGTTCTTCTTCTTTTTGGAATAACATATAAATTTTCATACGAGATTTTAAAGAAGGAATCTACATCTCTTTTTGCTGCAGCAATTCTTGTGATGTCTCCCCACATCTGGTGGACTTCAAGAGATGTTATGCTTGAGGTGGGAACTCTTTTTTTTATGGTGCTTACTTTATATTTTTTAATTAAAACTGAAAATTTTAAAGAGAAGAAGTTTTCAATTCTTTCAGGCATTTCCCTGGGACTTTCACTTATTTTTAAGTGGACCGAATTTTTTATTCTATTTTTCCCCATCTTATACTATTTTTACGCCTCCTTTATAAAGTATAGAAAAGATTACAAAAATAGGATGGAGAATTTTCTCAACTTTTTGATCTCTTCCCTGATTATTTTTGCCCCCTGGTATGGGGCAAATTTTAAATATCTGGCAGATAACTTTTTATTTTTATCCCAGGGACTTGGCCAGATTGAGGGGGATCCGGCAAGATTTACTTTCTATTATTTTACTTACTACTTAAGGGCTCTTTTGGGGCATCATCTCTTTATCTTTTTATTTTTACTTTTTCTCTTGGGCCTTTATAAATGGATAAAAAGCGATGTTTCCTATAAATTTTTAATCATCTGGATGATTTTAGGACCTTATGTGGTTTTAACCTTATTTTCAAATAAGGCTTACAGACATATTATTTATGTTTTACCTGCAATTTCAATTGTTATATCTTATTTTGTTTTCGGAATAAAGTCAAAATGGATGAAGAATCTATTGATCATATTGACACTTATTGTGATTATTTTTCAGTCCCTCATGGTTTCTTTTGACATATTTCCTTTTTTACCGGAAAGGTGTGTTTTAAAACATGAAGATACCTGTTCCTTCAAGGAAAGAATATTGATCCCCACATCAAATGGGTATAAGACCACTTTTAAAGAGTATCACGACGACATCTGCTGTTATGTCAGAAATGAATTTGGAATATGGGGTCCGCCAAAATGGGAGAATTGGAGAATTGGTGAAATAATGGATTATATTAAAAATAGGGAAAATGGTTTTTTTTCTCTTGGGCTTGTGTTTGACCACAGATATTTAAATGTTTGGACTTTTAAAGATTATCAGATGTTAAAGGGCATAAATTGTTATATCTGGAGAATAGCGGAGAAAGGGGATCTTAAAAGGTTTAAATATGTCCTGATTAAGGATGGAAATCAGGGACCCTTCTGGAATACTGATGAAAATAAGGAGATAATGAAGAGGTTAATTTTTTCAAGAGATTATGTTAACTTAAAGATGTGGAAAATGCCCGATGGCTACAGTTTATATCTTTATGGAAAATTGAGAAATTAAATTGTTGTTTATTTAACTTAAATAAAATATTAAAATAAAATATTAAAATATAAAAAAGATTTTAAGGAGTAATTATTTATGGAATTTAAAATTAAGAGAGATGATATTTTAAAGAGTTTTACAATTTTAAGTACAATTACTGGAAAGGCAACATATCTTCCCATTTTGTCTCATATTTTAATGAAAATGGGTGAGGATGGAAAATTGATTTTAAAGGCCACCGATGGTGAGATAAGTATTGTAATGAGTATAGATGTAGAAAATGTCATTTCACCGGGAAGTTGTACCGTTCCTGCAAAGGAGATAACAGATCTTTTCAGAAGTTTTGATGGGGATTCTGAAATTCACCTGAAACTTGAAATGGAGAATAATAGAATGAAAATAAGGTCGGGTATGGGGGAATATTCCCTTGCAACACTTCTTGAGGATGCCTTTCCTGAAATTCCTGAATATCAGGGCGATTATATTAAACTTCCAGCCCGGATAATTAAAGAAATGATTTCAAAAACTTCTGCATCTGTTAGACCCACCTTTATGGAATTTAACCTCTTTGGTGCAAAACTCTTTTTGGAACAGGAAAAAATAATTATGGTTTCCACGGATGCCTATAGGCTTTCCTATGTTGAATATAAGGGAGATGTAAATTATGGAATGGTGGATGTTTTTATCCCAAAAAGGGCAATGATGGAATTGCAAAATTTCATTGGTGATTCAGATATTCTGGAGTTTAGTTTTGATGAAAAACATTTGTACTTCAGGTGTAATAATGGGTTTATGGTTTCTCAGAAAGCAGAAGGAGGATTTCCTCAATATGAGTCCATAATGCCTAAGAAGTGTGAAAATAGATGTACACTTGATGTTAAAAAAATGAAAAGTGCTTTAGGTAGAATTTCAATTTTTACAAACAAACTTTCAAACCACATTTTCTGGAAATTTGAGAAGGGAAGAGTAATTCTCTCTTCCGACGAAACAGAAAAGGGAGGAGGTGTGGAAGAGGTCCCCATTAAGGATTATTCAGGGAAAGAAGAAAAGGAAATCAGATTGAATTGCTCCTATTTAAAGGAATATTTTTCCTCTTTAAAGGTGGAAGAAGTGGTTGCCTGTGTCCCAGAAGGGGATAAGGAACCCTTATTATTGGTTTCTCATGAAGGCGATATACTGTATAAATTTGTACTTGTTCTTCTTTAAAATATTTGTAAAACTTTAACAATTATAGTATATTAAATTTTGAATATCTTTAGTGATTCTGGAGGGACCATGGAGAGAAAAAGTATTTTTGTTTTATTGTTAATTTCACTTTTTTCAATATTTTTTATCGTATCCTGTTCAAAAGGTGAAAATGCAGGTAAAAAGCAGAATGTAAAAAAGCCTGTTCAGAAAAAGGTGGAACAGGAGGTAAATTACAATGAAATGGTGTTTGTCCCGGCAGGGGAATGCATAATTGGTGGGCCTGCAGATGATCCCGTTACAAAATACAGTTCACCACCCCACAAAGTGTATTTAAAATCCTTCTGGATTGATAAGTATGAAGTAACATTTGAGCAGTATTTGAAATTTGTGGCCGATACCGGATACCTTTCTGAAGGTAATTGGAGAAATTATTACGCAGAAGGCAAAGAACTTCACCCGGTTTTTAATGTAACTTTAAAGGATGCTAAAGCCTATGCAAAGTGGGCCAAAAAAAGGCTTCCCACAAATGAAGAGTGGGAAAAGGCTGCCTCATGGGATCCGGACAAGAAGGAAAAGAGAAGATATCCTTGGGGGAATACGTGGAAGGACAATGCTTCAAACACTGCAGAGGCAGGAATGTCAACTCTCGTTGATATTGGAAAGTTCAAAGGTGATGTAAGTTTCTATGGTGTACACGATATGCTGGGAAATGTATTTGAATGGACAGATAGTATTTACAAACGCTATAAGGGCTGTAAATTTAGAGATAAAAATTATTATAAAAAACTTATAGTTGTTAAGGGTGCAAATTGCTATATTCAGGGAAAGGTATTTAATCTCGCTGCAAGAAGTTGCTTTGCTAAAAATTACCTTGGCGGAATTGGTTTTAGATGTGTAAGGGATGCCACTCCCGAAGAGGATGCTGCACATGGTGTAAAACCAGAGGAAAATAAAAAGTAATTTTCACATTTCCTTTGTGGGGGGATTTCCCCCCCATTTTAATAATATATGTATCCCTCCTATTTAAATCTGGTAAAAAGTGGTGAGATAAAGGAGCGTATAAAAAGGGCAAAATCACTATATGGGAGGTGTATTCTCTGCCCAAATGTGTGTAAGGTTAATAGGACTATACATGAAGTGGGGAAGTGTGGTGTTGGGGATGTGGTGAAAATTGCAAGTGCCAATTTACATTTTGGAGAGGAACCCCCAATAAGTGGAAAAAATGGATCTGGAACCATATTTTTTTCAGGCTGTACCCTTGAATGTGTGTTTTGTCAGAATTATCCCATAAGTCAGTATCTTGTGGGAAAAGAAGTGAGTGTAGAGGAACTTTCTGAAAAGATGATTTTTTTGCAAGAAAGGGGTGCCCACAACATAAATATTGTAACTGGCACCCACTTTATCCCTTCAATACTTGAAGCCCTTGAAATTGCTGTGGGGAAAGGTTTTAAAATTCCCATTGTTTGGAATACTTCTGGCTATGAAAATAAAATTGCCCTCAATTTATTAAATGGGATTGTAGATGTATATCTTCCAGATATTAAGTATTCATTTGACCATCTTGCGATTAAATATTCCTCTGCAAAGAGTTATGTAAAAATCAATAGAAGGGCTCTAATTGAAATGTACAGACAGGTTGGGGATGTGGAATTTTTTGAGGATGGAACCATAAAAAGGGGAATGATTGTGAGGCATCTGATCCTGCCAAATTTTATTGAAAATAGTAAGAAGTGTTTAAAATTTCTTGCGGAAAATTTTGGAGATAAAATCTACATAAGTTTAATGTCCCAGTACTTTCCAGCATACAAAGCTCCTCAGATTGAAGAAATCTCAAGGGGTATAACGGAAGATGAATATGAAGAAGTTGTTGAGTATGCACTGGAACTTAATTTGACAAATGGATGGTATCAACCATTTCATTGATACTGGCATATTTTTTTTCCATACTTTTATAGGTGGGATCTCCACATAAAAGAAAATAAAAACCTATGGGAATTGAATAAAAATATATGAAAACCTTTTTTGAGGTGGTAAATACCTTTTTAAAGTTTTTATATCTTAACGCCAGAAAAATATCTTTAAATAATTGATATAACCTCAAAACTAAAGCCTTTATTGCAACGAAGTCTCCCTTGAATGCGTATTTGGAGAAAATTGTAACAAAACCTTTCACATAACCATAGTCCAATTTTTCAGCCTCATCCATCGTTTTCCAACTGTTATGAAACACAGTTGGGATGGGGGAATAAATTACTTTAAATCTCTTTCTCAAAACCCTGTAGATAAAATCCGTATCCTCTCCACTTTGCATCCATGTTCCTGCCCCCAATTTCTCATTGTAAAGTCCCACTGTTTTAAAAATTTCTGTCTTAAAGGACATATTGTTTCCATGTCCCAGATAGTTGTGGGGAATAACGGGGTTGCTACATTCACTTCTCTTATCAGACTCTATTAAACAGTGGCAGAAATATTCATCTTTACTTTTATCGCCATAGGGTAGCACCTTGCCATATACCCCCCAGATTTTTTCATCTTTTTTATATTCTTTTAAAATATCTTCTATCCAACTTTCCGTCACTATACAGTCATCATCTGTAAAAACAAGGTATTTTGTCTTTACATTTAAGATGGCTATATTTCTTGCCCTTGAAAGTCCCTTTGTGTCTGTTTTTATGTATCTGATATTTTTATTTTTTAAATTTTTTACAAAATTTTCAGTTTTATCATCTGTGCTCTGGTCAACAATTAATATTTCATAGAGGTTTTCATCATTTTTTAAAATGGAATTTATGCACTCCTTTAAGTTTTCATATCTGTTTCTTGTGCAAATAACCACTGTGATTTCTTTCATTTTATAACCTTTTTGAAGTAGTTCAGGATTCTTTCACTTTGACTTTCTAAAGAGTATCTTTCCAGAATGATTTCCCTGGATCTTTTTCCAAATTCTTCCTGTAATTTTTCATCTTTTGCTAAAATTAACATTTTTTCTGCAAGTTGATCCACATTTTCAGGCTCAACCACAAAACCGCTTTTTCCATCTTCAATCATCTCAGCCATTCCACCGCTATTTGTGCCAATTACACCCCTTCCGCAACTCATCCCTTCAAGACATGCAAAGGGAAAGTTTTCAAATTTTACTGAGGGAAACACGGCAAAATTTGCTTTTGAGAAGTATTTTGGGAGTTCTTCCCTTTCAACCCTTCCTCCAAAGATTACCCTGTCTTCAATACCATCTAAGAGATTGGTCCTTTTTAAATATTCCTTGAAAAAAAGTTTTTCTCCATTTAAGGTGAAGGTCTCTGTATCATGTCCTAAAAGTAATAATTTATATTCTGGAATTTTTGGGGCAATCTTCTTGAAGGCTTTAAGGAGTATGTGTACTCCCTTTCTAACTTCAAGTCTTCCTGTAAAGAGAATTATTTTTTCCCTTTCCCCTTTTATGGGATGGAAGGTCTCATGGTCAACTGCATAGGGTACCACGTGAATTTTTTTATTCAATTTCTTCATCCACTTCTCAGTTTTTTCCTTGAGTAATTTACTTGGGGATGAGATTAAATCACACTGCCTTATCTGAAGCCTTTCAAAGTAGTCAAGCCACTTTACTTCGCTGTCAATTGGAAGGTTATTTGAGTAATAATTAAAAATTAGAGGTGTGTGTAGTTTTACCGCAAGGGGAACTGAGTTGAAAAGGGAAATGAAAAGTCCATTAAAGTGGTAATCTGGAACTTCGACTATATCAATTTTTTCTTGGGAATTTATATGTTTAAACCCCTTGTAGAATGCCCATGCAAGTTGAACCTCATGCCTCACCTCTTTTCTATTTCTGTGCCAGAATCTAAATGTATTAAAAATTGCCTTTGATATAATTTTTTGTGGGGGATGAAATTTTAGATGATAGACCTCTATATTTTTCCCAATTTTACTCTTGTGGTCTTCACTTAATGTTGTTGTTATAACTGAAACCTTGTGTCCAAGTCTGTCAAGACCTTTAGCAAGTGTGTGGGTGTAGGTGGCTATTCCTCCCCAACCTGTTTCCGGTGGAAATTCCTCGGAAATAAGACATATGTGATATTTTTTCATTTATTTTTACCTTTTAGTAGATCTTCAATTTTTAGTGTTATTTTTACCAATTTTCCTGAGAGAAGTTTTTGCTGCTTGCTGTTTTCGTAATTCAGGTGATCTATTTTTTCTTCAAGTTCCTTTGAGTATTTTTTAAGTTCTTCTATTATATGTTTTTGTTCATTTAAATTTACATCCTTTTCGTTTGAAATCTCAATCATCTTTTTAAGATCACTTTCCAATTTTGCTATATATTTTTTTTGTTCTTCTATGACACTTACGGAAGATGTATGATCTTTATCTTTCTCGTTGAATTTTTCAATAAGTTCTTCCTTTTCTTTTCTCAAAAAATTTACTTCATCTTTAAGTTTTTTAATTTCTTCTTTAAACTCTGCTAATTCCTCAAAGATTTCATCTGAAAAACTTCCAAAAATTTCTATGAAATTTCTTTTTTTCTTTCTCTTTGAACCACTTTTTAAAATTTTTTTCAGCACCACAATATTTTTGTCAATGTCAAATTTTTCTCTAAATAGTTTTTTAGCATTTTTTCTCTTTTTCCTTAAAATCTTCTGGTCTTCCATCTCCATTAGAATTTTTTCAAGGTCATTTGGTGTTTTTACTACCCATCCAGCGTCATATTTTTCAATTAATTGGGACATTGAAGTAAAATCTGGACATATTATGGGAAGGGAGCAGTTGAGATAGTCAATGTTTCTAAAGGAAAAGGAAAGTTCCCTCTCTATATTTCTTTCAAACAGGTCAAAGGCCAGAGAACTGTTTAAGTATTCTTTTAAAAGTTTTTCATAGGGAAGAAAATCGGAGACCTTCACAAATCCTTTTTTAAGGACTTCTTCAGGGATTGAGGAATATTTCATTGAACCGATTCTAAAGGGGTATTTCCCCCTAAATATTTTAATTTCTACTTTTTTATTTCCCCTTTCAATTTCCTCCACAAATTTTAATAGATATCTCCTTGAATCTATCCAGGGCCAGAGAACGCCACCCATCACTATTCTTGTGATTTCGCCATCTAAGGGGTTTTTTACCTCAATATTTTTTCCAGAAAGGGGCAGGGTCATAATCCTATTTGATTCAAGTGGAAAACCGGAACACATTATTAAATTTAAGTAGTATGCCTTCTGCCTATCAGTTGAACAGAGTATGTAATCACACATGGAAATCCTTGTTATGAATTTAAAAAACCACTCCTCAAAAGAAAGTTCTTGAAAATAATATTCCACAAGGGATGGTGCAATGAAATCCCCGATTATGAGTGAATCAATTTTTTCCCCTTTTAAAAATTCAAGGTTCTCTCCTTGAATAAAATATATTAAATCTGGATTTTCACTTTTAACAATTTCTAAAAAGTCCAACCTTCCTTCATATGTTATAAATTTTTCATCTTTTATTTTTTCCCCCTCTTTCAGGAAATTTTTTTGGATTAAGTATTTCACAGTAAAACCATTTTCAATAAGACTTTCACCTATTGTATTGGCTCTGATACTATTTCCGGTGACAATACTACTCTTTTTAAACGGAGCAGAGTGGACATTTATTAAAATTTTCATTTCACTATATCCTTAAAGGTTTAGCGTTAAATTTAAAATAAAATGCTCACTTAGTCAAGGCAAGAGATGATTTGACATGAGGGAGAGTGTTTTGTATATTATCCTATTTTATATGACTAAAATTTAGCATAGGTTTACACTGGTGTATTTTACGAGATATTTTAATTTAAAGGATGTTGCAATTTCACTTTTTCTCTTTTTCATCTCTTTTTTTGCTCTTTTAATTGTTATGAGGTCTGCCTTTTACTTTTTCCCGCATACAAAGTACTACCGCTGGGTATCTCAAGATGCCCTTTTAAAGGATGTTCCAGAAGGGATTTTTAAATTGGGAATTAAACCTGCTGTCAAAAATTTAAGACTTAAGGT
>Ga0256842_1002649_pt1 | contig 12567 bp, 12 predicted proteins | sample 4559240metaG_FD_185973 | JGI IMG/M metagenome (GOLD analysis project Ga0256842, IMG submission 185973) | Hydrothermal vent microbial communities from Guaymas Basin, Mexico - 4559-240 | ecosystem: Environmental > Aquatic > Marine > Hydrothermal vents | place: Mexico: Guaymas Basin | collected...
AATTTTGTTTAAATCCACTTACATAACTAGAAGCATTATTGTCATAAACTTCAACTTCACTAAAATGTGGTATAGGGTTATCTGTAGTTTCTTTATCTGCTGTTGCTACTCTAGCATAGTAAAAAGTTGCATTAGAATCATCACTAGCATTGTTTTCATCTTTTGCAACATCTGAAGTTGTTATATTTATATCCAAATCTTTTAATAAAAATGGATTTACAGGGTTAGAAAAGTTTCTATCTACATTTATACTGTAACTAGCATTTGCCTCTCCAGATATAAAGTAATCTTTACTTATAGTTATAGTTTTGTTAATATCTTTTAATTTAAAACTATCTTTTGTTGTGCTGTTATTTGCTATAACTGTAGAGTTCATATCTAACTCATTATCTCCATCATCAACATCTATACTAAACTTTATATCTACATTTTCACCATAACAACTTGAGTTAAAATCGTCTAGTTTGTTATGTTGTTTATTATTTGCTTGAACAGTAGCAAACATACTTAGATTCATATCGTCTATATTTGCCATATATAACCAATCGGCATTAGTAGAAACATTGATATCTGCTTTAGTTATATTTAACTCATAAGGTTTTATATTTACAGTGTGACTGTATGATTTTATAGAAAGGTTATCATCTGTATTCCAATGGTCTGTTACATTTTTATCATCACAATCAATACTTGCATATTTTTTTGAACAATCATCTAACTCTTTTATAGTTATATTTAAGTCACCTATATTTGTATAGTTACTATCTACATCATCTTTAGAACCATCACTAAAACTAAAATCAGCTATACCAAAAGTACCTATCCTACAACCATCTTTTACAACACTTGCATTTACTTCAAAAGATGCATTTAAACTCTCATCATAATCATCAACTGTATTATCATTTTCATCTGTTGCATTAAAGTCTATCAAAAAGTTTTCCCCTGCATAAACTTGTTGCGATGGTGCTACAAATCCAAACTTTTCAGCTCTTAGAGCAAAACTATCTGTACTATTTCTATCTCCATTATGATTAAAAAGACCATTACAAGATATATTATCATTTTCCCAATAACTATATATTTTGGCTCTTTTAACTGCTCTATCTACCGTAAATGAAATATCTATTTGTCGAGTTGTATCTCCTGATGCCCAAGTACTAGATTCCCATTCAGATATTTCTTCATTATTAGCAGTATCAAAAACAACAGAACAAACTGTTCCATCAAATTTATCACTATAACTACCATTATCCAATTCAGAAAGATGAACTTTAAAAGTTTGATTTACAATTTTTGTAGAAATATTTATATCATCTAATTCAGGGTCAGTACTTCTAAAGTTATCCCAAGTATCAAAATATGCTGTGGCATCATTTGAAGTACAACTACTAACAGAAAAGAATTTACACATTATTTGTCTAGTCATCTTAAAAGGGTTATAAGAATTAGTGTCAAATCCAAATAAATTCAAAGATAAAACAAAAGTAAAAAATAAAAAAAATCTCATATATAACTTCTAATATTCTAAATGGTATATAAAATCATTTAATGGTTTATACTTTTCAAGTTTACTTAACCCTTCTTTTAATTCATTAAATTTTATATTATCTGCTGGATCTTCACCTAATTTACTAGAACTATAAACAATATCAAATCCAACAAATGAATACTTCTTATCTTCAAAGCAAGGGGGAAGACCATTATAAACTGCATAAGAAGGAACTTCAGTATAGTTTGTAAAATAATTATTTTTTATAGATTTTAATTCATTTGAAAATTCTTCATATCTATCTCTATTTACATAATATAAAGTATCTATACATATATCTAATTCTTTAAATTTTTCCATAAAATTATCAAGTTCTTCGCTATAAACATTATCATCTTTATATAAAATTCTTTTTGCAATCGCTAAACTATCAGATATAAAATCTTTAACATTTTTAAGAAATTCTTTTTTCAAAGCAAAAACTATAAAAATCTTTTCCCATTTCAAGCTACTACCATCAGAAAATTTAGGACTTTCTTGTATAAAATCTTCATGATAAACATAATCAAAACTATCTCTAAACTCTTTTGGTAATACCGATAAATAATCATTATTTTTTATATCATCTTTAGATACAGAAATTGTTATTTTTGTAGTAAGATGTATATGATGATAAGCAGACATATTTTTTCCTTATCTTTTGGCATTCTATTGTCGAACTCAGGTTTTAACCTTATCTAAACTTAATCCTATCATAAAAAAAGTTAAAGCTTACATAAAGAATTTATGATTTATAATAAAAGTATAAGAATAATAAATAAACTTTTGGAGGTGTATTATGTTTGTATCATCATTCAACACTTACATAAGTGATATTAACCTCAAAAAAGCAAGACAAAACACTCAGAAAGCAAAAGATGCTGAAAAATCTGATTTTTCTTTAAATCTACAAAAAAATCAGCAAGTTTTAACATCTACTTTTGATGCTAAAACTCCTATAAACTATATATCTAACTATAAATCATTTGCTAACAAACAAAAACTTCAAGATAAACAGCATACAAAAAAACCTATAGATAGATTTAGCAAAATTAACAAAATGCAGAATGCAAAAACATCTTATGAGGTAAACTCTAAAAAATTCTCACTTTTAAGAGTACCACATATGACTCTAAATCAAGTACAAAAATCAGAAGAAAAATTACCTATAAAACTACAACAAAAAATGGTAAACACTTATATAGCAAATGACAAATACTACAAAATCACAGCTTAGTCTTCCACCCATGCATCAGTTTTTATAACTTTATCGTTATCAAAATACTTTAACTTTATACCATTTACACATTTACCATCATCTAGTTCTAACACTAGCATCTGAAGAATTTTTTTACACTTTTTAGGAATATCATAATGACCTTTCATACCAGTTAAAAACTGTTTTATAGGTACTTTAGAATCCATCCCTATCACATTATCTCTACAACCTGTTAGACCTATATCACTAAGATAAAGTGTACCATCCACTATCTGTAAATCATCTGTACTTACATGGGTATGAGTTCCAACTATACCACTAACCTGCCCTTGTAGCATCATTATCATAGCTCTTTTTTCACTTGTAGCCTCAGCATGAAAGTCTATAAAAATATTTTTAACACCATCTTCATGTAGAAGTTTTACTATCTCTTTTGCACCTCTAAAAGCATTATCAGCATAAGGCATCCCATAATGTCCCATAATATTTACAACAGCCAAATCTTCACCAGCCACTTCAAACACTTTACAGCCCGTACCCTCTACACCATCAGGGTAATTATATGGTCGTAAAATCGGGTAAGTATCAAAAAGTTTACTTATCTCTTTTTTATCCCAAGAGTGGTTTCCACCAGTCATACAATCGACCCCATAAGACAAAAGTTCATCTGCATTTTTTGGAGTTAAACCAAACCCATGAGATGCATTTTCATAATTTGCTATAACAAAATCTACCTCATACTCTTTTCTTATCTTTAGAAGATACTTTTTAAGCATCTCACGACCAGGACGACCAACTATATCACCTATAAAAGCTATTTTCATTTTATATTCTTATTAATTAATTTTTAAAATTATAGCTTAGTAAAAGAAAATAGTGATAAAATATAAGTAAGAAGAATAAAGGAAGATTATGCACACATCTTATGGACTCGATACATACCGTTCACACAACCTAAATATGAAAAATTTAACAAAAGTATATATGCTTAAACAAAAAGCATTTATAAAACTTGACTTAAATTCTACTTTAGTGTAAAATTGCACCATCAGTAATAAGTGTTGATATAAATCTTTCCCCTAGCAAAATCAAAAAAAACTAAGGCAATTACTACAATGAGTGAAAACAATTCACAGCAAAAACCTCGTAAAAACAATAACAATAGAAATAATTCTAAAAGTCGTTCACATAAACCTGTAAAAGGAACAAGTGTTGAAGATCTTCGTGCTAAACCATTAGAAGAGTTAGTAACTATAGCTACTGAGTTAAACATAGAGCATCCAAATGATTTAAAAAGACAAGATATTATCTTTGAAATCTTAAAGGCTCAAACTGAACAAGGTGGCTATGTACTTTTTACAGGTATTTTAGAAATTATGCAAGATGGCTATGGATTTATCCGTTCTATTGACAAAAGTTTTAACGATTCTGTAAATGATTCTTATGTTTCAAACACTCAAATTCGCCGTTTTGCACTTCGTAATGGCGATATTGTAACTGGTCAAGTTAGACCACCAAAAGATCAAGAAAGATACTATGCACTTATAAAAATAGAAGCTATAAACTACCTTCCACCAGAAGAGAGTAAAAAAAGACCACTATTTGAAAACCTTACACCTTTATATGCTACAGACCAACTAAAACTAGAGTATCGTGAAAAAGGTTTAACTGGTCGTATGATGGATCTTTTTGCACCAATAGGTAAGGGTCAAAGAGGGCTTATAGTTGCACCTCCAAGAAGTGGTAAAACAGAACTTTTAAAAGAGATAGCTCACGGTATTAGTAAAAATAATCCTGATGTTGACTTAATCGTTTTACTTGTAGATGAAAGACCTGAAGAGGTAACAGATATGGAAAGAAGTGTTAAAGGTGAAGTTTATAGTTCTACTTTTGATATGCCTGCAAAAAACCATGTTAAAGTTGCTGAGATGGTTATAGAAAAAGCAAAAAGAAGAGTTGAACTTGGTAAAGATGTTATTATACTTCTTGACTCTATCACTCGTCTTGCTCGTGCTTATAACACAGCTACTCCATCAAGTGGTAAAGTGCTAAGTGGTGGTGTTGATGCAAATGCACTTCATAAACCAAAAAGATTTTTTGGTGCTGCTAGAAACATAGAAAATGGTGGAAGTTTAACTATCATCGCTACTGCACTTGTAGATACTGGTAGCCGTATGGATGAAGTTATCTTTGAAGAGTTTAAAGGTACTGGTAACTCTGAAGTAGTTCTTGATAGAAAAATTGCAGACAGAAGAATCTACCCTGCTATAGATATACTAAAATCAGGTACTAGAAAAGATGAACTTCTTATAGGTCCAGAAGTATTACAAAAAGTATTTATACTTCGTCAGATGCTACACAAGCAAGACAATGAAGTTGATGCTCTTAAATTTATCTATAACACTATGGGTAAAAAAGCTACAAATGCAGAGTTTTTAGAAAGTATGAACACTAACTCTTAATACTTTGATTATCAATAAACTTTATAACCTTAGTTCGACAATAAAATACCCAAAGATAGGGTAAATAAATGGTGAGATTTTAAAAAATATACTAAAAAACCTAGCCGTAGCTAAGTTGAGAGGATACTTTTTAAAAGATTGCCGTTTAGTTGCCCTATATTTGGATGTTTTTATTGTCGAACTCAGGTTTATAAGTTTATTGATAATTATGAATATATTTTACTATATAAAACCCTACACCTGCCATAATCACAGTTCCAAATACATTTGAAAAGATATTTACAAAAGCCAATAAAATAGATCCACCCTCTAACAATAAAAAACTCTCTATCGCAAAAGTTGAGTAGGTAGTTAAAGCACCCAATACCCCAGTAGATAAAAAAGATTTAATATGTAATGAGAAATAACTACTATACATAAAGTAAGCTATCAATATACCCATAATAAAACTACCAAGTAGATTTACACTTAGTGTTCCAACGGGTATAGCATGGGGAAGTTTATGGGATATAACACCATTTAGATAAGCACGAAGAACTGCACCTATAAAACCACCACTACCTATTGCTAGTATTGTTTGCCAACTCATCATCGTACACCTTTTGCATCTTTTTTCTTAAATCTCTTAACCAATTTTCATCATCTCTATCAGCTATAAAAGAATCCATAAAGATAACTTTTATACGGCCAGGTTTATAATACAATCTTTTTATATCATAGTATTTTGCTGTTTGAATCAAAACAACTGGTTGTACTTTTAGTTGGTACTTATCTGCCACAACTTTTGCACCACTTTTAAATGGTAGCATCTTTCCTGTTTTACTTCTTGTTCCCTCTGGAAACATTGTTATCACACGACCTTTATTTAGTCTATTTTTAGCATTTTTCAAAAGTCTTATAAGTGAAGTTTTACTTTGTCTCTCTATAGGTATATCTTCTGGTAAACTCATAGCAAGACCAAAAAAAGGAACATCAAACAACTCTTTTTTAGCTACCCATGATAAGTCTTTTTTAGATACAGTTTCCATAATACCAATATCTAAATCACTTTGATGGTTTATAAGATACATCTGAGCAGCTGGGTCTTCTTTGCCCTTTGTATCTGTTGAGAAAAATATAGTTAGACGGATAATCCAAGCAGATATTTTTCTAGGATATGGTCTTGGCAATATAGGATAAAGTAAAATTGATACAGTTAAAGATATAAAAATTATTATCGTTGATATAAGCCAACTAATATGAGCAAATATCTTCATTTTTCACCCATCCTATTTTATTATTTTTTAATTTTACTTTAACAAATTTTTTAACTTCACCCTCTTTTTTAAGAGTGATTTGAAGTTGTGTTGTTTCAAAAATCGTACCATTACTTACTGGTAAAAGATATATATTTGAACCTTTTTTTATACATATATCTTTTTGAGGGATTGAAAGGTACAACATATAAGCTAAAGGTAATAAAATAAAAATCAAATATATATATTTTCTTCTCCAAAGAATAAAAATAAAACCAACAAAAGCGATAGAAGAAGCTATATCCATCTTTAATCGTTCACGAGATTGGTCTCTTGGTTTTAAGTCAGTTTGTGTTGAAACACTATCATCATCAACTACTATAGGGATAGTAATAGTTTTAAATCTGTTTTCTATTAGATTAAAATATGAAAATGAAAAATTTTCTATCTTTTTATCAATAATCACAAAATATGTAATTTTAGAATCAAAATAAGAATCTATCATAGACTCAACACCCTGTTTATAAACATTTTTAAACTCTAGTTTATCTATTTTTGTATTTGTAGCATTTGCTTCAAATACAACTATATTGTATCTATTATCATAGCTTGTTGTTCTATATTCCATAAGATTTAAAGAGTTTGCTATAACATTTGAAAAATCATTTTGAGGGTTTAAAGTTATAACATTTAAAATTTTTCCAGAAATTACAGTATCTTTATAGTTTGAATAAGAGATAATTTTAGCTGTTATATCTGGTAATTTTGCTTTATTGTTATCAACATAAAAATAAAATGTGTCAAAATAATATCTATCTTCTATCTTTCTGTATGGAATTTCATTTAAAAGTTCTAGTCCATAAAAATTAGAAAAATTATACTTAATATCTAAAAAGTTTTTAATGGTCGATAGTGTTTTTATAGTTACTGAGAAAATTTCACCTTTTATAACTCTTTTTGGAATCTCTTCATAATTAAGATACAAAACTTTTTTAAGTGGCAAAGGGGAGATGATTGATGTATTTGTTTCAGATGATATATTTATATCATCTGAAGCAAACATATTTATAAAAATTACAACTAAAAGTGTTATGATTTTCACGCGTTTAAAAATCCTTGAAGCATTTTAACTCCATCATCAGAACCAAGAATACTCTCCATCGCTCTTTCAGGGTGAGGCATAAGACCAAATACATTTTTTGCTTTATTACAAACACCAGCGATAGAATTTACACTACCGTTCGGATTTGAGATTTGACCATCTGCATCTGTATATTTTAAAAGAATTTGATTGTTTTCTTCTAACTCTTTTAAACCATCTGCATCTATAAAATAGTTTCCATCATGGTGAGCAATAGGGATATTTACAACATCTCCATTATCTAACTTTTCTAAGAAAACATTATCATTGCTTATAACTTTTAGATGGTGATGTTTAGATAAAAAATGTAAATGTTCATTTCTTTTTAATGCACCTGGTAATAAACCAGCTTCTGTTAAAACTTGAAAACCATTACAGATACCTAAAACTTTTCCACCATTGTTAGCATACTCAGTTACAGCTTTCATAACGGGTGAAAATCTAGCAATAGCACCACTTCTAAGATAATCACCATAAGAAAATCCACCTGCTACAACAAGTAAATTTGTATCTTCTGGGATTGATTCAGCTTTATGCCATAAAATCTCAGTTTCAGCACCTAACTCTTTAAATGCATGAACAGTGTCATATTCACAGTTAGTACCTGGAAATTGAAGTACAGTAACTTTCATTATACTAACTCTATCTCATAATCTTCAATAACAGTATTTGCTAAAATCTCTTCACACATTTTAGTAACTTCTGCCATTGCTTTTTCTTTGTCAGTTTCATTAAGTTTTAAAACGATTTGTTTTCCAACTCTAACATCTTCAACACCTTCAAAATGAAGAGAATCAAGTGCATGATGCACAGCCTTACCTTGAGAATCTAATACACCTGCTTTTAAAGAGATATTTACTATTGCTTTCATCTTACTTCCTATTTATTTAAAATTCGTTCTAAAACTTGTTCATAAGCTACTTTTAGCCCACCTTTACCTTGGCGAAATCTATCTTTATCTAAGCTTTCCCCACTCTCCATATCCCAAAAACGGCAATTATCAGGTGAAATTTCGTCAACTAAGATTATATTACCATTACTATCTTTTCCAAACTCTAGTTTAAAATCAACAAGATTTAAACCTTTTTTAGCAAAATAAGGGTGTAAAATATCATTTACTTGACGACCCATACGACGAAGTTTATCTAACTCATCTTGATACTCAACTAAACCTAAGATAAGTGCATGTTGATCATTTAATTTAGGGTCACCTAAATCATCATTTTTATAATCAAATTCAACTAAAGTAAAAGGTAAAACTGTTCCATCTTTTATACCTAAATTACGAGTTAAACTACCTGTTGCTATATTTCTAACAATAACTTCTATCATGATTACATCAACTTTTTTATGTAACATATGGTTATCATCTAGCATCTTTACAAAGTGTGTTTGGATTCCATTTTCTTCTAAAAGTTTAAATAACTCAGTTGAAATTTTGTTGTTTAATGCACCTTTTCCAGCTTCACTAGACTTTTTTTCACCATTAAATGCAGTTAAATCATCTTTAAATTCAGAAATTACCAAATCCTTATTATCAGTTAAAAATAATCTTTTTGCTTTACCCTCATAAAGTAGTTCTCTTTTTTCCATTTAGTTTTATCCTTTTATAATCATTAGAGCTTTCATAACATCTACAGCTTCTTTGAGTTGAATATCTTTAGTCAACATCTTTGGCGTTATTATATCTTTTTTCTCTTTTTTCTTCTCTTTAGTTTTGTCTTTTTTTCCATCAACTTTTTCAAGTTCTTTTTCTAAGTGTTTTTTTAAATCAGCTTCTTTAATGCTAAACTCATTTTCATGAGTCTTAACCTCACCTGGTAAAACTTTTATATCTGGTGTTACACCAACAGCTTGAATAGTTCTACCACTAGGTAGATAATATCTTGCTATTGTAAGTTTAATAGCTTCATCTTCGGTAATTGGTAAAACTACCTGAACACTACCTTTTCCAAAAGTTTTTTCACCAAGTAAAACAGCTCGTTTATGGTCTTGTAATGCTCCACTTACAATCTCTGAAGCACTCGCACTTCCACCATTTATAAGTACAACTAAAGGAACATCTGTAACAGTATTACTTTTACTAGCATCATAAGTTTTAGCATCTTTTTTACTTCTACCCTTTTGAGAAACTATACCACCCTCATCTACAAATAAATCTACCAAACCAACAGCTTGGTCAAGTAAACCACCAGGATTATTTCTTAAATCTAAGATAATACCTTTTGTAGTCGATTTTTTACTTTTTATCGCTTTTGAAACATCTTTTATTACTTTTTTATCGAAACTCGTAACACGGATATAAAGGATATTATCACCAATAGTTTTTGTATATACAGATTCAATAGTAATTATCCCTCGTACTATATGTATAGAAAGAGGTTTTGATTCATCTTTACGAACAATAGTTAAATCAATAGAAGCACCTACTTTTCCTCGCATACGAGAAACAGCTTCATCTATACTCATACCTATAGTTGATTCATCATTGATTTTTAAGATTATATCACTTGCTTTTAATCCAGCTTTATCAGCAGGTGTTCCCTCTATAGGTGCAATAACAGTCAAAGCACCATCACGAATACCAACAGTTATACCTAATCCACCAAATTCACCTTTTGTTTGAACTTGTAATTTTTTATAATCTTTGTTAGTTAAATAATTTGAATGAGCATCAAGTTCACTCAGCATCCCTTTTAATGCTTTATCCATTAATTCTTCTATTGTTATATCGTCAACATTATATTGTTCAACAATAGCTATAACTTTAGTAAATTTTGCTAATGATTCAAGACGAGAAGCCTCATTTTTAGAATCTTCTTGTGTAGAAGCCAACAGATTTGAAGAAAATAACATTGCAATAGCAAATCCAACTACAGCAAAACCTAGTGTAAAAAAACTTTTATTTTTCATAATGTTCCTTGAATTTTTTGAACCTAATATTATAGTTGATATGGAATTAATTTTTTATTAAGTTTTTATAAATTGTAAAATAAATGGTGCGACCAGAGAGATTTGAACTCTCACACCCGTAAGGCACTACCCCCTCAAGGTAGCGTAAACTACTAGAAAATCCCTTAAATAAAGCATTCTTACTTTTACTTTGTACTAACTGTGCAGTAGAATTGTTATTTAAATACTTTTTATGTATGATTATATTATTTTATAATTAAATTTAAATGAAAGATATAGTTAAATAGTATAAATACTACTTAACTATTGTGTACTACCAAAAGACAAATCATACTCTTTAAAAGAGTTAGCAAATGATATAGCCTACTGGGATAAACATAAAACATTTGATATATATGAAACAGCTACAAAAATACATCATAGAGCAGTTCAAATTCATCCATTTCAAAATGCTAATGGAAGATGCTCAAGAATATTATCAAATATCTATCTTAGACAAAATGGTTTAATGCCTGTAAAATGCTAAGAAGATTTACTTTCAAGTGAAAATCCAAAAAGAGATGAATATATCAAAGCTCTCAAACTAGCTGATAACTGGGATGATAAGGCTTTAATAGAGATGCATAAGGTGACTTATTAAAATACTATTTTAATATCAGGTAAATCTTCACTAAACTCTCTATCTATTTGATGTATCTGTTTTCGCATAACACCTCTTTTTTTATATGCTTCATCAAAGCAAAATAGTTTAAATTCATCTATATTTATATCATCTATTAATTCGACATGAGGAAACAATAATTTTAAATAAGCTGTAGTCAATCGTTTTACTGCATTAACATCTCTTGTATCAGCATGGGATGGTACATCCAAAAGTGAATTAACAATTGGAGAATATGATATGTCATCTCTCAGTAGATGCAGTATTTCACTAAAATATTCAACATTCAATGTATTACCCTCTAAAATCATACTTTGATTCATTCTAGGCATTTTCCATCCTTTAATAAAGCCATGAAATCTATCTAAAAAGGCAGACTCTCTAAATACATCAGGAAGAGGTTCAAAATAACTTTTAACCATAGGATTATTATCCTCATCTAGTGGTATATTTCCAAGTATTATAAATCCTGCATTTGAAGTTTGTCTAACATTAGCTATAGAAAATGTTCCACTTTCTAAAAAGCTTTTTAATCCACCCGCTATTTCACTTTCATCTTTTAGTGTAATTGTTTGGATTTCATCCATTGCAACATAATCATAGTTTATTATAACCCCTGGCATCTGTTTAGCAACATCATATAGAAGTTTAGCTCTTGTAACTACTCCACCACTTATAAGCCATCCAAACTTACTTAAATTGCCAAATATATATGATTTACCAGTACCTTTTGGTGCTAACTCAATTAAATTAACCCTTGGTTCTACAAATACGAGTAATCGACTTAAAAAAGTTATTTTTTGCCCCATACTACTAAATCCATCAGGGTTATACTCCATTGCTCTTATTAGTAAGTCAACCCATTCTTCTGTGGTAAAGTTTTTTCTAGCTTGTTTGAAAAAATCTAAATCCACTTTATATGGAGAGAATGATTTAAAGTCAACTAATTCAATAAATTTTTCTTTTTCACTATTGTTATATGTAAGTGTAACAACACCCCATACTTCACCACTTTTTAATTCTTTATGTTTTTTAGCAACATACTTTTCAATTCTTGTTTCATTAGATTTAATTCCAATATCAGGGATAGAAAACTTTAATATGTCTTTTTTAATATCAGGTTCAATAAGAAGTCTTGCAAGAATTTTTTTGTCTTCTCCAGCCCAAAGTTCTGTTTTGATTGTTTTATCGTCGCTAGGCATATGTTCTTTTAAAAAATTATTAATTAATTTTGAATCTACATTACCAAATTCATCACTATATCTTTTAACTAACCAGTCTTTAATAAAAGATGGAATATTTTTTCCACCAAATATAGAATAGTTTTTTGTTGTTTTATGAACACATTCATTTTCAAAATATTTTTTTATTTTTACATCTAACATTAGATTTCTTCTTTGAAAGG
>Ga0256842_1002650_pt1 | contig 12567 bp, 8 predicted proteins | sample 4559240metaG_FD_185973 | JGI IMG/M metagenome (GOLD analysis project Ga0256842, IMG submission 185973) | Hydrothermal vent microbial communities from Guaymas Basin, Mexico - 4559-240 | ecosystem: Environmental > Aquatic > Marine > Hydrothermal vents | place: Mexico: Guaymas Basin | collected...
GATAGAGAGACCCCAGCGTGTGTTGAAGCATGCCCTACCAAGGCCCTTACCTTTGAAGAAGTTAAAGAGTTTAGTGCGGAAAAAAGGGAACTTGCCGCAAGTAAGGTGATTTAAATATGTAGGTAATTCTTTATTGTTCAGGGTCAGCAGTTTCTGACCCTGAATTATCTTTGATTCGTGATTTGTAATTCGTGATCCGGGATCAGAAAGAGAAGCAAACCAATACACCACTATACCAATACACCAACAACCGTGAACAGTGATTCGTGATCCGGGATCCGGGATCAGAACAGAAAGACAAGCAAACCAATATTCCAATACACCACTAACCACTATACCAATATACCACTATACCACTACACCACAGAATCGCTAACACATAAATGGGTTACTTGTAATTTTCTGAGAATTGGTTTAATAATTTTCAAATGAAAATAAAAAAGATATTATTGTTTGCCCCCCTTTTTTTGGTGATTGTTTTATTTCAATCATATTTCTGGGTGCCTACTTATGATGAGCAGACCAGAGGAAATCCAGAGAGGCTAGTTGAGTTTATCTCTGCATCTTCTGGGGATGCTGCAATTTTAAATCCAATCCTGTCAGCTGACAGTGCATCTTCTGAGATTGAGTCCAAGGTTTTTGAAGGATTAATCGACAGGGACGAACACTTGAATTTTAGGGGGCGCATTGCCAAATCGTGGGATATCTATGAAGAGGCCTATTTTTATATCAATGAAGAAAAAAATATTTCCATAAAAGAAATTATAAAAAGGATATCGTCAATACCTGAGGTTACAAAAATAGAAATACTCCCTGGACAGAACAAGACCGTAACGTATATATTTAATGACAAAAAATTAAAAATCCAAATGAACCTACCTAAAAAGGTGAAGGTAACTTTAAATTATGTTGAGCCAAATTTTTTCAATCAAGTAAAAGGAGTTTTGGGTTCTGACTATTTTCACCATATGGAGCCCGCTAAGTTTGTTGAAGTTAAAGGCAAAGACTTATCAGATAATGAAAGAGAAAAAATAAGAAAAAAATTTTTTACCCCATTTGAACACAATCCAGTGATTGTATTTCACTTAAGAAAAAACATATTTTTTCACGATGGTCACAAACTCACTGCTGAAGATGTAAAATTTACATATGAGGCTATAATGGATCCCAAAAATCTGTCTCCAAGGATATCTGATTTTGAACCCATAAAAGAAGTTAAGATCATAGACCCATACACTGTAAAAGTAATATATAAACGACTCTATTCCCCTGCCTTGTCAGCTTGGTCAATTGGGATTTTGCCAAAACATCTATTGGATAATGATGCCCTAAAAAAAGAAGCAATAAAAAGAGGGATTGATCCAAAAAAGTTTAGTTTAAGGGATTCCAGTTTTAATAGACATCCTATTGGCTCTGGTCCATTTAAATTCAAAGAGTGGAAGTCAGGTGAGTATATTATATTAGAGCGTTTTAACAAATATTTTGAAGGGCCGCCAAATTACAAAAAATATGTCTTTAGGATTATACCAGATAAATTAACTCAAGAAATGGAATTTTATTCAGGCACACTGGATATTTATGCAGCTTCACCCCATGAAGTAGATAGATTAAAAAAAGATCCTAGATTTCAGGTCTTTTCTGGTACTTCATACGGATATACCTATATTGGGTATAATTTGAGGAGAGAGCCATTTAAAGACGTCCGTGTTAGACGAGCATTGTCAATGGCAATTGATGTGGACAAAATAATAAAATATGTGCTTCACAACCAGGGAGAAAGAATAACAGGTCCATTTGTGAAACAATCTCCATATTATGATAAAACCATAAAACCTATCCCATATGATCCAGAAGGAGCTATTAAATTATTAAACAAGGCAGGTTGGCATAGGGGAAAAGACGGATGGTTATATAAAAATGGTAAAAAACTAGAATTTACCTTAATTACCAATTCTGGAAATGAAATAAGAAGGGCTATTTTAGCGATAGTCCAAGATTCATGGAAAAACATAGGAGTTGATGTAACTACTGATGTATTGGAGTGGTCTGTCTTTATCCAGGAAAGAATCAATAAATTGGATTTTGATGCTGTAATTCTCGGTTGGGTCATGTCCATTGAACCAGATCTCTATCAGATATGGCACTCATCTCAAACCCATCCCTATCAATTAAATTTTATAGGCTTTAAAAATAAAAAAGCAGATGAGTTAATAGAAAAGATCAGGATGGAGTATGATAGAAAAAAACAAATAAAGTATTGTCATGAACTCCATCGACTTATAGCAAATGAGTGTCCTTATACCTTTCTTTTTGTAAGAAAATGGACAGTGGCTTTAGACAGTCGAATAGTTATAAAAGAAAAAGACACATCAGGCAAAATCGTATACAAAAAAATTACACCAACACCCACAGGAGACTTTTCTTTTTATTTCAACAAATGGATAAAACTTCCCCAAAGGATTAATCTTAAAAACTAAATGTTGTAAACTTATCCTTCCAAAGATGTAAAATCAATCCAATTAACTACCACTGCACATCCTCATTCATAATTCTTAAATAGAGTCTTTTTGGGAGAAAGACCCATTTATGTACTTCGTGGTCGTATAGTTTTGTGCCTGGGACTTGTTCTTTATTTGGGATGCGTGGGTCAAATTTTTTGGATGCTATGGCAAAACTCCACCAATTCCCAGGATAGGTAGCAATAGGAAAGGAGTATAAATCAACAATAGGGAAGATTTTTTTTAGAGTATTCTGGACCTCAATTGCCATTTCCCTATGAAAGCCCAGTGATTCACTATGGGTTACATATAGGCCATCGGGGGATAAACATTTGTATATGTTATTAAAAAACTCTTCGCTATAAAGTGTTCTTGCCATGCCAATTGCGTCTGTGGAATCCACAATTACTATGTCCACGTTATTTATGGATTTTATAAATTCTGCCCCATCTGTATAATGAATCTCAACCCGGGGATCATCTAGTTGGCTTGAGACAAATGGTAAAAATTTTCTGGCTATTTCAACTACTTTTTTATCTATTTCCACAAGGTAAGCCTTCTCAACAGATAAATGTCTTAAGACTTCCCTCATGGTGCCGCCATCACCACCCCCAATTACAATTACTTTTCTAGGATTTGGGTGTGTATGCATGGCAATGTGAGTAAGCATTTCATGGTAAAAAAATTCGTCTCTTTCAGTTAATTGTACAATATTGTCCAATACAAAGACCTTTCCAAAGTCTGGACTTTCAAATACCATGATCTCTTGAAATTGGCTCTTGCCTTTATATAAAATTTTTTCAACAGCATATTGATATTTTATTGGAGAGAAAGGTTCATTTTCTGTAAAGGTAACCATAAGTTTGCCTCCTTATTTTGTCTACAAAATTTCTATTTTTGGAATGGGAAAGCCGTTAAACTCTGATGCATAAGATAGAGTATAAGCCCCAGCAGAAGGAATAAGAACTAGTTGTCCTGATTTTGGATCAGCATCAATATATACATTTTTTTCTATTACATCCATTGAATCACAACTAGGTCCAGCAATTGTCCATTTTTTATATCTATCAAAAAAGGATTCTTTATTGTGTTTTTCTTTTAATGGATTTGTCTGTTCAAAGATGTATAGATATTTAATTCCTCCTATGGCCTCCATAAGTCCATTGAATATGCCAACATCTAAATAGATCCAATTTTCATGATCTCTTTTTGCTGTACCTATTATTTTTGAAACCATTATTCCGGCATCACCAACAATGGCCCTTCCTGGTTCTATAAAAATTTCAATGTGGTCATTAAATTTTTCTGCTAGATAAGAAGAGATTTTTTCTTCAATCTCTCTGATATTTGGTGCGATCTTAGTATAGCTAATTGGGTAGCCCCCACCAATATTAAGGATTTTCATTTTTATTCCAGCATCAAAACACATATCAAAAAGTCTTTTTGCCTTATCTATGGCAATATACCAATTGTATGGATTTAGACATTGGGAGCCCACGTGAAATGTTACTCCTACTGGTGAAATGATTTTTAACTCATTTGCCCTCTTGATTAAATTAAAAGCCATGTCTAGTTCCACGCCAAATTTTTTGCTAAGGGGCCATTCACTACCTTCATTTGGCACAGTAATTCTAACATATCCAAAACAGCCTGGTGCCCATTTTTCTAATTTTTCTATCTCTGATATGGAATCAAAGACAAAATATTTCACTCCATACTTATAAAGACTCTGGATAAAGTCAGGAGATTTTACTGGATTGCTGGTAATTATTTTATCAGGTGGTACTTTTAATTTTTTTAATAAATCTAGCTCTCCACTTGAAGCTATTTCAAATCCTACTCCCATATTTTTTAGAATTTTTAACAGTTCTATATCACTATTTGCCTTAACTGCATAAAATACCCTGGAATTGGGTATTAGGTTTCCCATTGATTTCACATTTTGAATCAATTTTTCTCTATCAATTAATAAGATAGGGGTTTCTAAATCTGGATTTTTGTCTATGTACGTGAGGGCCTTAAAAAGAGTTTTTTTAGAGATTATTCTTTTATGAAAGTCAGAAATTTTAAATTTTTTTACCATAATAATCCCAATTAAATTTTTTGTTTTAGTATCTATAAAAAGGAGCGATTTTGTCTACTAAAAAAGCTGGACTTTTTCAAATAGAAAAAATATATTTTACCAGGCAACCGTTAAGCAATAAATTTAACGTAGGAGGAATAAAATGTTTTATAAAGAAATAATTGGCGAATCAGAGAGAAAAATCCAGAAAGAGATGAGAGAATTTGTAAAAAATGAGGTGAGCCATGAGCTGGTTCGAAAAATGGACAGGGATGAAATAGAATATCCAAAAGAGGTAATAAGAAAAGCCGGGGAGAAGAATCTTTTAGGGCTTAGGTTTGATAAAAAATGGGGTGGACGGGGACTTTCTTGGAAGGATGAAGTAATTGCTGAAGAGGAGATAGGTCTTTTAGGGACTTCTCTTGGATGTGCCATGGTTATGCCATCTATTGTAGGGGAGGCATTGGATAAGTTTGGTACACAAGAACAAAAAGAAAAATATTTAAAACCAATGCTCAAAGGTAAACTTATATCCGCTGAGGCATTAACAGAACCACGGGGCGGGTCTGATTTTTTTGGTGCAACCACTTATGCAGTATTGGATGGTGAGCATTTTGTGGTCAACGGTCAAAAAAGATTTATTGTAGGTGCGACAGAGGCAGATTTTTTCCTTGTATATTGCAAAACAAATCAAGATCCAAATGCAAGCAAATATGAGAGAATAAGTGCCCTTATTATAGATAGGTCAGCTGGGGTTTTCACAGAATACAAATATGGCTTAATGGGAACAAGGGGCGGAGGTACAGGGAGGTTGGTGTTAAAGGATGTAAAGGTCCCTAAACAAAATTTAATTGGTCCCCTTCATGGTGGAGCTTTAGTCTTTCACCAGATGATGATTCCTGAAAGACTTACGTCAGCAGCAGCTTGTTTGGGTATGGCCAGAGCAGCTTTAGATGTTGCTGTAAGATATAGTGATAGACGTTTTGCCTTTGGAAAACCCATAAGAAAGTATCAAGCAGTGAGCTTTATGGTGAGCGATGCAATAACAAAGTTAGACGCTGCTAGGGCTATTGTATATATGGCAGCAAAGGCAGTTGATAATAATGCACCAAACTCTAGAAGACTTGTTAGTGAAGCTAAAAAATTTGCTACTGATGCAGCGTGGGATGTAGCAAATAAAGCCATGCAGATCATGGGGGGTATTGGTTATACTGATATATACCCAATTGAAAGGTTCATAAGGGACATTAGACTTACTCAGATATGGACAGGAACAAATGAAATAATGAGCCTACTTATCCAACACGAATACTATAATGAAGTTTTAAATTCTGAAAAGGACGATAGAGACGTTGAAAAGGATGCACAACATTATATGGATGATGTAGAAAAATGTTTTAATGATGAAGATATGTGGAAGAATATGTAATATACATGCTGTGGGTAGGTCTGTTTTATCTAAAGTAGATCTGACTTATTTTTGTTGAGAACCTCTATTATTCAATATTGCTTTTTTAATCCTTGTTGTATTTGCCCCAATAATTTTAGTGCCGTCTTCTAAGAAAAAAGTGGGAACAGAATTTACCTTAAGGTCTTCTGCCAATTTAACAACACCCTCTATTAGCTTTTTCGCCCTATCGCATGTTTTGACTTGTTTTTTTAAGGGGAAATTTGTATTTATATAAGTATCTAAATCCATATTACTACAAATTACCTTCTCAATCTCCCTGTTTCCCTGAGGCAGATGGACTGAATACAAAATAACCTTTATTTCAGAATTGGTATCTTTTGCCAGTTCTTTTATCCTTTCAACAGCCCTGTGGCAATATGGGCAAAGTGGATCTGTAAAAAAATATATTGTATGCTTTGTTTTTTTGTTTAAAGGAGAGTAGTTAAAGACAGAAAGTTTATCCAGCTGTTTTTTGTGTTTTAAAAATAAATTTTTTACTATTAACTCCAATTCCTCTGCTGGGATGTTTTTTTTATTTTTAAACATTTGTCCAACTATAACAAAGTCTTCTGTGGAATAAAAAGGTATGTCTCTGCCCCTAAACTCCACAATTGTTTCGCAAAGTCCAGAAACCATTTTTTGGGATATTATTTTGATTCCTGGAGGTAAGGGCTGGGGAAGATGTTTATTTAAGGTTTTCAGCGTTGAGTTATTACAAGAGCTTGCGTAAAGTGTCTCTATAGAGCAAAAAATCATAATAAATATTAAAACAGCAAGTATTAGTTTTTTCATTGCACCACCTACTATATTTTGTTAAAAAGGTTTGTGGACTCACATTTACGCTATAAAAGTCTGTTATGCCTGTCAACACATAAAAAATGTGAGGGATATCATTTTCATTGAATTCTGTTTAGGTAAATTTATTTATAACCGTAATAAATTGTCAAAGGGGAATTACCATGAGGCTTCCATCTGTCATTTTAATTCTCTTATTTTCTACTGTATCTATTGGATTTTGTGCAAATCAAAATGTTGTTTTTATTCCTGAGAAAGAATTGCCAAGAAAGATCGCAATAATTGGTCCAATACCAATGTCTCAAAAAAAGATAGAACTCTCAGCCCTTGGTTTGGTGAGAAATGTGGTTAAAAATTATATGTCAGGCAAAGGGTATGTAGTCTCTAGGTTAAAGGGTGATATTAATTTTTCCAAAAGTCCCAATTATAAAAAACTAAAAAAAATTTTAAAAAAGAATCCAGATCTCGATGGAATATTGACAATTAGTGTATATAGGCTGTCAAGTTTTAATATTGCCTTTGCTCAGTATTATAAAATGGATGGAGAAATTTGTTTGTATACTCAAGAAAAAAAATTGGGTTGTTGGCGAGAAACTGCAACGAGAAAAAAATTGTCCATAGCAACCGATCCATTAGGAGCTATTGCTACAGTGGTATCATCAGTTGTCAGTAGTGAAGGAAATGTAAATATAAAAAATGTAATTTTTGATTGGGCATTTAAGATATCCAGTTTAATACCAACTTTTTCTAGTGCTGCAAAAAAGCCTAAGATCCTTAGAGTGGTAACAAATGTATATAATTCTACTTTTAAGATCGGTGATAAGATTATGGTGGGGTTAGAAGGAACACCAGGAGGCAAGGCCTATTTTGATATTGACCCTCTTATTAAAAAGGTGCCAATGGCAGAGGTCCAAAATGGGATATATAAGGGAATGTATATAGTGCGTGAAGGAGATTCCTTAAAAAGGGGTATAATTTATGTCCATCTTGAAAATGAGCAAGGCGAGAGGCGTGATTGGATGGAATCTTCCCCCCTTGTTCGTATTGATGGTATTCCTCCTAAAGAAATTAAAGACCTATCTTCTGTTATAAACAAGGATTCAATAGTCCTTAAGTGGACCACCACTGATACTGACACAACTAAATTTGAGATCTACAGGAGTAACAAGCCATTATCTGATTACAAAAAAATAGCAGAAGTGTCAGATTTCTCATGGACTGACACCAGTATAAAAACTGGCGAGGATTATTTTTATAGGATTGTAAGTGTGGATAAGGTAGGGAATAAGTCAAAACCTGTTCAAATAGGACCACTTGCCCTTCCAGTTTTTATTGAAAAAAAATTGCCTGATATAATTGTTTCAAATATAAATAAAGGAAAATATTTTATTAATGGAACAACTACTATACCCTTTGGCTCAAATGTTGTGATAGGGCCAAATGTGGATATTGAATTTAGAGAAAACTCCACATTAAAAGTCCAGGGTAATTTAACTATAAAATCAAGTTTTATCCATGGAAATAATTCCAACAGTACAAAAAAGATCTTGGTAGATGAAACTGGCACTTTGGCAATGTCTAAACTCAAAATTCAAGGCATATCCCATATTTATGTAAAGGGGAATGTTGATGCTGAAAATTTGTATATTTTAAAAGGATATGCCGGATTAATTATAGAATCAATAGATCAGGCCAAGGTTTCAAATTCCCAATTTAGAGAACTTAATACAGCTCTAATAATAAAGGATGGCAAGGTAAAAATAACTAATTGTAACTTTGAAAGAAATAAGTTAGCTATAAAAATTAATAGAGGAAATATTGACATGGCATATAACAATTTTATTGATAATAATATAAATATTGAAACTAAAATTCCCATAAAAATAAAGTCAAATTTCTTAGGATCAAACAACCCTTCAGAATTTCGCCTTAAAGGGGATGTAGAGGTGGTCTCATTCTTGTCAGATCCATACCCTCATGGAAAAGAGATCACCATGAAAGAGTTGATTAACGAGGCAAAAAATAGGGCTCAAGAAGCGATTTCTTTTTTAAATAAGGGCAATTATGGCAAAGCAGTGGAGATCTTTAAAAAAGTAGTTCCAATTTATTCAAATGCGACTATATATATTTATTACATATATTCCCTTTCAATGATTCAGGATCCATCAATTGAAATGGTTATAAATAAGGCTATAGAAAAATATCCCTATGAAACACGTATTTACCAGATAGGAATAAGGTATTTTCTCCAGATTAATAAAAAGGAAAAAGCAAAAAAATTGCTGGAAAAAGGGCTTAAATTAAATCCCAAAAATCCCACATTACAGTCAATGAAGGTATTTTTTGAATAAAAATAAAGTAAAAGGAGGAGTTGTTATGAAGAGTAAATCTATTTTTATGGGTGTGTTGGTCTTTTTATTGATTGGTTCACCCTTACTAGCAAGGACTATTGTTGCTATTGGGGAAGGACAAACAAGACAGGCTGCTATTAATAATGGTATCAGGGCAGCAATAGAAGAGGCTCTTGGCTCACTGGTTACTTCAACATCCAATGTTTCTCAAGGAAAATTGATTTATGATCGGATTACCTCAGCAAGTGCCGGTTATGTAAAAAGTTATAATGTAATTGCAGAAGGTAAAGATCCTGTAACTGAGGTTTATAAAGTAAAATTAAATGTTGTTTTAGATGACTTTAAATTAAAGAACGCAGTGAACCAGTTCATGGAGGATCCACGGTTTCAGCGTACATTTCAAGAAACCAAATTTGATGAAAGAAAGGTTGTGGTTTTGTATAAGCCCAGGACAGGATTGGATCTACCATATGACTCAAAGGCAGTACAATCGGTTATGGATTTAATTGAGGACAGGTTGTCTGGTAAGGGATTTAGAGTATTTTTGCCGTCCCAGTTAAAGAGGATCAGGGGACGCGCTGCTGAGATGGTTGTAGATGAAGAAACTGCAATAAATATTGCTAGACAGGAAACTGGAGATGCAGTCGTTATTGTAAGTTTTGACGCAGGGAAAAGGCCTACCAGTGATGGGTATTATCTCATCTATGCAACACTTACTCTAAAAGCGTATGATTGTACTACAGGTGAGCTTTTTGCCAATGTACAGGATAGGGGCAAGACCATAACCAGAGGCGGAGAATATGGCCTGCAGGACGGGATCGCAAGGGTAGCTATAAAGATTGGTCCAAGAGTGGTAGATCGTCTAATTGGTAAAATAGTGAGACGTTTTAGTGGCGCAAGGGCCAAGTTTGTTATGTTGATTCTCAGAAATATAAGTATCAATCAGCAAGATAAAGTTGAAGATGTATTAGAAGAGCTGGGTTGGAGATACAGGATTTCAAGACAAACAGGAAGTTACATGGAGGTTGAGATCTTTAGTGAAGCTGATCCAACATCAGTTAGACGAATCCTAAGGAGGAGTTTTAAGAAAAAGGCTCTTGGGTTAATTCCAGCAGAAGTCTCTGGGGCAAGGGTCATATTTGAAGGAACTTATTCTGGTGCAGGAGGAGGGTATTAACCATGAAAAAAAACTGGCTTGCTTTTATATTAATTTTCATTTTTGCCACTGGTTGTGCAACCACTCAGGTGAGCTCAAGGGGTGCATTGGTTAATGTATATCACCCCAATACAGTGAAAGAAGGGCTTGTGTGCTCTTCTGGTGGGGATAGTGGCATTTCTTATATGTATGTAGGAGCGGACACTATTAGTGGAAATGTATCTAAACAAGACAAATATCTAATAGCCCAATTTGCCAGGGCAGTACTTGGAGAAACAAGGTTTATAAATCCTATTACTGTATCTTCAATGGAAGGTGAATATCCAGACCTCAGTATTAGGGTCGTAAACTTTTATGTTACTACAAAAACTCAAGGTGGTGTAGTAAAGCGCTACGGTGTATTCCAGGCAAATTTTTCAGTGAGACAAGCTGGAATGCTAGAGTGTTCTACGGCTGATCCAATTTTAATAGAAAAGACCTATGTCCAGCCTGCATACAGAAAGGATAAGCTTCCTTCTGTTTTGAGAATAAAAGAAAAGCTTATTAAAGAGGCTGTTAGACGAGTAGTGAGGCAATTTGTTCCAGTTAAGTCAACAACACTCAGACCAGTTAAAGGAATGAGCGGAATGGCCAAAGGTGCTGCTGATATGATAAATGCGGGAAATTGTATAGGGGCGTATGAGGTGTTAAAACCAATTGCTGATAGCCCTGCTTGTAAGGATGTAAATGTGCTTTACAATACCGGGGTGGCACTAGAGTGTATGGCCTGGAATAATGCCAATGATATGAATACCCAGCAACAATATTTAACCAAAGCACTTAAATATTATCGCAGGGCAGCTATGTTGAAACCTGGAGATACGGACATTCAAAAGGCCATGGGGGATGTATCCTATGAATTAAATACTGCATTTTCTGCAGCAAAGAGACAAAAAAAGACCAAGAGATTATTGGAAGAGTTTAAGACACCTACAGGTTATTAATCTTTTAATCAACTAAGTAAGTTTAAATCTGTAGAGGAGGAGATTAGTTAATGAGTATTAGAAAATTATTAATAGTAATTTTGGTTTTATTCATGGGTGGATGCGCTACTGGTGGTCTTATGACAGCAGGTAATGTTGCCAATATTATGGCAGGAAAAGAGGGGGCAAAGAATAAGAACCCCCTCATAGAGGCAGAAATAGACATTACTCTGGCAAATGAAATTGCTGCAATGGTAAAGCTTAACCAGTTTATGCTAGAACGTATGCCAGTGTCTTATGAAGACAACTGGCCCGAAATCCTAAATAGCTATTATCATACGATTCATTTAACAGAAAAAGAAAAGAAACGTAGGGCAAAATACAATGATTGTCTAAAGAAGTTGCTAAAAAGGGATTTTTCTTTTTATCGCGTTTATAACGTAGATCTTTATGCCGCCAGTATTGTGTCAATGTCTAGTGGAAATATATTTTATAGTGCTTTAGGTGCAATGGGTTCTCGGATGTTTATAAAAGGGTGTGAGAACTTAGGTATTGAATTTGAACACGCAAAATCAGTCCTCTCATATGTCCCATTTGGTTGTAATTGTTATTACTATATAAAAAAGTATAATGATGCATATTACGGCAGCAGAATCTGTAAAAAAATCAAACATTCCTATTACTACAAAAGAAAATGTGACTTTTTTAACAGACCAACTGAATTTATGTTGACAAGGTATCTCTATAGACGTGGTGGCATTAAAAATTGGGCAGATCTTCCTGTTGAGATCAAATGTTTTAGAGCAGTTAAAGGTGAACAACTAGGTACATTTAAAGAGGTATTTTATTCCCTGTTATCTCCTTCAATTAGATCTAAGATCCAGAGGATAGATGACGAAATTATGATTCTAAAAGCAGACCTTGAAACTGTTAAGGCAAAATTAAAGGATAAATCTTTAAAAAGTGCCCAAAAAGCTGCCCTTAAAAAGCAAAAGTCAAATTTGGAGAAGAGGTTAAAGGTTAAAAAGGCCTTGCAGAATAAGTTATATAAACAAGCATTATCCTCTTTAAATGTAACGGCGGAAAACATAAAAAAAGCTAAGAAGTTAAAAGAAATAGTGGATTATATTGACAGGAGTTTTGCAGAAAATATGTCTGTAATTGTAAATCTTACTGTCAAGATTATTAATGATGTGGCAACAATGAAAACAATGAACCTTACAAGGGCCTTTGTGACTTATCCTTTTCTTGTTAAAAAGGGTGTATTTTCAAAACAAGACAGAAAATTTTATG
>Ga0256842_1002651_pt1 | contig 12566 bp, 13 predicted proteins | sample 4559240metaG_FD_185973 | JGI IMG/M metagenome (GOLD analysis project Ga0256842, IMG submission 185973) | Hydrothermal vent microbial communities from Guaymas Basin, Mexico - 4559-240 | ecosystem: Environmental > Aquatic > Marine > Hydrothermal vents | place: Mexico: Guaymas Basin | collected...
CATAATTCTTTAACTTTTGGTGCTTATATAACTTGCTCATATCATTTTATATTTAATTATATTTTTATATATACTATTATACAAAAACACTAAAATAGAAAGTTATTATTTTTGTTTGATTTTTTTAATGCTTGTAATGGCATGTTATGTTCTTTGCAGAATTGTGTCAATAGACCTTTATATTCATGTATGATTTTATCCTGTTTATCATACACTATAAAATTTTTATATTTTGCTTTTTTTAATACTCGCTCATCAAATTTTTCCTTATCAAAAGTTTTCTTGAAACTTTCTTTGAATTTTTCGACTCTTATCGGCTCTTTTTTATGTTTCCATTCATTTGTGTTTTTCGTTTCTTTTTGTTTCCTGGATGCTTCTTTTCCTATGGTATTCTTCCATTCATCCGATGATTTTGTCTTAGAGTGAGACAAATTAATTTTTTGTTGAATACTAGGATTATTTAATAAAGTTCTTCTTCGTTTTTCTGCAGCAATTTTTTTGTTATAATTCCAGCCACCAAATAAAGTTCCATTTGCTGCTCTTATCTTGTTTCTATTTGAAATTTCTTTATTTCTTTTCTCCATCTTTAAGCTAAATATCTCAGGTGACATTAACTCAGATTTGTCAATTCTGCCTAGTTTTACATCCGAATTATGCATCTTGCAAAAAGCACTAAGTTGTCCATAATCATCTATTGCCTCAGTGAGTAACCAGTGAGCATAGTAATGATCATTATATAATAAATGACTACCGTTCCAAGGATTTTCTTTAAGTTTTTTATATTCAGGAAATAATGCTTGAGGCAGAATATGATGATAAGAAGTTTTACTATAACCGTTTTCATCTTTAATTTTATTATTCTGATTTTTATATATACAGTATTCTATGTACTGCTCCAGTTTTTCTTGAGATATGATTTTTATGTCAGAATTAAGGAATTCCTGCAGTATTTTATTTTTCATTTTATTATCCTATAATTTTAATTATAAGAGTTGTCGACACGACTTAATTTTTATATACTGTATAGTCGTGCCTGAGAATACAGTATATAAAAAATATCTCTTATATATATTTATTTATATTTTAGGAAAAGGCTACCAAACTCTTTTCCTAAAATTTTTGGAATCTTTGCTGCTGATTGTCTCTATTTCTAAGATTTTTACAGGTCGCTATCTCATTTCTGGATAGTATTGTACTTAGAACCTATCAAGATGTCCCAGCAATTAGATAAGTCTTGCGTTGCAACTTACGCTGCAACCGAACCGTAATTTTGATCCGCTCTATCAGTCGCCAATGTACCTGCAGCAACTCTTGCTTTTTCGTTTGCACGTTATATTCGATTTGAGTCGTTACTTCAAACCCGTTCTCTTATGAACTGCTTTATGTCTCCATAAAGACTAGACTATATCTTTATCCGTTTCAGGATAATCTCCATTTCCACTAGACTTCTAGTGTACTTCCTTTCGGAATAGTCGTTGAACCTTATAATTTAATTAATAAACTTTTTTCTATTCTCTATTGAGTCAAGAATTTGTAAATTATTTTTCCCAGAAATAATATGTATAGGAATATTATTATCAAAACCTTTTCTTACTGAAATAATATGATCTAAATCATATACAAGATGTTCTCTCATATTATCAGGATCTATTTCTTCTTTATATTTTTTATATGTTCTTTCAGTAAGTTTTCTAACCAAAACCCTATAATAATCCCAATCATCAAGAGTACTTCTGTCTCTCCAAAAACCACTTTTAATGTTAGTTTGATAAATTTTATCAACTTGTTTTTCATTTTGATTATAATGTGCAACACCATATCTTTTTAAACAAGTTCTTTTGTGTTTATCTCGATTATTATAATTTTCGTCATTATACCTATCAAGTTTTGTTTTTCTTCCCTTTTCAACTATTTTTGTATAAACACTAATACAGGAATTTTTACCACAATTATCTTTATATCCTTTCTTAAAATTAATAAAAGTGCATTTACTACCACAAATGCAATACTTAATATTTCCTTTAAGGAGAATAAATAATTCTTCTGTGGAAAAAGTTATAAATTTAGTATAATTTCTATTCAATTCACCATTTTGGTTAATTAAAATATCTTTATGCGCTTTAATTCCTTTTTTAGTTTTTAAAACTTCATGAGGATTTTTTAAAATATTTGAATAACCTTTTTTGAAATTTACGAATTTATATATACTATTATCTATATTAAGACCATAATAAATACAAAATAATTCTTCCTCACTGCATGTCATTAGTTTTCTTTTATTAGAATCTATATAACCATTTTTTGTGAGCAAAAACTCAATTTCTTGTTTATTCATTTATTTTATTTCCTTCTTATTATTTCTATTATTAAATTATCTTGGCTGCTGATTGACTCTATTTGTAGAATTTTTAGGGTTCATTACTCTGTTACCAGGTAATATCCTATCTACAACCTATCAAGTGTTTCCAGCAATTAGAAGATTTCATCTTATATATTACTATATAAGCGGACTTTTTCAAATCACAATGTCAATATCAATTGCTTCTTTGTTCATTTATATTCATATAAGCTCGTTAATTCTTATACCAAAACCTAACCATTGATTACAAATTAGATTGCTATATGTCTCCATATAGATTAGACTATATCTTTATCCTCTATTTTGGTAGTGAGGATATTCACCATTTCGGACCACTTGGCCCTACTCCCTTTCGGGATAGTCGTTGAACCTTTTAATTTCAAATAACTCGAGGATAATACATACATATATATATATATACTATCACTACATCATTATTTATAAATATCTATAAAGGGGTATATAATGAAAACATTTAAGGAATTCTTATTAGAAAGTAGTTTTGAGATGAAAGCTAAGAAATATTACGATAAAATAAGAGAATTAAGGGAATTGGATACCGAAGAAGCAATGAGAAGCATAGAAATAATTGAAGATAAAATTCGCATGTTAGCTAATAAAAATTAAGTATTTTTTATATATACTACTTAAAGGAAGGAACAAATGCATAAAAAAATATTAGAAAAAGATCATAATGTAACACAAACACAAAAAACTTTAGATAAATTATCTATCATATATGTAGACGACGAATTACATACAGAAAAACATAATGAAGAATATGGAAAATACACAAAAGGAGAATATTTTGATGCTTTACAAAAGGCATACGATAAAATAGACCTTGAAGAAGAATTTGGTTTAAAATAACTTTTATAAATAATACAAATAAGAGGTTTTGTATTAATTAAGCTCTTTCTCTGTCACGGTTGAGAGCTTAATTAATACAAAACAACCGTGACAGGACTCTTATTAATTTAAAAAATAAGAGGTATTACCATGACTACTGACACACTACAATTAGATTCTAACTACAATGCTTTAGTTCAAGAATTAAAACTTTCACACTCTCAAGAGGGCACTATATATAAAAATGCATATAGATATAAGCACAATGATATAGTATATATTCCTGAGTTCACTTCAATAAAAGAGATTATTAAAACTCTTCCAGCATTACCTAATAACATAAGAAGAATGCAGGGGACAGAGAGATTCAAAATTCTTAGTGACTATATTCTTACTTTTAACTTACTTCAACAATATTTCAGCCCCCATGAAAATAATAAAAATCTCATAGCTCTTGATAATAGGTATATAGAAAAATCATTAACATCAAGATATAGAAATGGCAAAAATAAATTCTTTAAGGAATATTTTAAACTTGAGTTAAAAGGTATAAAAGGATTGTATACATCCGGCTATTCACTTACTAAAAAAGCAAAAAAGGAAATTGGTGTATATAGTATAGTTATACACAAAGATAAATTAAATGAAGTAATAACAAGTTTTCTTGAAGGAACCTTTGATGAATATAAGAAAATAGGAACACTTATACCAAAGGACAAAGTTATTCAAAGTATAAATAATTCTTATATTGAAATACCACAAAGAAATATAGATGCAATAAAAACTTTTGATAACATATATTCCAGAAAAATACTTGCAAACTATATAGATGGGAAACTATATTATAATAAAGACAAAAAAGATTATGGGAGAACCTACTCATACTTACATACAATACCCAAAGAAATGAGAAATGAATTATTTGCCGGTTTCACAGAAATAGATATAGAAAGCGCGGCTCAGTCAATCCTATATCGTCTTGTATATAAGAGGATAGAAAAATTAGAATACCTAAAATATTATGTAGAAAACAAAAAAGAAGTAAGAGAAAAACTAAGTAAGGATTTAGGATACTCAATGAGCGAAGTAAAAAGACTGCTTCAGGTAATTACTTTCTCAACAAACTTGCCTTCAAAAGAACAATTACACAAAAAGCCATCATTTAAGGGACTAGAAAAAGCTATTGATAATGAATTCATAAAAGGATTATCCAAAGACTTAAACAAGGTGGATGAGTTACTAAAAAATGAAATAAATAGTTCCGAAAAGGAAATACTTATCAGAAGAAATGGTTCAGTAAAGAGTATAGATGTGAGATGTTATAAGTTTCAATCAATAGAATCTAAGCTTATGGAAAAGGTACAAGATTTGCTATCAAATAATAGTTTTCATCTGCATGATGCTGTCTATGTGAAATCTATATCTGAACAAGAGAAAACTGAAATAACTAAATATTTACAAAAATTTGAAATATTTATATCATATACTATATTAGATTCTAAAATGTTTTTGCGTGAAATTGAAGAAGTAAAAAATAATATGAAAATATTTATGCTAAGGACCACAAACTTGGATTATAAAGCAAAAATACAAAAACTTATAGACCTAACAGAACACATAATACCTGGCACCAAACAATTATCGTTAAGAATAGAAATCCTAAAACATAATGTAAAACACATAAATGAAATGCCTAAATGCAATAATCCGGAATGTAATAATCCCATATACACTTTTGACAAAACAAAGAAAAGATTTTGTTCAAGAAAGTGTCAAAGTATATATAACAATAAAAATATGACCAAAGAGAGTCGATATAAAGCAGCGAGAAGTAGAGATTATGATGCTATACAAATCAAAAGAAGCAATACTATGAAAAATGATATTATAGATGGGAAGAATGCCCACGCAAGAAGTTCAGAAAAGGCGGCAAAAAGTATAAACTATATCATTTCTGTCAGAAAAGGTTTCGATAATTGTATACCTATACACATAATTGCTTCTGTTGAAAATTTGCAGATATTGGATTCTAGGGAAAATAGGAAGAAAGGTAGTAATTAAAAGATACCCTACCAAAAGTATCTTTTAATTTTGTTTGTTATTTTGTTATTTGAATTAACTTGGCTGCTGATTGACTCTATTTTTAGGATTGTCACTGCTTATTTTCATAAACGAGTACCTAAAACCTACCGAGTGTTTCCAGCAATTAGATGAATGTTCACTAATCAATTACTTGATTAGGCAGCATGGCTAATAGGAGAAGAAACCGTATTATTAGCACTTTTACCAAATATTGTAGAATCAGAAACTGAACCATAAGCAATTTGAATATCACCATGATTAACATAACCATCTCCGCCATTTGACATATAAAGAACCTTATTAACAGCAGGTGCTGTAACTGTACCATCAAGTTCGATAACAGCTGCAGTATATAGTCTTGAATTTGGCATATCAACAATAGCAGTATTATCTTTTACATATACAAGAGTGTCATATTTATTGATAACATCCTCAATATAATTAGATTTATTTCTATAATCTTTTGAACCAGGAACCATAGATACAATATAAGAACCTTTTATTTTGCCTTTTTGTCTAATAACAACAGCAATTTCTTTTTTAGATTCTAAAGGTTTTGATTCAAATAAATCATTAAGTACAATGCCATCAAAAACAAATTGTTTACCACTAGCAAAGTCAGCTTCTCTTGCAATAGCAATTTCTATACCATTCATTAAAGCACCACTTGATTTGGCAATAAATTTAAGTTTAGTGTTTCCTGTTACAGGAATACTCATTTCTTGAACTTCATAATCCTCTTCATTTTGAATAAGAATTGCTTCAGATTTTAATTCTGCTGCAGTTTTAGCAATAGCACCTTCTCTTGGAGCAGTTACAATAGCATTTATTGCACTGTATTTAACAAATACAGGAGCACCAACATTAGCACCACTAATAACATTACCATCAGGATCAATAGCTGCAAAATCCACAGCTTGTCCATTAACATCTTCGAATACTAATTCATAAGATTCACCTGGAACATTTTCTGTAATTGTTTCTAAAGTCATATCACCTTGAACAATGGTATTTTCCATAGCAACACCAGCAATAGAAGCAGTAACGGTAATAACAGAATCTGTAACAGAAACATTAGTAGCATTGGTATCTACATTTTCGATAAGATTACCTAATTCTGTAGCAACGCTATCAGTAGTATCAGTATCAGTAGCTGTATAAGAAACTTCTTGACCTCTATTAGAAACTGTATATACATTATCTTGAGCAACAGAATTAACTGTAATAGTATCAACTTGTTTTACTGCTTCAACAGGAGCTTCAATTTCTCTTACTTTATATTCATTTTCTTGGTTTTCATCAAACTTAACTACTGAACCAACCTGAATATGCACTGGAGCATTTGTAATCTCAACTTTTCCTAATTCATTAACAGCATAAATTGTATTACTTGAATCCTTATACGTACCATTTTTATCAATTGCCCTTGAAACCAAAAGCTTATTAGCATATTGCAAAAATAAGTAGCATTGGAACCAATCATCATAATTTGCATTTGTTGGTGTGCCGTAGTATTGAATTAACTCTTCCCCATTTGTAATTAATAGGTACTTATCGCTTGGTCCTTTTGTAAAGACACCTGCAAATGCTGCAGTAGCATTTCCTAACATAGGTACTACAATTGATAAATCAATCTCATTTACCTGTACTCCTGGTGACATCATCGCCATTTTATTTCTCCTTGTCTATTTTTATATATAAGACTTAATTATTTAAAAGTACAAGAGTATATATTTTTAAGAACATAATAATCAAAAAGTTCGCTTGGGAGACCCTCACAACCCTCAGGGGAGGTTAACCAAGTTATATATACTTCGCCTTGCCTAACATTATTTATAAATATAAAAAAGAACATAAGGATTAATATGACTGACCAAATATTAAAAATATTCAATAATAAACAAATCAAATCCCAGGAAAAATTAAAAAAATATATAAATTTCTGTATTCAAAGCAATAAATCAAAAAGAATAAAAAATCTCAATGGATACAGTATGACAGCACTTCACCACATATTACCAAAATCCTTATTTCCTGAATATAAAAATCTCAAAGAAAATATCTGGAATGGTGTTCATTTATTACACTCTGATCACTACTATGCTCATTGGTTATTGTGTGCTGTCTTTGATTATAAAAATTACAGTATAAATGAGGCATTTCTAAAAATGCATCAATGTGATATAAATCTAAATAGAATTTTAGAAAAAGACTTAATCAACCATAAAGAATTCCAAATATTTTATGAGAAAGCATTGATGATTAGGGGCAATAAAATATCAGAGTATATGAATACCGAAATTACTTTAAAAGATGGGAGCATATCAACAATAGCAAAAGAAAGAGGCAAAAAGATAAGTGCATCTCACAATAAAATATTTTTGAATAAAGAAGGAAAGGAAACGACAATAGCAAAAGAAAGATGTAAAAATAGAAATAATTTCATACCTGTTATTGAGATATCAACTAACACCAGAAAAGCAATTTCATCTGAAGAGTATAAGAAAAATAAACATTTATATAAGACATTAGCCAAGGAAAAATACTCAAAAGAGGAAAATATAAAAAATATAGAAAGACAGACTGATATAAGAGAGATTCATATAAAAAATTTTATATATAGTACAAAATCAGGCATACCTTTAAGGACATGGTTAAAAGAAAATAACTTGCCTTATCAAATATATCAGAAAGTATTGAACAGCACTGAGAATACAGTCATATTAAAATTAGGTAAAAATAACAAAAATTACAAAAAATTTAATAATTCAACAATAAACATTATTTATAAATATAAAAAAGAACATAAGGATTAATATATGATAAAATATAAGACCATAATAAATAAAAATTCCATAACCCTAAATTTAATGGGCAGAGAAAAAATATTTATGAAAGATCAAGAAGTAAATGAAGATGCCTATACCATGGCATATCCTCAATATTTCAAAAAAATAGGTGAAGTAACAGGGTATAACATATTTCTTGCGGCACCTGTTTTTATTCCTGATCCTATAGAGGAATTCACTCAAAGGGAAGATATAAGAAAGAGCTTAAAGCAACATGAGGTGCAGGAAGTACAGGAAGTACATGAAGTACAGGAAGTACATGAGGTTGATATAGATGATATTGCTCAAGATACTACAGAAGATGTTATATTTGAAACAGAGGAATAAATTTTATAAATAATTAAAATAAGAGGTCCTAAATATGTACTATGCTCTTCCAACGGCTCATAGTGCATATTTAGGACAGCCGTTGGAAGCACTCTTATAATCTAAATTATAGGAAAACAAAATGAAAATTTTAAAAAATAAAATACTACAGGAATTCCTAGATTCCGACATAAAAATCATATCTCAGGAAAATTTAAAACGATATATAGAATACTGTATATATAAAAACCAAGAAAAAAGAATTCAAAGCAAAACTGCCTATCATCACATACTTCCTAGTGCATTATTTGATGAATATAAAGACTTAAAACAAAACCCTTGGAATGGCAGTCATTTATTATATTCTGATCATTACTATGCTCATTGGCTTCTAACCGAAGCAATAGAGGACCATGGACAATTTAATGCATTTTGCAAAATGCACAATTGTGATATAAAGTTAGGCAAAATAAAAGAAAAAGATTTAATGCCTCCTGAAGAGTTTCAAAAAATCTCGGAACTGTCATATAAGTTAAGGGAAGAGGAACTAAATAAAGAATATATCAATAAAGATGGTGAGCTTACAACAAAAAGAAAAGAAATGACTAAGAAAAGAAAAATAACAATTAAAAAAGACATTATACTCGAAGATGGTACAATAACATCGATAGCCAAAGAAGGAGCAAGAAAGAGTGCTATATCACGAAAACTAAGTGGAACTGATAAAATAGCATCCGAAAAAAGATATAAAACAATGCTGGACACTAATGGTTTTATGATTTCTGGAAAAAAATCGGCAGAAACTAGAACAAAAGACATTATACTCGAAGATGGTACAATAACATCGATAGCCAAAGAGGCAATAAAAGTTAGAAATAAAACGATGCAAGAAACAATTATATATAACAATAAAGAAATAACAAAAGAAGAATTAAGAATAATGAATATTTCTGCTGGTATGACCAAAGAAATAATTGTTGATGGAAAAATAACAACTCCAGCAAAAGAGGCAAGTAAAAAAACAGCAAATACAATTACAAAAGACATTATACTCGAAGATGGTACAATAACATCGATAGCCAAAGAGGCAGGAAAGAAATTCAGTCAAACAGTCAATAAGGAATATATCAATGAATTAGGAGTTGTAACAACAAAAGCAAAAGAAATAGGCAAAAAAGTCTCGAAAACAAAAATAGATAAAGGTAGATTTTTTGATATATTAGATTCTATTAATAACAAAATCATAAAGAAAAATGTATCAGAAAAAATATTAAGAGAAATGTACCCAACCCTAAGTAAAATGACTAAAGAGAAATATCTTGGCTTATCAACTAGATCAAGAAATCTACTAATAAAGAGAAATCAGGAGTATATGATAGGTTGGTACACACTAGAAGTGCCTAATCCTATAAATAAAGATAAAGAGGAAATTTAGAATGAGAATAGATACCAAAGAAAAACTAAGAGAATATATAAAGAGAAGACTTGGTGCTCCTTACGTCAGGGTAGATTTAACTGAAGACCATCTAAATGATTGCATAGAAAAAGCCATTGGGGAATATAGTTATTATGCATACGATGGCACCATAGAAGGTAATATTATGGTAGAATTGACACCGGGGGTATTCGAGTATAAATTAGATCCTAGGATTCATGCTGTTACGGGATTAGAGTGTTCAAGCACTTATAGTACCTTTATTAATATTCCAGCTGGCTACACGCTTGCAATGAACCCGATTACATTGAACATGCAAGATAATGTTTCAAATATAGACATTCAGAGTATGACTCAAAGAATGGCTAAAATGTCAAATCTTAGAAATATTTTTGATGTCAAAGTAAACTTTGACTATAACAGCAATAATAATACTCTTTACTTTTTTGAACAACCAGCTTCATCTGTTGCAGTTCTTGAAATTGCTATGGATTATGAGCCAGGAGAGGTGGATTCCATCTACAACAATCAATTAATCAAGAAGATGGCAGAAGGTGAAGCTTGGAAAATATGGGCAAATGTAACAGGAAAATATTCAAGTCAAATTGTAAATGGGGCTGAGATAAATTATGGAGATATGCAATCAAAAGGTGAACAGCTTTGTGAAGCAGCAAAGGAAGAGATGAATTCTCTTAGGGAACCTTTGGGCATATATGTATTTTAAAATTAAGTAAAATCCTGTTATAATCTATTTATATTTAGAAGGATTATGGATGGATTATAAACTGACAGAACAACAACAACAAATTTATGAAAATATTATAGAGGACATAAAAGAGATTAAGGGTGGAGATATTTTTGGTGAACACTCTTGGCTTTCTTTGAAGGGTCAGGCCGGCACAGGCAAAACTTTCCTTAATAAGCAAATAGCAAAAACTTTATTAGAAATGGGTTTTAACATCGCCGTAGTAGCACCAACACACCAAGCTGTAAAAGTTATTAGAAATACTATTGGCATCCAACATAAAAAATTAAAATTCACTTCATTGCATTCATTTCTTGGTTTAAAACCAGGCGATATTAATCCTGAAACAGGAGAACGAAAATTCAAGAGAACAGCAAAAAAATATTTGTCAGGAATGGCAAAAGAAAAGTTTGATATTTGTATTCTTGATGAATCCTCTATGGTGTCTAATGAGTTATTCAAATTTTTAAAAGAGGAAATGTATCAAAATAATAGAATAAAATCCTTTCTTTTTGTGGGAGATGGGTTTCAACTTCTTCCTGTTGGCGATGAACAAGGAAGCCATCCTATATACGATAATCCAAGTATAAATCATTATGAATTAACTGAACTTATCAGGAATTCTGATATGGAGATAATCGAATTTGTTACAAAAATTCGCAATATGATTGAAAATAGGTTTACTAAATATGATTTATTCAATTTCTTAGTTTCTGAAAGAGATAAAGGAATCCACAATAAAATAAAATTCTATAAAACAAAAAAAGAGTTTATTAAAGAGTTTATTAAAGAAGACAGATTGGGTAAAAACGATGATATTATAGGTACATTCACAAATATTAATGTTAATATGTATAATGAAAAGATTAGAAATTATTATGTTAAGGATGAAAATGGAGTTATCCCAGAAATACATCCAGAAGATTTATTTGTAGTTCAAGAAAGCACTCAAGATGATTTGAGTTTTGGGCAAGATGCTTTTGTTAATTCTGAAATTTTATCTCTGAAACAAAGCACATTTGAGGATTTTAATTTTAAAGGTAAGATATTCAAAGGATACAAATGCATAACTGATGATAATAGAAAATTTAATATGCTTGCTAAAGAATCCAAAGAAGATTATAAAAGGACTTGTGAATTATTGAGGTTGAATGCTATAAAAACGAAAAATAGGGAAAATTGGTTAATGTATTATGATTTATTAAAATTATTTTTGGATGTTAGGTCTCAATATGCGTCGACTTTGCACAAGCTTCAAGGTTCATCATATAGAGACATCTATGTAGATTTGTCAGACTTAGGTTATGTAGATGATTCTATGTTACTAAGGCTCATGTATGTGGGATGTACCAGGGCCAAAAGAGATGTTCATATATTGTTGTAGTTTAATCTTTATATAAGCTAGAGTGTATTATAATAATTATATATAAAAATTTATAAGGATATAAGAATGTTAGTATTTAATACACAAAAAGAATTTTATAATTGGCTACCAGTTAATAAAGACGTTTTATTAAAAGTAGTAGGAGCTACACAAGAAGAATTTTATGGAAGATACCTATCTAATAATGTATGTGAATTAGGTAAAGACGAAGTAGTTGAATTAATGGAACTTGTTTCTGAGGTTGCTTATGAAACAGCATTAGATAATCAATATTACTGTAGAGGATAATAAATGAAAATTCCTAAAAAAATGTTACCAAAAGGGTTAAGAAAATACATAAAATATCAGAAATCTATTGGTGGTAATATTGGGTTGCTCTTTAACAAAATAGAAGAATGCACAATCAAAAAAGGGAAAATTATAGATTGTATATATTTTGAAAATGATACTAAATTAGAGTGGTTTATCAATGAAGATACTCTATATATAATGGTTGATGATGTTAAGGTTGCCTATTACGATATATAAATATTTGTAAACAGATAACCGGAGTACAG
>Ga0256842_1002652_pt1 | contig 12565 bp, 14 predicted proteins | sample 4559240metaG_FD_185973 | JGI IMG/M metagenome (GOLD analysis project Ga0256842, IMG submission 185973) | Hydrothermal vent microbial communities from Guaymas Basin, Mexico - 4559-240 | ecosystem: Environmental > Aquatic > Marine > Hydrothermal vents | place: Mexico: Guaymas Basin | collected...
ATGATAACTATAATAAAACTTTTGTATTAGATGCTATAAAATATCTATTTAAATATTTTAAAAATAGTAAATTTAAACAGATATTAATAGAGACTGAGATGAATATATTTTTTAAAAATACTTCAATAGAGAATAAAATTTTTGTTCTTATTACAAATAGTGATATAAAATTAGGTAGTATTTTTAATACCTTAAAGCAGGTTAAATAGATTTTACTTTTACTTATGAGTCAATCGTAGTGATATATTTATAGATGATAGTGATTTTAGATGGACTTAGCGATATCTACGATATTTATGGGTATATTAATGGGTGGGAATACAGGTTCTACGGCAGGTGGGATAAAGATAATTAGACATGTAATAGTTATCAAAACACTATTTTCAGAATTCAAAAGAATTTTATACCCAAATAGTATAATCTCTATATTTATAGATGGTGCTAAACAAAAAGATAGAGTATTAGCATTTCTCTTTTGCTATGATTATAGGACGATTAGAGTGCTATACAGTTTTTATTCTGCTTAGTAGTTCTTTTATAGGAAGTTTTAAATCTTTTAGTTGTATTCCCACCTATTAGAAAGTGATACAATAGAATTTTCTATAATATCAGGCTTAATAATCTCCATCTCTATACTATTAATTAAAGTATTATATGTAGAGTATATATCATCACTAATATCAATTAAAGCATCTTCAAGAAGTAGATATTGATTCTCTCTCATCATCTCTTCTACTCTTAATGCCACAATAGAGTAGTCAATAAAACTATCTTTTGTAAAATTATAATCTATATCTATATTTACAATCACCCTTTGACTATGAATCCTCTCAAACTCTAAAATCCCAATAATTACATCAAATGATAACTCTTTTATATGGATTTTCATTATATCTCCTACCTACTATTTAATAGTTTAATTATATCTATAATAGACTTATTCAATTATAAAAATAGTGCTATAATATCACTAATAAAACATTGGAGATTTTAAATGAAAGCAATATCGCTATTTAGTGGAGGGCTTGATAGCTGTTTGGCTATTAAATTAATCAAAGACCAAGGTATAGATGTAATTGCTATGTATATAGATACTGGATTTGGTGGGACAAAAGATAATTTAGCACATTTAGAGAATATGACAAAACAGGTAGGTGCAGAACTTAAAGTTGTAAATATCAAAGAGCAATTTGTAAGAGATGTGTTGTTTGACCCTAAACATGGTTATGGAAAGAACTTTAATCCATGTATTGATTGTCATGCTAATATGTTTAAATTGGGTAAGGCTATGATGGAGGAGTGGGGTGCTTCATTTTTGATTTCAGGTGAGGTTTTGGGGCAACGACCAATGAGCCAACGAAGTGATGCACTCCAAAATGTAGTGAAACTTGCTCAAACAGAAGATATTCTACTTCGTCCTTTGAGTGCTAAATTATTAGAACCTACTTTAGCAGAAAAAGAGGGTTGGGTAGATAGAGAAAAATTACTAGGTATTTCAGGAAGAAGTAGAGAGATTCAACTTGCTATGGCAAAAGAGATTGGATTAAAAGATTATGAATCTCCAGGTGGTGGGTGTCTATTGACTGATGAGAATTTCTCTAATAAATTAAGAGAGTTTATCAAGTATGATAAGCTAGAGAGTGGAGATATAAATATTTTGAAATTTGGAAGACACTTTAGATTAGATGATGGTGCAAAGCTTATTGTAGGAAGAAACCAAGATGATAATGCAGGTTTAGAGAAGATAGATAATGATAAATTTATACCTATTAAATTGCCAATAGCAGGACCATTTTCATTAATTAGTAAAAATGCCACCAAAGAGGATTTGAAATTGGGTGCAAAGATAGCTATAACTTATGCTAAAAGTTCATCAGATAATTTATATGATATAGAGATTAATGGAGTAGATACTATTACTCTATCACCATTTGAAAACAAGTCTCAACTATCAAAATATTTTTTTAATTCTAAAAAGTAGTAGATTAGGAGTTTTGATAAAATGATTGAGTTTATATTGATTTCTAGGCAGAGTGATGCAGGGGTTAAAGATGATTTGAAGATATATCTTAATAGGTAGATATTAATACTATTACAACTCATCTAACCACCACTATTTTTCATTAATATTATTTAATTATAATACCACTTATAAAATAAAAGCTCAAAAAGGATTATAGTATGGTGTCGTTTGTAAATATAACACTATTTTGGGTATTTGTAATACCTTTTGCAATATTTTCATTTTTATTAATATCTAATAAAGATAGATTATCTCGTATATTTGATGAGAAGATACTTCATAGATTGAGGGCTAATGATGCTTCTATGCCTATTTCTATTAGAAATATGGTATTTTTAATTTCAATATTTTTGATGATAGTAGCACTTGCTAGACCTGTGATAGAAAAAGGGGATAAAAAGGTGGAGATTGAGGGGCTTAATATGATGATAGCACTTGATATTTCTACCTCTATGAGTGTCAAAGATGTATATCCTAATAGGTTAGAGTTTGCCAAAAATAAGATTATAGAGTTTTTGAAATATACTCCAAGTGATGAGATAGCACTTGTGGCATTTGCTTCTAACTCTTTTATGTTAGCACCTATGAGTAGCGATAAGGCTACACTATCAGATATAATCAAAAGAGTAGATAAGAGATATATATCTATGGGTTCTACTAATTTTACATCATTAGGGGAATTATCTAAAGAGGTGTTGGATAAATCCAAAAAAAGAATATTAGTTTTATTTAGTGATGGTGGAGAGAAAGAGAATTTAGAGGGGTTTAAAGATATATTAAAAGAGTATAATATTAAACTTTATACGGTTTTGATAGGTACAAAAAAGGGTGGAGTTGTATTAGATATAAATGGTAAAAAACTCAAAGATAGAGATGGAAATATCGCATTTTCTCAACGAAATGATGATTTAGGAGAGCTTAGTTTATCTAGTGATGGTGCTTATATTGTGGCATCTAATGGAGATAGTGGTATCAAAGATTTAATATCAAATATTAAACACTCCAATAAATCAAATAAGAAATCAAGTGTGAGTATCAAAGATAGAGTAGAACTATTTTACTATCCATTAGGATTAGCATTAATATTTTTATTGATTAGTTTCTCTTCGTTTCCAACAAAAAGAGATTAGAATTGAGTAGGGTGCGATTTCTATCACACCCTACTAATTTACACAATTTTTAGAAGCTTGTACTTACAGAAGCCACAACATGGTCTGTTGTTGTATCTGTTACATCTTCATAATTTCCTGTATATGCAATACCCAAATCAAATTTACCTACACTTTTAGTTGCACCTAATAAGAAGTAGTAATCATCTGTTGATTTAGCATCACTCATACCAACATTTGCTGATAATTTAATATCATACATAGCTTTTGCACCAGCATCTAGTTGTACATTATATACTCCATCATCACCATCCATATTAATAGCATCATAATCATAAGAGAATGTAACACCTGCATTATAGTTGGCAATTTCTTTACTTACTCCTAAATATATCTCTTTTGAAGTAGTTTCAAAATCTTGATAAGTATCAGGTAAAAGATATGTAACATGTCCTACATTTATACCTACACCACCAAGTTCTGTTTTATATCCCTCATATACATCTATTTCTAATTTATTATTTCCACTATTAAGACTTGATGTAATAACATTTAAATATAAACCTTTATATGCAAAATCTACACTACCTGAAACCATCATACCTTTATTAGCATTTAATTCAACACCTCTAAAAATATTTCTAGTTGACATAGTCATAGAAGCACCAACTTCCACTTTATCAGTTGAAGCTACAGTTGTTGTTGTTGGGGCATTAACAACAGGTGTATCAATAATTACTTTTTCTACACTTCCACCTGCAAAAGATAGAGTCGTAATAGCTATAGTTGCGATTAAACTTAATTTTAAATTTTTCATTGTGAACTCCTTTTTTTAAATCTTCCAAATTGTAACATATTTAATATAATAAAATATTAAAATTCATATATAAATTAAATTATTTGATATTATTTGATATATTGTTACTTTAAAGCATATAAAAGATTAAAAATAATATAATTAAAGCATCAATTTTAAAGGAATTTTATATGAAAAAATTAACGCTATCATTAATTACACTATTATCAATCAATGCTTATGCAGGAGGTGATATTATACCACCTATTGTTGTACCTGTTGTACCTGTTATTGTACCCGTGGATACTGTAGATTATGCTCTTGGTTTAAAAATAGGAACTCTTGGAGTAGGTTTAGATTTATCAGTTCCAATTAATAATCAATTTAATGTAAGATTAAATTTAAATGGTGCTAGTTATAGTGATAATTCTACTGAAGATGGTATTGATTATGAGTATGATTTAGACCTTTTGACAGCAGGTGTATTATTAGATTACTACCCAATGGAGGGAAGTGAATTTAGAGTAACTGGTGGTGTATATTATAATGGTACAGAACTTGAAATGTGTGGTAAGCCTGATGCTACTACTGGTATTACAATTGGTAATATTAACTATAATGCTACTCAAATTGGTTCATTAAATGCTAAAGTAGAATTTGATGAAATTGCTCCTTATGTTGGTATTGGTTGGGGTAATTCTGTTAAAAAAGGTGGTTGGAGTTTTTCTGCTGATGTTGGGTTGATGTATCAAGGAGAACCAGAAGTTACACTTACTCCAATATATGGTCCTGCAATTACTAATGCTAGTCTTCAAGCACCAATTGATGCAGAGGTAGTTCGTGAAGAGGCGGAACTTCAAGATACATTAAATGATTATAAAATTTATCCTGTGATTTCTGTAGGTATTACTTATACATTTTAGAAGTTTTAAGATAATTTAAAGATATTTTGATATAATTGCAAAAATTATTTTAAAATATTGAGAAAGGGGAATAGTATAATGAAAAAAGATATACACCCAGATTATAAAGATTGTCAAGTAAGTTGTGCTTGTGGTAACACATTTGAAGTACGAACAAACAAAGAGAATATGAGTGTAGATATTTGTAATGAGTGTCATCCATTCTTTACTGGTTCTGAGAAAATCGTTGATGCGACAGGTCGTGTTGATAAATTTAAGAGAAAATATAAACTATCTTAATAGAAGATATTTTCTTGTAGCCTCCTATATGGAGTGCTACAAATATTACAAAAGAGATTAATGTTATCTTTTATACCCACACCAATTGGAAACCCTCAAGATATTACTATTCGTGCTTTAAAGCTTTTTGAAAAGGCTTCTCTATTTTTATGTGAAGATACACGACAAACCAAAAGATTATTACGAATTTTAGAGAGTAGATTTGATTTAATCTATCCTAGTAGTGCTGATTTTATATCATTTAATGAACATAATGGTACTCAAAGACTCAAAGAGATTGGTACTAGAATAGAAAATGAGTTTGTAGTCTATGTTTCAGATGCAGGTATGCCTGTAATATCTGACCCTGGGCAACTATTAGTTGTGTTTTTACAACAAAATCAATTAGAGTATGATGTTTTACCAGGGGCGAATGCTTTAACTACTGCTTATGCATCTAGTGGATTTACTAGTGGTAAATTCTCATTCTTTGCATTTTTACCACATAAAGGTGAAGATAGAAGAGAGGCTTTAGTAGAGGTATTAAATGCTCCACAAAATGCTATTATTTATGAATCACCTCATAGATTAATTAAGCTTTTAGAAGAGATAGTAGAGATGGAACCAGATAGAGAGCTATTTTTGGCAAAAGAACTTACTAAAAAGTTTCAAACATATTATAGAGATAGTGCCTCAAATCTATTAAAAGAGCTATCTCAAATTGAAATTAGAGGAGAGTGGGTTGTGATATTTCAAGCAAATTCTAATATCTCTAAGACTCTATCATATAATGATATATTATCTCTTGATATTCAACCAAAAGTAAAAGCAAAACTACTATCTAAGATTTGTGATAAAAGTGTTAAAGAGTGTTATGAAAATATTATTAAATCCACAGCAAAAATTTGATAAAATACACGAATGATAATTTATGGAAAACAGGTATGTTTATACGCACTAGATAATAATGAAAGCTCTATTAAAACAGTATATTTAGCCAAAAAAGGGTTACTTAGCCAAGAGATATTTGATAAATATAAATCAAGAATAAAATTCTTAGAGACTAAGTGGGCTGATAAGATGGCAAAGGGTGGAAATCACCAAGGTATCTTAATTGATATGCAAGATATAAAATTTAGTAACATTTCTCAAATTAAGCAGGGAAATTTTGTTATTATATTAGATGGAATTACAGATGTTGGTAATATTGGGGCAATTGTAAGAAGTGCCTATGCTTTGGGTGTAGATGCGATAATTGCTACTGGTGTTCGCCAATTAAACTATGGAGCAATTACAAGGACAAGTTCTGGGGCATTATTAGATATGCCTTTTTTAGTAACTAATAATATTCTTGATATAATTAATGAACTATCACAAGTTGGATTCAAAAGTTATGGTGCAACTATAGATGGTATAGATATTAAAGATGCTCCAAAATCACCTAAAAATATTTTAATTTTAGGTTCAGAGGGAAGAGGAATTTCTAAAAGAGTAGAAAAGAAACTTGATACAAAAGTATCAATTAAAATGAAGAGAGATTTTGATTCATTAAATGTAAGTGTTGCCGCAGGAATTTTAATAGATAGGATAAGTAATGGATAATAGTAGTATCGTAGATATTATAAATGAGTATGGAGTAAAATCAGTCTCATTAAAAACAAATATATCAATTGAGAGTTTAACTAAGTTAAGTGAAAATGATTATTCAGATTTTACAAAAATTCAGACTTTAGGTTTTGTTAAAATTATAGAGAGAGAGTATAGCTTAGACCTTTTAGAGAAAAAAAATGATATTAGAGAGTATTTTGTTAAAAACGATAATGAAGAACCAAATCACTTTATTACAACTGATGTAGATAGCAATGTAGAGAGTGGAGTATTTTCAAAATTAATTTTTTATATTTTTATTATTTTAATAGTTTATGGACTTTGGTATATATATGAGAATTATTATAAAATAACTCTTATACAAGATATTATAGAACCACAAAAAACATATTTTAATATAGAAAATAATAGTTCAAAAGTAGAACAAACTAAAAAAGTAGTAGATAAAAAACCAATCATAATTGCAAAACCAGTAAAAATAGAAGAGATAGTTGAAAAAAATGAGACAAAAGAGATTGATAAACCAATTGTTTTAAATATATTAAATACTCTTGATGATGATACAAACAAGATTAGTGATATAAATCAAACAGTTCAAAATTATGAAATAGATAATACAATAGAAGAAAATAACGAGACTATTGCAAGGAGTACAATAGAGTTAATACCATCATCTAAAATGTGGTTTGGATTTATTAATATAACTAATCCTAAAAAAAGATGGCATAAATCATATAAAAGAGCTACACCTTATAGTTTTGATGTAAATGGTAGCCGTTGGTTAATGATGACTAATAAAGCTAAATTTAGTATCAAAGATATAGAAGATACAAAAGAGTATGATATAAAATCAACAACATACTTTAAAATAGATGATAAAGATGGTATAAAAAAACTAAGCTACAACGAGTATAAAGCTTTGGGTGGCTATAGAGTATGGTAAAATAATAAGGAGTTAAAATGTTTGATGAAATACAATTTGAGAAGATAAATAGGTTACCAAAATATATTTTTGCCGAGATTAATGACCTTAAGATGTCAGCAAGAAGAGCAGGAGAGGATATTATAGATTTCTCTATGGGTAATCCAGATGCCCCTACTCCAACTCCTATTATTGATAAATTATGTGAAACAGCAAATAGAAGTAAAACACATGGTTATAGTGCAAGTAAAGGGATTTATAAACTTAGGCTTGCTATGAGTAAATGGTACAAAAGAAAATATGGTGTAATTCTTGACCCAAATACAGAAGTAGTAGCTACAATGGGAAGTAAAGAGGGGTATGTTCATTTGGTTCAAGCTATCTCAAACTTAGGAGATGTGGCAATTGTCCCAGACCCAACATATCCAATCCATTCACAAGCTTTTATATTAGCAGGTGCAAATGTAGAGAAGATGGAATTGGTATTTGATGAAAATACATTTGAAGTAGATGAAGATAAATTTTTTGAAAATCTTTTAGATGCTTTGGGTAACTCTGTACCAAAGGCTAAATTTGTAGTAGTAAACTTTCCTCATAATCCATCAACTGCTACAGTTACACCTCATTTTTATGAGAGATTAGTAGCTATGGCAAAAGAGCATAGATTTTATATTATCTCTGATATTGCTTATGCTGATATTACATTTGATGGATATAAAACTCCCTCAATTTTGGAAGTTGAGGGTGCAAAAGATGTAGCTGTAGAGTCTTATACACTTTCAAAAAGCTATAATATGGCAGGTTGGAGAGTCGGATTTGTTGTAGGAAATCAAAAAATGATAGGTGCATTACAGAGCATTAAATCATGGCTTGATTATGGAATGTTTACACCAATTCAAGTAGCAGCAACAGTAGCCATTGATGAGTATGGTAATATTCCAACTGATGAGATTATACCTCGTTATCAAAAACGAAGAGATGTAATGATAGATGCCTTTTCAAAATCTGGTTGGGAATTAAGTACCCCTAATGCCTCTATGTTTATATGGGCAAAAATACCACCAATTGCTAGAGATATGGGAAGTTTAGAGTTTTCAAAACAACTTCTTGTCAAAGCTGGTGTAGCTGTAAGCCCAGGGATTGGATTTGGAAAATATGGTGATGAGTATGTACGAATTGCTTTAATTGAAAATGAAAAACGAATTCGTCAAGCTAGTAAAAATATCAAAAAGTTTTTAAAAGAACTCAAAAAAGAAAAAACCAAGAAAGAGGATTAACTATGATAAAAATCGGTATTATTGGAGTAGGCACTGTTGGTGAAAGTGTAGCTAATATTTTAGAAAACAATAGTGATATTATAGAGGCTCGTGCAGGTAAAAAAATTGTTGTGAAACATGGAGTGGTAAATAATATCAATAAAAAACGAAATGTAAATATTAGCATTAGTAACAGTGCTGATGATATTTTAGATGATAGTGAGATTGATATTGTAGTAGAACTTATGGGTGGAGTAGAAGAGCCTTATAAAATTGTCAAAAAAGCTTTAAGCAATGGAAAATCTGTTGTAACTGCAAATAAAGCTCTTTTAGCATATCATAGATATGAGCTTCAAGAGTTAGCAGGTCATATTCCATTTTCGTATGAAGCAAGTACAGCAGGTGGTATCCCAATCATTGGAGCATTGAGAAATGGATTAAGTGCTAATCATATTGAATCAATTATGGGTATTATGAATGGTACTACAAACTATATGCTAACCAAAATGATAAATGAGGGTGCATTATATGATGATATTCTCAAAGAGTCTCAAGAGTTAGGATATGCCGAAGCTGACCCAACATTTGATGTAGGTGGATTTGATGCCTCTCATAAATTGCTTATTTTAGCAAGTATTGCGTATGGGATTGATGCAAAGCCAGAAGATATTTTGATTGAGGGAATAGAGAATATATCAGATATTGATGTAGATTTTGCCAAAGAGTTTGGATATGAGATTAAACTTTTAGGAATTGCCAAAAAAATTGGAAATGGGGTAGAACTTAGAGTCCACCCTACTATGATACCTCAAAGTAGTATGATTGCTAAAGTAGATGGAGTGATGAATGCTGTATCTGTGGTTGGTGATTGTGTAGGTGAGACTATGTATTATGGAGCAGGTGCAGGTGGTGATGCCACTGCTAGTGCTGTAATTTCTGATATTATTGATATAGTAAGAGGGAATAATGCTCCTATGTTGGGCTATAATAAACCTCTTGAGAGTGGATTAGAACTACTCTCATCAGATGAAATAATATCTAAATATTATCTTAGACTTGAAGTTAGTGATGAGAGTGGAGTATTAGCATCAATCTCATCTGCTTTAGGAGAACTTAATATATCAATTGAGACAATGCTTCAAAAAACATCTTCTACACCAAATAGAGCAAATTTACTACTTAGTACTCATTTATCTAAAGAGAAAGATATTAATAATGCTATATCTAAATTATCTAAATTATCATCAGTTTATGGTGATATAGCTATGATTAGAATAGAGGCGTAGGTTTATCCTACCTCTATGAAAAATCTTAAAAATGCACTACTGCTAAAACAACTATATCAACTCCAAGAGTTGGGATATAAATTTATAGATAATCTAAATATAGATAACTCACAAGAGAAAAAAGATAATATTCTCCCTAATAGTATTAATAAACTAAACACTATAATATCCAAATGTCAGCTCTGCCAACTCTCCAAAAACTCTAAATCACCAATCCTATCTATGGGTAACCCTCAAAGTGATATAATATTTATAGGCAATAAACCAACCATATTAGATAGTAATAATAGTAGTATATTTAGTGGTAATCGTGGTGATATGCTAAGAAATATAATTCAAAATGTATTAGAGTTAGATGATTTTTATCTAGCTAATATAATTAAATGCTACCCTCCAAATGGAAGAGAGGTATTAGCAAATGAGGTATATAGTTGTAAATCGTATATACTCAAAGAGATAGAGATAATAAAACCAAAAATAATAATAACACTAGGAGAGGATACCTACTCATACCTAACAAATAAAGATATTAATTTTCAAGATATTGAGGGAACTATTATTAAATATTCAAACTATTATATTATGCCAATAGTTGATATATCTACTGTATTAAAAAATCCATCTTATAAGAAAAAGTTGTATATGAATATGTTGAAGTTAAAAGAGTTTATAAAAAATATGTAGGTGGTCGGATTAAACCGACCTAAAATAATAAAATAATTATTTCACCTCTACTGTTACAGGGTCTGATTCCCATACACCATGCTTTGTACAGTAACTTTGAGCTACTAATTTCATTTTCTTACCAACTGCTAATACATTAAATGTAACTGTAGCATGACCTTTATGCTCATCTCCACCAAGCATTCCTGCCATAAAATCAGCTTTTGCTAAAAGTGTTTCACCACTATATAGTGAAATACCTGCAATGTAGTGGTCAAAATGGTCAGGGTGTGTATATTCCTCTCCCATCTTGATAGTTACAGCAAATGTTTCACCTGCATTTGTCTCTTCTACTGTATGAATAAATGGTGAGTGTCTATCAATATAATCTTTTCTTGATTCTCTCTCTACACTATCTATATCTACATATCTATTAATTTTTGGCATTTTATTTCCTTGATTTAAATTTATAATTAATTATAACATAATTATTATTAAATAGGACAAAAAAAGTCCTATTTAACATATATAAAATTTATTTTATATTCCCATTTGCATCAAAGTTAAATGTTGTTTGAGTTCCCATAATTGCATTATAAAACTCAGAATCTGCTTGTTGTATTCCTGCTAATTGTTGAGGGTTAAGAGTTTTTAAATTATCTCTATACTTTGCTCCATATAATTTTACACCAATAGCATCAATTGAACTAAGCACTTTATCTGCAACTTCTCCACTAGCTACTACTCCTGCATCTACTTTTTCACCTAAAGTACCAGTTGAAGCATTACAAGCTTGATATCCACTCTCTGCTACAACATCAATAAATTTAGTAGCTACTTGAATAATTAAAGCTGTTCTTACATTTGGCATTTGAGATTCTGTAGCACCTAAAGCATTTCTACTATCATCTATCTCTTTTGCCATACTATCTAAGTAATCTTTATTTAATACACCTGTAACTAACTCTAGTAATTTAGATGTTATAAACTTCACCTCTTGACTTGCTTCTAACTCTACACCTGTTAAACTCTTTAGTTCAGTTGAACCATTCATTATTTTAAGAAGTCCATAAGTTGTAAGAGATGCTTGTATTTTTGATAAATCTTCAGCATTTAAATCATTAATATCTTTATTCATTAAATCACCACTTAATGGGTCTGATAAAACTTCATCTACATCAATACTAAAGTCATTTAGATATTTTGTATCTTTAGCTTGAGATACAACATCCTCTTTTGCACCATTTATAAGACTACTTATTTGCTCTTGAGACAACCCTTTTTCTTGGAAAGTTGTAATAGGTGAAATAACATCTATCTTACCATTTTCATTTACTTTTCCAGTAATATTAAGGTCAAATTCTTTACCCTCATGCATACCTTGTTCTTTAATTCTAACTATATTTCCCTCTGTTAATGGCTCTTCAAATGTAAATTCACCTTTATCTGTTGTAGGTGTAGATACAAGCTCTCCATCATCAAATTTACCATTAGTATTAGCATCTTCATATAGTGTTGCACCACTAATATATGGATCAACTAATACACCTCTAATGCCTTCAACTGTTGTATCTTTATCAGTCTCTGGTATTGTTGTTGTATCTTTATCAGTCTCTGGTATTGTTGTTGTATCTTTATCAGTCTCTGGTATTGTTGTTGTATCTTTATCAGTCTCTGGTATTGTTGTTGTATCTTTATCAGTCTCTGGTATTGTTGTTGTA
>Ga0256842_1002653_pt1 | contig 12562 bp, 11 predicted proteins | sample 4559240metaG_FD_185973 | JGI IMG/M metagenome (GOLD analysis project Ga0256842, IMG submission 185973) | Hydrothermal vent microbial communities from Guaymas Basin, Mexico - 4559-240 | ecosystem: Environmental > Aquatic > Marine > Hydrothermal vents | place: Mexico: Guaymas Basin | collected...
AACTTTAATTCCTCACTCTGACTAATAAGTGTTTTTAAACGCTTCCTTAAATTCTTTTCCGGGCTATTAGTAATAAAAATTCCCAAAGCTTTCCTCTTTATAAAGTTATTAAATCCGTTTCAATATATTTCCTAAGTAGCAGTTTTTTACAAATGCTTTTTATTTTTAAACTCTACAATTTTTAAGCTAAGATGTTTATATTTTTATCCTTTCAACTTTAAAATTTAATTTTTTCCAGTTTTTAAAAACATATCAAAAATAATAAAAAACTTTTTACTTTAAAAATTATCACAAAAATTTTTTATAAAACTAAAGTCTAAATAATACAAAATGAAAAAACAAAAATAAAAGGAATAACGCATAGGAGTAAAGGAATTTCTTTAATTAATCTTTCTAAACCTTTCCATATTTTTTCATTCTGTAAATTACCTGTAAGTTCAATGTAAAAAATATGATTTTCACAAGTTAAGGCTATATGTCTAAAAAATGGTTTTAATTCCTTACATATATGCTCAAATATTTTCCTCTGCTCTGGATCTTTTTCATAAAAATATACAAAATCGCCTTCTTCTATTTTTTTAAGCTTTTTTATGTTATATATTTTAGGCATAAAAAGAGCTTTTTTAATTATGTGAAACTCCTGCTTTACCGGGAAGTTAAGATAAAAAAGAAGCTGAAGAGAATCCCTTCTCCTCAAAATCAAAGAAATTGGAAGCCACAGGGCTGATTGCCTTGGAATGAGCCTTAAGTTTACATAAACTTTTTTAAAATTTTCTACTTTATATTCTCCAGCAAACCCTATAGAACCTCCTAACCAGGTATATGTTTGATCTAATGGTTTTAATGTTTTTTCAAGTTTCTCAGCTACTAATTTAGCTAATTTAGTGTTTTTTCTTACGCCCCAGTAAAAACTACTAATGAGAAAAATAGTTATTATTAGAAGTATCCAGAATAAATTCACTTATATTACCTCTTTTACCCAATATCTTGCAAGTTCTAAAAAATCTTCCTTTTCCAGTTGGAACCGATTTTTAATAAAAGGCAAAAAGACAATTTTAGATTCAGGAAAGGATTCCTTAAACAATTTCTCCTCAACCTCTGCTATTTCTGCTTTATTTATCAGAACCAGCTCTAAATTAAATTTCAGTAATTTCAATTTTGATTTTATTCTTTCGCTTTCTTTTAATGAAAGTTTATCCTGATTTAAAATAAGAATAAATTTGGTATTTTTATCCTTAAATAGTTCATTCATATCCTGCATAAGTTTGAGATGCATTTCCAGTTCTTTTAAAATTTTGTCTTCTTTAATTTCAGGTGTTTTTTCTTTTCTAATATCAGCTATGATTTTTCTTTTATCCAGTATTTTTAATCTCCACTCTTTTAAAGCTGTAAGCCATTTCAAATTTACTTGAGGAAGTGCAAGAATTCTTAGTGTAAAACCTGTAGGAGGAGTATCAATGATGATATAATCATGCTCCTGTTTTTCTATTACCTCATGAATAGCATAAAGTATAGCAGTTTCTTCTATTCCAGGAGAAAGTTTCATTATATCAAAGATCTTTTCCATTTGAGTAACTTGAAGCTGTTTATAAAGCTGTTTCATTTTTTTAGCATTTTTTTCTAAATACTTTTTAAGAAAATTCTCAATATCTATTTCTTGAACCCATAAATTTTTATAAATTTTTGTTTTTTGGGAGAGCTTTTCTTTTTTGACTATATCACCAATATTATGGGCAGGATCAACAGAAAACCAAAAAACATCCTTTCCTTCTTCAGCCAACCAGAAGGCTAAAGATGCAGAAATTGTAGTTTTACCAACTCCGCCTTTACCTAAAAATATGAAAATTCTTTTCATTATATATCTGCCAGATCAAACCAGAAAGCTGCAAAATCATCAAAAAATTTTGATCTTGATAACATAGTAATTATTTCTTTTTCTGAATAAGGTAAAAGAGAAATACTTATAAAAGGTGAAAAAGAAGGAAATCCCATAAGAGAGGCAAAAAGTATCATTCCAAAAGCTCCCTCAAGGTCTTTTAGCTCTGTCTCTATATGATCTATACTTTTTTCTTTTACTCCTTCTTTTATTCCACTAAAAGTTTGTTTAAAAATTTTTATAACTTCGTTAAAATTCATGTGATTCTACTTTCTTTTCTTTGGTTGTAAGATAATCAAATATTAAAATAAAATTAAGAATTAACATAATAACCACCACTATTCCAAGAATATAAGCCATAACATGGCTTTTGTGCATATAGGTAGGTACTGCTTTTATAAGAAACCATATAAGGGCACATGTTACAGTTATCCAAAGGAACATAGCAGGTATTATCACCATAGTTCCTTTTGTCTTTTGAACTTTTACCACCCAGGCAGCTGCTGTAAGAAGAGCAATAGAAGCAAGCATTTGATTTGCTCCTCCAAAAGCAGGCCATATAACAGTCCAAGCACCACTCCAGGCAAACCAAATTCCTATAATGGCAGGAATAAGAGAAGCAATCCATCTATTTGTTAAAATTTGAGAAATAGAAAAAGAAACCTTTTCTAATGGTTCAGCCAGTTCTGTAAGGGTGTATCTTGCAAGTCTATTGGTGGTATCAAGAGTAGTTAAGGCAAAAGCTGCTACCCACATGGAAGCAAGAATGATTATAAGTTCCTTAGAAAGTCCAAATACTGCATTAACAGCTGTTCCATAAGATTTAGAAAAAAAGGCAATAGGGCCTCCTATATTTTTTTCAATTTTTATTATATTTGTAGCAAAATCTGTTTTTAAAAGTGCTACTTGTTCCGGACTAAGCACAGAAAATCCATAAGTTGCTATAGAAGTTACAACAATTGTAGAAACTAAACCCTCAGCAAGCATCCCACCATAGCCAATAAAAAGTCCTTCTATTTCTTTAGAAAGTTGTTTTGAGGTTGTTCCTGAGGCTACAAGAGAATGAAAACCAGAAAGTGATCCACATGCTATAATAAGCACAATAACAGGCCAAAAAGGAGTGGGTTGCCCTGCTACAATAATCGGGCTGAAACTTGTAAAAGCAGGAAAAGAAATTTTAGCTGTAGTAAATATTAGAGATATTCCTCCCAAAACAAGACCAGCTACAAGAAGCCAGGCATTCATATAATCTCTTGGTTGAAGAAGGAACTGCACAGGTAAAGAAGCTGCAATAACAATGTATAAAAGAAAAATTATCATCCATACACTATAGGGAGCTTTTATAGGATAGTATTTACCTATAATAACAGAAAGTATCAAACAAATTATTGCAAAGATTGTCCCAACAGAAAGGGGGATTCTTAATTTATACAACATAATTCCTAAAACAACAGCACCTATAGTTTGAATAAGGCAGGCTGTAGGAATTGCGGGTTGATGAACAAAAAGTTTACCTAATACTGCTCCAAAAGCAGCTACAACCAATATAAGAGCAAAAAGTATAAATATTGCAAATACATAACGGGTCCTTTGTTTTATTACTTTTCCAGCGATCCAATGGACAGAGTGACCATCATAACGAACTGAACTCATCAAAGATAAATAGTCATGCACAGCACCAATAAAAATATTACCTAACCAGATCCATAAAAGAGCTGCTCCCCATCCCCAGGCTATTCCTATTGCTGGTCCAACAATAGGAGCTGCACCTGCAATTGAAGCAAAATGGTGACCAAAAAGCACATATTTATTAGCAGGAACATAATCAACACCATCATAAAGTCTATAAGCTGGTGTAGGCTTGTCACTTACTTTTACAATATTCTTAGCAAGATACCTTCCACAAATCAAATAGAAAAATGTATAAAGTAGGAGACCAGCAATAACCACAATACTTACCGGCACATTAAACCTCCTGTTAAGGATTGTTTCTGTTATAATTTAATAAAAAAATAATATATTTCTAATTTTTTATTAAGCAATATAGCTTTCAACTTTCTAATAATAAATATATTTTTGAAACAGAAAAAATTAACAAAAGGTTGGTAAAATAAATTGAAATTGATAAAATAGAAAAATTAAATACAACATTGATATAAACATTGATATAATAAATATTTATAATTAATAAAAAGTTTTATTTAAAAGGTGAATTTTTTAAAACGCATTGAAAATCAAACTTTAATAGCTATTTTCTTAGCCGTTCTGATAGGAATATCTTTTCCTTCTATAATTTTAAAGTTTTCAGTTATTGGAAAAGTTTTTTTAAAATTATTAAAAATGGTAGTAACCCCTTTGATATTTACTTCAGTATTTACAAGTCTTTTAAACTTAAAGAGCTTTAAAACTCTGGAACGGGTAGGTATAAGAACTGTTATATATTACTTAAACACCACTTCTCTTTCTGTTTTGCTTGGGCTTTTCATAGTAAACATTATTAAACCTTCAGCTGAAATAAAAATTCGTGAAATACCTAAATTAAAAACCATTTCTCTTGAAGATCTTGTGCTTGGATTATTTCCAGAAAATATCGTAAAAAGTTTTGCCTCTAACGAAGTTATTCCTATTATTTTCTTTGCTATAGTTTTAGGCTTGGCAGCTTTAAAAATAGGGAAAAAAGCTCAACCACTAAATTCATTTTTTGAAGCTTTAAATGAATCTCTTCTTATTCTTACTCGTGGTATTATTCAATTAACACCAGTAGGGGTCTTTTTCTTGGTAGGCTCTTTAGTGGCTAAAGAAGGCTTTGCTCCTCTTCTTTCTCTCTGGAAATATGCTGGGACTGTGATCTTAGGGTTAGCTATCCATGGTTTGATAATCTTACCATTTATTCTTTACCTATTTACTCAAACTAATCCTTGGCAATACTTTCTTTGTATCCGAGAAGCACCTCTCTTAGCTTTTTCTACAGCCTCAAGTTCAGCTACTCTTCCTGTAACTATCGAGGTAGCTGAAGAAAAAGCAAAAATAAGATCAGAGATAGCTGGTTTTGTTTTACCTCTTGGATCCACTATTAATATGGATGGAACAGCTCTTTATGAAGCTGTAGCCGCTATGTTTATTGCTTATTCTTATGGATTAAAACTTACCTTTTTTCAGCAGTTTTTGATTTTTATAACTGCGGTTTTAGCCTCAGTAGGAGCAGCAGGTATCCCAAGTGCAGGACTGGTCACCCTGACCTTAGTTTTTCAATCAGTAGGACTTCCTCTTGAGGGTTTAGGATTGATTTTAGCAGTGGATAGATTTTTGGATATGCTACGAACCAGTATAAATGTCTGGGGAGATTTAGTAGGAGCCAAAATTATAGACCATTGGATAAATAAAGAGAGTCTTTTATTAAAAATAATGACTGGAAAAATCAAATAACTTGAAAGAAATAGAAGAAGGAGTAAAGTAGTGTTATTTTATGGAAAATATAAAATTTGAAGACATCTGGTTTCCTTTTATTAATTTTCAAGTCGTCTATAAATTTAGTTTTAAAAATAATACTAAAGCACCAAAGCAAATTTATTCCCAATTTAGAGGGGCTTTGGGGAAAGCTTTAAAACAAATTTCTTGTGCTCTTCGTAGCATAAAATCCTGTTTAGAATGTAAATTAAATCTCTCCTGTCCTTATGGTTATCTTTTTGAAACAGTTAGACCTCCTTATGTAGATAAATTAAAAAAATACCCCTATCTACCTCATCCTTTTAGCTTTTATATCCCCTATCCTATTCCGGAAAACGATGAATTAAAAGTTAATTTCTTATTAGTTGGAAAGGGAATCAATTTTTTCCCTCATATAATGTTAGCCTTAGAAATAATGAGCGAAAATTTTTACACTAAAAAATTTGAAAAATTTCAAATAGTTAAAATAATAGATCCTATCAACAATGTAGATTTACAAAAAACAAATAAAATAAATTTTCCTAAACCGATAGATTATCAAAATTTAAAATTATCTTATCTTCAAAATTTATCTTTTTTAAAAATTAAAATTATCTCACCCTTAGAACTCAAATTTCAGGGCAAATATGTTTCTCCCCAAATATTTGATTTCTCAATTTTAATAAGAAATCTATTAAGAAGAATTACCGCTTTAGCCTATTTCCATTGTGATAAAGCAATTAATCTTGAGTTTAAAAATATTATAAAAGAATCTCAAACTATCAAGACATTACATAAAAACTTAATTCTTTTAAAGCTAAAAAGAAAATCTCATAGAACCGGGCAAATTCATCCTTTATATGGAATAATAGGAGAGACAAGCTTTGAGGGAAATTTAGCTCCTTTTTATCCTCTTTTATTATTAGGAAGTTTTGTACAGGTAGGAAAGCATACCAGTTTTGGTTTTGGAAAATATCAGATAGAAATTTAAATTTTTTCAAAACTAATCTCAGTCCAGCCAAAAGGATACACCTTAGAATTAGAATTTATTTTTTTGGTTTCAGAAGCTAACCAGATAGTTTTAGTATTTAGCAACCTTCTTAAGTTTTTAATAGTAACAAACTCATTTCCACTGTGTTTACCAAGTCTAATTAAAGGCTTATCATTTGTTGAATAATTGATCAGTTCTTCAGGAAGAATAAAACTATATAATTTTTCCAACCTTTGAAGAAGTTGTTTTTCCTTTTCAAAATCTTTATTATAAAATTCCTTTAAAGCTTTAATTATAATATCAAAATTAAGTAAGTTATTTTTTACAATTTGAAACTCTCCAGTAAATTCTTCTCCACACAAAATACATTCTAAGTAAGTAGGAATACCACATTTTTTTCTTTCTTTATGAAAATTTAAACCATAGTATATTTGGGTAGCTACTTGGGATTTATTTTTCAAATGCAAATCAGAAATTTTAACAAATTTAAAAGGATCTTCAGAAATATTATAAGTATTATCTTCCTTTTCGTTATAACAGTTTAAAATTTTTCCTTCAGCCTCTAAAGAACTTTTTTTATTTTTTAAATTTTCTTTCTTAACTTTTTGAGATCTATTTAAATAGTTTAAAACAGCCGTTCTTATACTTCCTTTTAAAGAAGAACCCGGAATATAAGGTTTCCCTTTTATATTTTTAAATGTCTTTTCTATACTGAACTTATTAATTCTTACTTTATTATTAATCACATCTTCAAAATCTTTTTTAAAATATTTTGGAATTTTAATTTGGCTTTTTATAAGCTTTAAAATTTCTTTTTTATCTTTATTTGCTAATCTATTTAAAAGATTTGAAAAAGTTTTCTGGGTAAAAGAGAATAGTTCAATCACTATTCCTATATCCTTTTTTTCAAAAATTTTAAAATATTCTTTTAATTCTTCTGAAGATAAATTTTCCAAAAATCTATCTGTATCAAGCTCGTAAAGTTTTTCTTTCACCACATAAAATTCTAAAGGTTGAAAAGCTTCTCCACATCCTATATGAATAGGCGTAAGAGTTTTTAAAATAATCCTGTATTTTTCCCACATAACTTTTATCCTTTAAAACCTTTTACAGGAATTACTATGCTGTATCCCTGATGAATAGTTTTTTTACAAATTTTGGAAATTTTGCTTATTCCCTTACCCACGAAAATTCCTACCTCTTTATTACTTTTAATAACAGCTCCTTCGTCTGCCATAAGAATGGGGGACTTAAAAGGATTATCCCCTGCAGAAAATCTACTTCCGTGTTTACCAAACTTTAAAAAAGGATTAAAGAAAATTTCAGCTTCTTTTAAAGATTCATCAGGAACAAAAGGAGATAAAGCATATACAATTTGGCTTTTATCAGGCATTTTTAATTCATTTATTTCTAAAATTTTAAATTTCCCTAATCCGCTGCTGGCATCTCTTCCAAATCCACTTATTCCCATTCTTTCAAAAATAATTTTTATCTCTTCCAAATTGATAATATCTTCATTATATAAAACAAAAATAGAAAGCTTAATCTCAGGATGAAACCATAAATTTTCTACTTCATAAGGAGCAAAATTTTCAGAAGTGCTTCCCAATATTCTGTTAATTTTGTTTCTTATTTGTTTATTTTTTATAAAAATAGAAATACCATCCTTTTTTAAAGTTTCCAAATTGTTTATACTTAAGTCTATTTGAAAAGCCGAAGACTTTATCCAAGAAGCTTTTTTAATATCTTTATACTTCAGATATAAAATTTCATTGCAAATATTTTCTGGATAAGCAAAATCAGAAAAATATTCTAACGGTATAGCAGGCTTGGTAAAATACCAAACCTTATTTTTGTCTTTATTTAAAACCGGAAAAGCTGAAGAAGTTATTAAAAAAGGATTTCTATTAAGATAAGCTTCTATAATTTCGTTTATACCTTTTTTTACTAATTTATTATCATATATTATTTCCCAAAATATATGTCCAAAAATAGTATCTCCTTTTAAAGGAGTTCCGAAAGCTGTTAAAGGTTTTATAATAATTTCTATCAGCTTCATTTTAGATTTTTAGATTTTGAAATTTATCTGCTATTTCCTTAGGTTCTTCTATTTTTATTTCTACTTTTCCATAACCTCTGCTACCGCTTCCTCCAAGATAATCATATTCAAGAAGTTTTAAACCTTCTAAAAGCAGATCTTCTAAGTTATCGTTCTTATCTTCTTCAAAAATTTTTAAAGCTATTTCAAAATCAAACTCAACTCCTTCTACCACTCTTTCTGTATGTCTTGGGTGTTCTGCAGTGCCTTTTATTCTATTAATTCGGTTTTCCACTTTTATCTCTGTAAAAGGCCTATTATTTTCTTTCCATGCTTTCTTACAATCTTTGTTAATATAGCAATCTCTAAATATAGCTCTGGCAGGTAAAAATTTTTCTTCTTTATCCCCTCCTGAACCACCAAAAAGTTTCAAAATTCTTTCAGCAAGCTTTTTATCTTTGTCAGAGAGTTCATCAATTTGCAAATCATTATAAGTTAAAGGATTTCCATCCTTTTTTTGGCGTTTACCTATAAGACCGCTTTTCATCTCAAGCAAAAATCTTATTTTTCCTTTTAAAGATGAACCAGGTATATATGGTTCCATTGTCCAAGGATGTTTTATAACAGGATTATCAGTTCCTCCTATTTTCATTTCCGTATCCCCTGCGCCTATATGCAAACCTGTCTTAACTGTTATTTTCCCTTTTAAAATTTTGATCTGTTCAAGCTTCATAACTTCCTCCCTATGGCTAATTTTCTCCTGGTCTATAATATTTATAAAAACCCATAAAAGCCTCTAAAAAGCTCACTGCTATTTTAAAATCTTCAGAATTTTCTATATCTTTAATTAAATTTTCAAATAAATAAGTAACCCCTCTTGTAATAAGTTCTCTACCATCTGCATAGTAAATAAAAGCTATAATCTTGTGAAGTTTAACTTTAGCAAGTTCAAAGTTATTATTTGCCTTATAATCATAATAAACCCTTAAAATTTCGTCATAAAATTTTCTTAATTGAGAAGGTTTATTTTTTCTTCTTTTTTCTTTTTTGCCTCTTTCACTAATTATTTGTGCCCATTTATTAGCTAATTCAGAAAATAAAGCAGGATTAAGTTCTTTTCCTTTTTTCCAGTATTGCTTAATTTCTTCATAATTAATTTCTGGTGATATATCTTGGAATTTAGGTTTATTTTTTGAAAATTGTCTCATTTTTTATCCTCCTGCAATTTCTTTAACCTTTCTATATTCGTAAATTACTTGCCATAAAGGTATTACCATTTTATCTCTATAAATATCTATATTTTGAGCCAAGCTTTCTATAATCTGTTTAGTTTTTTTGTTATCTTTAATATTTCTAATCAAAAAATAATATAAATAAGCTCTCCATTTAAAGGGTTTATAATCTGTAAAATCTTCTTTTTTACCCTCCAAAAATTCTTTTTCCTTATCTGCAAGTTCAACAATTTCGTTTAATTTATAAAGTGCACTTTTAGAAATAATTCCATTTTTTACCAAACCATCTATTTCCATCTTAATTTTCATTAAATCCTCAAATTCATCCCATTTTATAGCTTTTTCAAAAATGCCAATTTTATTTCTTCCTTCAAGTTTTGCCTTTTTAAGGCTTTCTTCAGCTTTTTCTGCCATTTTTATAAAAGGTATTTTGTGTTTACTCAAAGCGTATCCTGCAGAAAAAGAAATTTTTTCATTCTCACAAACAAATTTTTTAAATTTTTCTCTAAACTTCTCTACAAATTCTATAACTTTATTCCAAGGTCCTATAAGAAAAAAATCATCTCCTCCAGAAAATACAGTATATATAGTAGGAAAATATTTTTTTATAAAAAAAGGCACATATAAACCAAAAAAATTTTCTAAATCTCTACTTAAAGTGCATAATCTGGAAATATTAAAATATTTCTTTGGCAATCCGCAACTAAAAATATACCCAAGTTTATCTATATCTCCTTTTAAAACCCCTAAATAGTTAACGCCTCTTACACCATCATTATCCTTGATCAAAGCTTCCTTAGCTATTTCCTCAAAAGTCATTATTTTATTATCTTTTACAGGTGCATATCCATTAGTAGGAAAATAAGTAATGGTTTCGGGAATATTTTCATCTGCTTTAAACTGAAAATATTTTATTATTTCCTTATTCTCCTTTTTATCTTCATCTTTATTTAAAAATTTTATCTGAAATTTATTTAAAATAGGAATTTTTAAATCTCCTCTATTACCCAGATATATTTTTATTCTTTGATTTTTAACTAAATTTTCTCCTATAAAAATATGATCTTTACAAAGATTACAGATTCCACTTTTTTCTTCTTTAAAATTATCCTGAGATGGCCTTTTTCTACAAAAAGGACACAATTTATCTTCTAATTCCGTATTAAATTGCTCTAAATATCCCTCAATAACCCCGCTAAACTTGTTTATATTAAAACGTCTATATTTATGTTCTTCTAACTTTTTTAAATGATTTAACCATACATCTCTTAACTTAGGAGGGATTAAATCCTGTGGACTGACTTCACTTTCTACAATACCAATCCCGGTTTCCAAATAAAAATATTGATAAAACCAATTATTTATTTCTTCTTTTAAAGCTTTTAAATTATCTCTTACCGAAGGCAAATTAGGAGCTAATATATGAAATTTACCAGCACTATTGAAAAAAATAGAGAGAAAATTCAACCCAAGCTCTAAACAAATCCATTCCGCAATTGTTTGTGTATAAAGAGAAACAGTATAAGACCTTCCTCTTAAAGTTTTAGCTCTTTGGCTTGTTTTTTCTCCTGTATCAAAAATAAATTTCTGAATCCCGTAAAAATCTCCTGAAATAAGTAAAAATTTCTTCTCATCTTCTTTTTTAATAGCTATTTCTTTTAGAGTATCTTTTCCCAGATGATATTTATATAAAGCTATGGCTAAAGCTGAAGTTGTTTTTAAATGGTCATAAAGAGAAATATCAGGTAATATATTCTTAATTCTCGCAGAAGGAACATTGGTAAAATAAATCTTTAATAAAGAATCTAAATGCTGCGCCCATAAATATGGGTTATCTCTATTTTCTAATTTAATAAAACTGTTTATAAATTCTTGAGCTAAAAGTTCATACTTTTTTATCAAATCTTCTTCTTTTTGAACTTTAAAAGGAAAAATAGTATTAAAAGAAAATTTCTCCAAAGGGTATTTCCATTCATCGGTTAGTTGTTCTTCTTTTTTAAATAGATTATGAAAAATGGATATCCTTTGAATTTTATAATACTCTTTTTCTTCTCTTTCTTTTGCGATTTGATATTCCTGTCTGTCCATTCCACTACTTAGCCTATCAGCTTCTGTAATAATCCACTGTAAAGGAGTTTCAGGTTTATGGTGTTTACCGGAAAGATTAATAAAAGTGTTCCCTTCTCTCTTTTCTTCGTTACTTTCTTGGAAAAATTTTTCTGGGAAATACTTTTGAAATTTTTCTATAAAAGCTACTGTATAAAGGGTATGATGATGGGAATATTCTTTAGGGCAATATCTTAGTTTTTCCTCTTTTGAAAATTCTGCTTTACCTAAAAGCCTTTCTAATATTTCAGGCTTTTTCTTTAAAGGTAAAAATATTTTACCTATATCATGAAGGAGAGCAGTAAGTCCTATTTTTAGTGCTGTAAATTCGTAAAAATTTTTATTCACTTTTTATATAAACTTTATTATTTTTTTTAATAATATTATTTTTTAAAAAACTGGTCAAGATTAATAATCTTTTATTTTTAACTTTTATTTTTAATAAAATCAGACCTTTAAGAAATTTCTGACAAATTTTTTAAAATTAAGATAAATTTTAAAATTTGTTTATTTTTATTTTTAGTTAAAAAAAACCTTGACTTTTTTAATAAATTTTACAAAAATTGAAATATATATAGACACAGGTCTTTGAAAATTGAATAAGCTCCAGGGAAGGTTCAATTTTAAAGGCTTTCGCAGGGGTACCCTTATTTTTAAAGTTTGCTCCTATCTCTTGTAAAATCAGGATTTTAATTTTTGGGTCTCTTTACCCCTGTTTTGATACTTAAGTAATTGAAAATATGTTAAAAATTAAGTTTAGCAATTAGCTAATTTTTAAATTATGGAAAAATTTTTGTTAACCCTATCAAAATTAACCTTTAGATGTAAAATATAATCTATATTTTAAAAAGGTGCTGTTGAAAGACCTTCCCTGATAAATAAGGGATTGCGAC
>Ga0256842_1002654_pt1 | contig 12560 bp, 14 predicted proteins | sample 4559240metaG_FD_185973 | JGI IMG/M metagenome (GOLD analysis project Ga0256842, IMG submission 185973) | Hydrothermal vent microbial communities from Guaymas Basin, Mexico - 4559-240 | ecosystem: Environmental > Aquatic > Marine > Hydrothermal vents | place: Mexico: Guaymas Basin | collected...
TGTTTATATGTCCCTGCACCACTAAAATATAGAGGTAAGTTTGTCTGTTTTGCTATCATCAATCCCCAAATAGCTCTTTTGTATGCATCATTTGCTAAAGGTAGGTTTGCACTTCCTGCAATACTTCCCCCACCTAAAACTATAACAGCATCTGCTTTTTTGTTTATATCAAGTTTGTGATTGTATGGTTTCTCGAGAGGTTTGAGTAGCCAATCTGCTACATAAGAGTTACTAAGAAGATAAAAACCAATAGCAAACAGAAAGAAGATAGCTTTGAATTTTTTTGCGTATAATGATGCTAGTAAAAACATCACAATAAAGATACCTGGTGGTAAAACCAGGTATGTAAATAGTTTCGAGACTATGTATATAGTGCTCATTAAAGCATTACTGCCTTTTTCTCGCCTTTTTTGAGTTCACCTATAACGTAACCATCTGAGTTAGCTAGTACATCATCTACATTTTCAGGGCTAACGACTAGAACCATACCAACACCCATGTTGAAAGTTCTGTACATTTCACTCTCTTCTACATGTTGGCTCATAAAGTCAAATACTGGTAGAGTTTTGATTTTGTCTTTGTAAACAGTTGCTTGCATACCTTCAGGCAAAACTCTTGGTAAGTTTTCAACTATACCACCACCCGTGATATGTGCTAAAGCATTGATTTTGTTTTTTAGTTTTTTAAATGTTTTAACATAAAGCTTTGTAGGAGTTAAAAGAGTATCGATTAGTGGTTTTCCATCGAACTCTGTGTCAAATTTATAGTCTAGTTTTTCAAAGAAAAGTTTTCTAACTAGAGAGAAACCATTTGAGTGGACACCACTACTTGGAAGAGCTACTAAAATATCGCCCTCTTTTACATGTACAAGACGATTCATCTCATCTTTTTCCGCAATTCCTACTGAAAAACCAGCCAAATCAAAATCTTTACCACTATACATACCTGGCATCTCAGCAGTTTCACCACCTATGAGTGAACATTCTGATTCTATACAACCTTGTGCAATACCTTTTACGACAGCAGTTGAAGCTTCAATGTCAAGTTTTGCAGTAGCATAGTAGTCCAAGAAGAAAAGTGGAGTTCCAAAGTTACAAATGAGGTCATTTACACACATTGCAACTAAGTCGATACCTACTGTATCGTATATGCCAGATTCTATCGCAAGTTTTAGTTTAGTCCCTACTCCATCAGTTGCACCAAGCATTACAGGTTTTTTATATCCTGTTGGCAACTCATAAGCTCCAGCAAAAGAACCAATTCCCCCTACTACATTTGAGTCAAAAGTTGACTTTACTAGAGGTTTAATATTTTCAACAAACTGATTTCCTGCGTCTATATCGACACCTGCATCTTTATAACTTACTGTGCTCATGATAATCCTAAAATAGTTTTAACCTATTTTAACAAAATTATGTTAAAATCGTGCTAAAAAAAAGGCTCGATAATGTTAAATCAAGATACAATAAATGCAGAGATGCTAACACACGTTGCACTTTGCACACATAAAGATCCAAAAGATATATTTATTTTAGGTAGTCATGATTATATAAATAGCGAGATTGCAAGACACAATGGTCTTCGTGTTGACCTTTGTAATAATGTTTCATGTATTGAGAGTGCAAAAGATGATTCATTTGATGTGATTATAGTAAATTCAGATAGATATTTTGAGCCAACATTTGTTGCTCAAGTAAATAGAGTTTTACGTAAAGATGGTTTAGTGGTTTTAAAAGTAAATGAAGATTTAAAAACACCGCTAGGTAACTTTGGAAGTCTGTTTGGCATAGTTATGACATATAAAGTTGAAAATAGACGTGCGATAATAGCAACTAAAAAATATCATCCAACAGCCGATATAATACTACAACGTGCAGATTTGATAGAGGATTTGAGTTACTATAATGCTGAGATACATTTAGCCTCTTTTGCTTTACCGACTTATCTTAGAAAAGAGTTGTTAGGGATTCAGAAAAACTAATGAAGTTTAATCACGCTTACATTATGACTGGAGGAATTGCAACAGGTAAAAGTACAGTCTGTTCACTTTTAAAAATGCATGGGTTTAGTGTGATTGATGCAGATGTGATTGCAAAAAAACAACTTGAAGATAGTAAGAGTGAGTTAAGAGAGATTTTTGGTGATGTGATTTTTAAAGATGGCAAAGTAGATAGAAAAAAGTTAGCAGATATTATTTTTTCATCAACTGAACAACGAGAGAAGTTAAACAGGCTTATTCATCCAAAAGTAAGAGCAGAGATAACTAGACAAGCAAAAATAAAAGAGAAGTTTGAGCTTCCATATATTATGGATATTCCTCTGTTTTTTGAGAGTGGTGGTTATGATTGTAAGATGAGTATGGTTGTCTATACTCCAAAAGATATTCAGCTAGACCGCCTTGTTAAACGTGAAGGTTTTAGTTTAGAAGAGGCAAAACGTAGAGTAGAAGCACAGATAGATATAGAAGAGAAAAAAACAAAAGCAGATTGGGTTGTAGATAACTCAAAAGATTTGAAGCATCTACAAAATGAAGTAGAAAAATTTGTAGAGTATATAAGAGGGCAATATGCAGGTATCAAAGTATAACGCGAGTGGCAATGATTTTGTAATTTTTCATACATTTGTAGAAAAAGATTATAGTGCATTGGCTAAAAAACTGTGTCATCGTCAAGAGGGTATTGGTGCTGATGGACTAATAGTCATTGTTCCCAATAGTGAGTGTGATTTTAAGTGGCTTTTTTATAATAGCGATGGAAGTCATGCCGCTATGTGTGGTAATGGAACTCGTGCTTGTGCTCACTATGCCTTTGCTAATGGCTTAGCTAACAATAAAATGTCATTTTTAACAGATGCTGGGTATATAAGTTCTACGGTTGATGGAGATATAGTTGAAAGTGAGCTAACAGAAGTAAAAAAGTTAGCTGATAAGTTTACAGATATGGGTAGAGAGTGGTATTTGTATGATACTGGCGTTCCTCATTTGGTTACTGAAGTAAAAAATCTTGATGAATACAACAAAGAGTTGGCATCAAAGATGAGATATGAGTATAATGCAAATGTAAACTTTGTTTTAAATGCTGGCAAAGCTTTACATGTAAGAACTTATGAGCGTGGTGTAGAAGATGAAACAGGTGCTTGTGGAACTGGAATGGCAGCTTGTTTCTATGCTTTACATGTAGAAGGCAAGGTTGGGGATGTCTCAAAAGTGTACCCAATAAGTAAAGAAGAGTTGAGTCTAAAAATCTCTGGAGGACGACTATTTTTTAAAGGTAAGGTAAAAAGAGTTTTTGAAACAAATATATAAAACATTAATTGGGTTGATATTTAGCATTAATTTTCTTTTTGGGATGGGTTTTCCATCTTCATACTATAAGTTAAGTGGTAACAATCAAAAAAGAGAATTTATAAATATATTGAAGCCATTGATTGAGAGAAGCAATCAAAAAACTATGCAAGAGAGAGCCTTTGTAGAGAATTTTTTTAATCAAGCAATTAGTAGTGCATTTCGTTCTATAAATTCATCTGATTTGAAAACTCTCTTAAGATTATCAAAAAAATATAGAGTAAAAAAACTATTTGATAGAGATACATATCTAAAACGTATAGATACTGTTCCTGTCTCTTTAGCCCTTGTTCAAGGTGCAATAGAGAGTGGCTGGGGCAAGAGTCGTTTTGTTAGAGAAGCAAATAATATATTTGGTCACTGGACTTGGGGTGAAGTTGGTCTTATCCCAGCTCAGCGAGAAGAGGGAAAGACACATAAAATTCGTATATTTAATTCATTGCAAGATTCTGTTGATGCGTATATTTTAAATTTGAATAGGCATTATGCATATAAAAGTTTTAGAGATGCTAGAGTTAAAAAAAGAGAAGAGGGTAGTATCATAAGTGGTTATGAAGCTGCTGATACTATGATAAACTATTCAGAATTAAGAGAAAAGTATGTCGCTATGCTACATAAGATGATGAAAGAACATCGTTTATTATATTATGATGAGACTAAAAAAGAGAATTTTAAAAAGAAAGCAGGATTGTTATAGTCCTGCTGCACTCATAGCCTCTGATTGAGCATTTGCTATAAGAGGGTCGATGATTTCATTAAGTAAACCACCTTCCATAATAGCATCTAACCTATATAGGGTTAAGTTTATTCTGTGGTCACTTATGCGATTTTGTGGGTAGTTATAAGTTCTTATTCTACCACTTCTATCTCCTGAGCCAACTTGAGTTTTTCTCTCTTCACTTAGTTTTGCATCATGCTCTTTTTGCTGCATATCAAAAAGACGAGCTTTTAAAATCTTCATTGCGGCGTCTTTATTTTTGTGTTGAGATTTTCCATCTTGGTTTGTAACTACTAGTCCACTTGGTAAATGTGTAATTCTAACAGCACTATCAGTAGTATTTACTGATTGTCCACCATTTCCTGAAGCTCTCATAACGTCTATTTTCAAATCTTTTGGGTCAATATTGACCTCTACATCATCTACTTCAGGCATAACTGCAACTGTTATTGCTGAAGTATGAACTCTACCTTGAGACTCTGTTTTTGGAACACGTTGAACACGATGAACACCACCCTCATATTTAAGTTTTGAGTAAGCACCTTGTCCTTTGATGATAGCAATCATCTCTTTGTAGCCATCAAGTACGCCTTCGCTAGAACTTACTATCTCAACTTTCCAGTTCATATTTTCTGCATATCTAACATATGCTTTAAAAATATCTGCTACAAAAAGAGCAGCTTCATCTCCACCTGTTCCTGCACGAATCTCTAAAAATATATTTCGGTCATCATTTGGATCTTTTGGAAGAAGTAAAACTTTGATATCTTCTTCAATTTGAATTTTTAAAGGCTCAAGCTCTTTAAGTTCTTCTTTTGCAAGTTCTCCAAGTTCATTATCATCTAAAAGCATTCTGTTTTCTTCAATACTTTCAATAGTTTCAATGTACTCTAAAGCTTTTTCTCTAACAGGTTCTATATTTGATTGTTCTCTAGATAAATCAGTCATTTTTTTTATGTCTGATGCGATATCTGGTTCACTAAGAAGTCTGCTTATCTCATCGTATCTATTAAGGAATGGTTGTAGTTTATCTTGTAACATATAGAACTTTCAAAAAGAGGTAGGGTAGAAGGGAGAAGCCGCGTAAATTACGCAGCTACTGAGTTAACTAGTTTAGCTAGTCTACTAACACGACGTGCAGCAGTATTTTTCTTTAAAATACCCTTTACAGCATATGAGTGAAGGCTTTTATTTACATCTTTAAATGCAGCTAGTGCCGCTTCTTTATCACCTGCATCTACTGCAACTCTAACAGCTTTAGTTAGATTTTTAATTCTTGTTTTATAAAATCTATTTCTTTCTGTTCTTACTACTGTTTGTCTTGCGCGTTTTTCCGCTGATTTGTGGTTAGCCATTGCTAAGCCTTTCGTATTAAAATTTAGGCATTGATTATACTGAAGATTTTATTAAACAAAGCTTATTTTAAGTAATATTTTATCGTTTTTTTTACTTCTAGAGGCTTATTTAGGTCAAATTGTGATATAATCTCAAAATAAAATAAAAATTATAATTTCTTTAGATGTAGCTAACGAAATAATAGAACTTTACTTCGTGCTTCAGTAAGAGGAATTTTTTAGAAATTTATTTTCTAAAAAAGGAGATATAAAATGACTAAACTTTTTGGTACTGATGGAGTACGTGGAAGAGCAGGAAAGAAACTAAATGCTATGAATGCCATGCGCTTAGCGATGGCAGCAGGAATCTACTTTCGTAAAAATTCAGTAAATAATAAAATAATAGTAGGAAAAGATACAAGAAGAAGTGGTTATATGATAGAAAATGCCATTGTTTCAGGACTTACAGCAGTAGGTTATGATGTAAGGCAAATTGGACCTATGCCTACTCCAGCGATTGCATTTTTAACTGAAGATCTTAGATGTGATGCTGGAATCATGATAAGTGCTTCACATAACCCATACTATGATAATGGAGTAAAGTTTTTTGATGCACAAGGCAATAAACTAAATGAAGAAGCAGAGTCAGAAATAGAGAAGATATTTTATAATGACAAATTAATAGAAGAGAATCAAAAAGAGGAGTTTGGAATAGGGCGTTCAAAACGTATAGATGACGTTATTGGTCGCTATATTGTACATATAAAGAACTCATTTCCAAAAAACTTAACACTTAGAGGTGTAAGAGTTGTACTAGATACTGCAAATGGAGCTGCTTATAAAGTAGCACCAACTATCTTTACTGAACTTGGTGCTGATGTAGTTTTGTTAAATGATAGCCCAAATGGTAGTAATATCAATCTAAATTGTGGAGCACTTCATCCTGAAAATCTTGGAGAGCAAGTACGTAAATTAAGAGCTGATGTAGGTTTTGCCTTTGATGGAGATGCTGATAGGCTTGTTGTTGTTGATGAAAATGGTAACGTGATTCATGGGGATAAGCTTCTTGGCTCATTGAGTGTTTTTCTAAAAGAACAGGGAGTTCTAGAAAAAAATGGTTCAGTTGCTACTGTTATGAGTAATCAAGCACTTGAAGACTATTTAAATGAAAATGGTATAGAACTTCACCGTTGTAATGTAGGTGATAAATATGTTCTTGAAACTTTTGGAAAAAAAGGATTAAATTTTGGTGGAGAGCAGAGTGGACATATTATACTTGCAGATTTTGCAAAAACTGGTGATGCACTCGTAGCTGCGCTTGCAGTAATGGCAAATATACTAACAAAAAAAGAGCCCGTTAGTAAGCTTTTAAATCCTTTTGAACTCTATCCACAGCACCAGAAAAACTTATCTATAGGTAAAAAAATACCGCTTAAAGACATAGAGGGTTATGATAAGTTAGTTAGTAAGATAGAAAAACAAAATATAAGAGTTCTTATTCGTTACTCAGGAACTGAAAACCTTCTACGTATACTTTTAGAAGGTAGAGATGAAGATAAATTAGCTCAAATGATGGAAGAGGTAACGAGTCTTCTTCAAAGTAGGTTGAATGGTTAAGTATTTAATCGTATTTATACTCTCTTTTACTGGGGTTTTCATAATAGACCAAAATTTAAAAACTATTTTTTTAGAAGGTTTTAGATGGTATGGAGACTACTTCTCACTCATTCTTACTTATAATAAGGGCGTTGCTTTCTCAATGCTCTCTTTTTTAGATGGTAATCTAAAGTATATTCAAATAGTTTTACTTTTTAGTATATTTTTATACTTAGTTTTAAATAAAGATATATTAAAAAAATATGCACTTCCTGCTGGAATAATTTTAGGAGCAGGTTTCAGTAATGTTTATGATAGGTTTGTTCATGGTGGGGTAGTTGACTATCTTTATTGGCACAAATGGTTTAGTTTCGCAGTATTTAATTTTGCAGATGTTATGATAAATGTAGCAGTTATTTTAATTCTGCTTTTTTCTTTTAAAAAAGACGATAAGGTAAAAAAATGAAAATAGTATTTTTAGATGCAAAAACAGTAGGGAATGATGTTAGTTTAGATGCTTTTAAAGATTTTGGGGAGTTTATAACTTATCCAACTACTACAAAAGCACAAATTTTAGAACATATTGGTAATGCTCAGATAATTTTAACTAATAAAGTTGTGATTGATAGTGAGACTATAGACAAATCACCTCAATTAAGACTTATTTGTATTACTGCGACGGGAATGAATAATGTTGATTTAGATTATGCAAAGAAAAAAGGCATTGAAGTTAAAAATGCGGCTGGATACTCCACTGCTTCAGTTACTCAAACTACTTTTACTTTAGCACTTTACCTTTTAGCACAAAGTAAATTTTATGATGAGTTTGTTAGTAGTGGTGAGTGGAGTAGAAGTGGACTTTTTACAAATGTTGAACGTCCATATAGTGAGATAAAAGGAAAGAAGTGGGGTATTATCGGTTTTGGAACTATTGGTAAGAGTGTAGCAAAAGTGGCAGATGCTTTTGGTGCAAATGTTAGTTACTACTCTACAAGTGGAGCAAATAACGATAGTACTTATACACGCAAAGAACTTGATGAGATGTTAAAAGAGTGTGATATCATTTCTATTCATGCGCCTTTAAATGAAAAAACAAATGGGCTTATAAAAAAAGAGCAGTTAAGTCTCATGAAAAAAGGTACAATTTTACTAAACCTTGGTCGTGGTGGTATAGTAGATGAAACTGATTTAGCATATGCTGTAGATAATAACAGTATTTTAGCAGGATTAGATGTTACCGTGACTGAACCAATAGAGGAAGATAATCCTCTTCTACATGTAAAGAAAAAAGACAATCTTTTTATCACTCCTCATATAGCTTGGGCGAGTTATGAAGCTAGAGTAGAGCTTATGAAAATTGTAGCAAATAATATTAAAAGCTTTTTAAAGAACTGATGTACGATATACTTATAGTAGGAAGTGGTGGAGCAGGTCTTAGCTGTGCTTTAGAAGCTAAAAAGAGAGGTGAAAAAGTAGCAGTAGTTTGCCAATCTAGTCCAACGAGTGCTGCCACTTGCATGGCACAAGGTGGACTTAATGGTGTTATTTATGAAGACGATGGCGACTCTGTCTCTTTACATGTAGAAGATACCTTAAAAGGCGGAGCAAGACTAGCTGATAAAATGATGGTATCACTTATGTGTCAAGGTGCAAAAGAGGATATACTTTGGTTGGATTCAATAGGTATGCCCTTTTCAAGAAATAAAAGCAGGATTGCACAGAGAAAATTTGGTGCGGCTAGTAAAGATAGAACTACATACTCCCAAGACTATACAGGATTAAAACTTCTTCATACACTTTATGACAACTGTTTAAAAGAGAATATAGAGTTTATTGATAATACTTTTGTAGTAGATTTGATTGTGAAAGAGTCTACATGTAGAGGTGTTGTTGTTTTAAAAAATGATGAAGTAGAAACTATAGAGAGTAAATCTGTAGTCCTTGCTACTGGTGGATATGCAGGAATATATCATGGATATACAACCAATGCAATAGAATCAACTGGTGATGGAGTTGCTATGGCATTTAGAGCAGGAGCAGTACTAAGTGACATGGAGTTTGTACAATTTCATCCAACTTCTTTAAAAGAGAGTTCTGTTTTAGTAAGTGAGAGTGCAAGAGGTGCTGGGGGTTTTTTGGTAAATGATAAGGGTGAAAGATTTATAGATGAGCTTATGACTCGCGATGAGGTAAGTCGTGCAGTATTTTTGCAAATTCAAAAAGGCAATAAAATTTTTTTAGATATACGTCATCTTGGAGATGAGTTTATAAGTAAAAATTTACCTCAAGAGAAAAAACTGATTCATATACATCAAAATTTAGACCCAAGCAAGGACTTGATTCCTATAACTCCAGCAGCTCACTATAGTATGGGTGGGATTGATGTAGATGAAAATTTACAAACTTCTATAAAAGGTCTTTATGCTATTGGAGAGTGTTCAAATACAAAAGTACATGGTGCCAATAGATTAGGAGGAAATTCTCTGTTGGAGATTATCCATTTTGGTAGAAGTGTGATTGAAAAGATAGAAAAAACTTCTTTACATGTAGAGTTAGAAACATATAAAATAGAAGCAAAAAATACAATAGAAAAACTAATAAGTGAAAAAAATAGTGATGCTTTTTTTAAACTAAGAGATAGACTCGGAAATAAGCTCTTTCAAAAAGCTGGTATTTTTAGAGATAAAAGTGGACTTGAAGAGTTGTTGAAAAGTATTGATGAGATTAAGATAGATTTTGAAAAACTAACTTTAAGGGATAAAACTTTATTGATTTCTCATCTAAAATTTAAAAACTCTTTAACAGTAGCTAAAGCTTTGGTTGTGAGTGCTTTACAAAGAGAAGAGAGTAGAGGAGCTCACTACAGAAACGACTTTGCAGAACAAAAGAGTAAAGCAGAGCACTCGTACATAGATAATACGTATAGGCAAAAAAGATGAAGATAGTTGTCCAAAACAGTACCTATGAAGTACCCTTAAAAGAAGTCACACTCTTAAGTGCATTGATATATATACGTGAAAATATAGATTCAACTCTTAAATTTGGTTACAACTGTAAGAGTGGAGTTTGTGGAAGCTGTTCTTTACGAGTCAATAATCAAGAGACTCTCTCTTGTGAATATAAAGTACAAGATGGCGATATAGTTGAGCCATTACTATATAAAACAAGTGTGCAAAACCGTCTTAAAAGAGTAGAGAGTTGGTTACATGTAAAGAGCCAAAAACAGATGGGTGAGGCTAGTGAAGAGAAGATTGAGAGACAGAGTGACTGTATACTATGTAGTTCTTGTTTTTCTGCTTGTCCAGTTTTGCATGTAAAGCCAGACTTTCTTGGTCCGTATGCACTTACTCGTGCCTGGAGATATACAGTAGATATAAGAGAAGAAGATAAAAAAGGTTTTGTTGATAGAGTACAAAATGAAGGTATTTGGGATTGTACGCTCTGTGGAGAGTGTATTTTGGCTTGTCCTGTTGGAATTGATCCAAAAGCTGATATTCTTCATTTGAGAACAAAAAGCATGCAGATGGGGTATTTTGATCCTACGCCACAGCCAGATTTTCAAGATGATTTTGGATTTAATCCAAATTTTTAGTAGTTGTTTATAGGGTTTAACGATACGTTAACATTGTTTTTTATATACTTAAACTATGTCAAAAATACTATTATTAGAAGACGATGATGTCTTATCTGAAACATTGGTTGAATTGTTAGAGAGTGAAGGCTTTGAAGTTTTACATGTAGGTGATGGAGAGATGGCTCTTGATGCTACCTTTGTTAGTAGTTTTGATTTGATGTTATTTGATGTAAATGTACCATTTATTAATGGTTTTGAGCTTTTAAAAAATTTAAGAGATAGTGGAGATATGACTCCAACTATACTTATTACTGCACTTACTGATATTGCTTCATTATCACAAGGATTTGAGATAGGTGCAGATGATTATATAAAAAAACCATTTGATTTTGATGAACTTTTGATTAGAATAAAAGCACTTTTAAAAAAACAGTATCATACATATGCAAATGAAGTAAGAGTGGATAATTTTCGTTTTGTTATTGAAAAAGATGAGCTTTATTTAGATGCAAATTTTATATCTTTACCTCCTTATGAGTTGCATATTACAAGACTTTTTTTTAAAAATTTAAATAAGACTTTATCAAAAGAGCTATTGTTAAATATGCTTAGTGAAGGTAGTGAAACTAGTGAAGGGGCTCTTCGTGTACATATAAATAAGCTTAGAAAAATAGGTTTACCTATTAGTACAGTTAAGGGCATAGGATATCGTCTTGCTTCATCATGAGAGAAGAGCTTTTTTAGAGTTTTTTTTAATCTACTTTTTAAGTGTATCTTTTTTGATACTGGCTTCAGGGTTTTTCTATTTTGCACAGATGAAAAATCAGTATCTTAAAGCTGAAGAGTTTTCACTGATTGAATATGCAAGACAACTAAAAATGGGAAGTGATTTAAGTAAATTTGATAAGCAATACAAATCTGTTTTTTCAGATAAAATTCATAAGCACATAGATATAAAAAACTTCACGATAAATCAGAATTTTTTTATGAAATATATTCCACAAAATAAAAAAGAAAACTATTTTCAAGTTTTTAAATCAACTAATAGTTTTAATCAAAAACTTTTTATGTTAAAAGTAAAAATAGCTTTAGTTCAGTTAGGATTGTTTCTTTTGTTTGGTTTTATTAGTTATAAATTAGCTAAAAATGCTCTTTTACCTTTAGAAGAGAGTATAAATACACTTGATAAGTTTGCAAAAGACTTGATTCATGATTTAAATACACCAGTAACTTCTATAAAATTAAATATGAAACTTTTAAAGAAGGACCCATATTTTGGAGAGAATAAGGCTTTACAAAGATTAGATAAAAGTGCACATACTATATCAGAGTTGCATGAAAACCTTACAATACTTTTACAAGAAGAGACTTTTCAAATACAAGAGGTCAATATACTAGATATAGCAAAAGAGGTAGTACAGACTCAAAAACAGATATATCCTAATCTTGATTTTGTAATTGAAGATACTGTATTGAAAGTAAAGATAAATTCAAATGCAATGAAGCAAATTTTACAAAATATAGTCTCAAATGCTTGTAAATATAATAGAAAAAATGGCTTTGTCAGAATATATACAAAAGAGTCTAAACTTTATATAGAAGACAATGGAAAAGGTATAAAAAATCCACAAAAGATTTTTGAACGCTCTTTTAGTGAAAAAAATAGTACGGGAATAGGGTTAGATATAGTTAAGAGGTTGGCAAGATCAATGAATATTGATATAAAAGTACAATCTAATCAAAATGGAAGTATATTTATCTTAGATTTTAAAGTATAGAAAAAGTCGTATAACTACTTAAAGTGTTATGCGACTTTGTATTGGATATTATCCTCTTCCACCCATGCCGCCACCTGAGCCCATACCACCGCCTGAGCCCATACCACCACCTGAGCCCATACCACCACCAGTTGATTCTCCATTGTTACCTAGGCCTGTTCCATCTTGTGGAGCTGTTCCTGTCATATCTCCAAAGCCTTTTGGTTCTATTCCAAGA
>Ga0256842_1002655_pt1 | contig 12558 bp, 7 predicted proteins | sample 4559240metaG_FD_185973 | JGI IMG/M metagenome (GOLD analysis project Ga0256842, IMG submission 185973) | Hydrothermal vent microbial communities from Guaymas Basin, Mexico - 4559-240 | ecosystem: Environmental > Aquatic > Marine > Hydrothermal vents | place: Mexico: Guaymas Basin | collected...
CGCCTCCTCGTAGAGCACCAATTCCATGCGTTTCTGGGATTTATCGACGCGGGCGACCACGACCTTGACGCGCTGCCCGATCTTGAACATCCTGCCTCCGCCTCCGACTTCCACCAGCGCCAGGTTAGCCTGATCGTGTTCAAAATGTCCGCCCAGCGTCTCGATGGGGACGAAACCCTCCACGAGATACTCCGGTACCTCAACGAACATCCCGTAAGGCGTTATGTGAGTGATTATGCCATCGAAGACCTCGCCAACCCTGTCCTTCATGAACTCAAGCTTCTTGAGGTCCCAGAGTTCAAATTCGGCTTCCTCGGCGACGTTCTCACGTTCCGTGGAGTGGACGGCCATCTCCTCAAGCGTTGCCACGACGTCGGCTCCCTGTAACGGTTTGCCTTTCACCGCTTTTTTGAGCAGCCTGTGGACAACAAGGTCGGGATACCGGCGGATCGGGGATGTGAAATGCAGATACGCCTCGCTCGCCAGTCCGAAATGACCCCGGTTTTCCACGGAATAATGGGCACGCTTCATGGACCTCAGCAGCAGGTAATTCAAAATCGGCTCCTCGGGCCTGCCTTCAACGAGTTTCACGATCTTCTGAAGCTCTTTTGGCGTGACAGAATCGGGCTCAGGCAGTTCGACGTTCAGGATGGCTGAAGCAAACGTCAAAAACTGCTTGATTTTTTCAGGCTTTGGCGGCTCGTGCACGCGGTAAATCGTTGGCAGTTCCCTGTCATGGAAATACCTGGCCACCTGTTCGTTTGCGAGAATCATAAACTCTTCGATAATCTTGTGGCTCCACGTCCTTTGCATCGGGCGGATGTATTCCACCGCACCTGTGGGCAGCAGCTTGAATTCCGGTTCCGGAAGGTCAAAATCGATGCTTCCGCGCGCCTCACGATTGACCCGCAGTTTTTTCGCAAGTTCAAGGGCTATTTTCAGGCTTTTTTTCACCGCCTGACGCGTCCCGCGACCAACAAACTTTGAGACAGTGTCCTTCGGCAGCCTCTTGCCGTCAAGCAGTCTCTGGGCATCTTCGTAGCTCAGGCGTGCTTTTGAGCGTATCACTGAAGGGAAAAATCTCGCACTGACAACACGGCCGGAGTTGTTGAGCCGCATTATCACGCTGAAGGTCAGCCTGTCCACACCGGGCATGAGGGACGCAAGGTCGCTCGACAGCTCGTGAGGCAGCATCGGAACCACGTAGTCGATCAGGTAAACGCTTGTCCCCCGCTTGAAAGCCTCGCGGTCGAGGACCGAGCCTTCGGTGACGTAGAAGCTCACATCGGCGATATGGACGCCAAGCTCATAGCCGTTTTTCAGCTTTTTGATGGAAATAGCATCGTCAAAATCCTTTGCGCTCTCAGGGTCAATCGTGAAAATCAGCTGGTTCCTCAGGTCAACCCGTCCCTTTTCCGGCCTGATCTCCTTCATCTCCTGATGGATCCGGCGGGCGGCCTTTTTGACCTTGCTTGGGAAGTCTTCCGGCAGGTTGTATTTCCTGAGGACGATGTAAAGGTCGATCTTCGGGTCATCCGCCCTGCCGAGAACCTCTATGATCTCAGCGATAGGGACGAATTTGCCTCTTTTGAGCTTAAAAACGACCTTATCGCCGTCGCGGGCGCCGCCGGTCTTGCCTCTCGGCACAGGTATCTCAGGCGGCAGAGACTGCTCATCCGGGATCACGACCCCGCTTTTGCGTCCTCCCCGAAAAGTCCCTATAAATCTGGTTTTCGCCCGTTCCACTATCTTAACGACCTTGCCCTCAGGTCGGCGTCCGCGCTTGCTTTTGATCCTGACAAGCACGATGTCGCCGGAGATGGCGCCCTTCATGGCATGGGGCGGGATGAAAACGTCAGGCTCATCCTCGCGCAGAAGGAACCCAAACCCCTCCTTAAACCTCTGAATCTTGCCCTTTATCAGGTTAAGCCTTTCGGGCAGGCCGTATCTCTTTTCATCTATGCGGACGATCCTGCCGGATTTCTCAAGTTCGTCCAGGAATTTGTCTATGAGATGGCGTTCTTTCTTTCTGAGGCCGAGGCGTTTTGCGATGGAGTTACCGGTCAAAGCCCCTCGTTTTGACTCTCTGAGAACGTCCAGTATCTTTTCTGCACTTATGCGAACCCTTCTGTCCGAAGTGCGTTTCTTTTTCTTTTTTCTTGCCATATCTAACTCCTGTTCAGACCACCACAGCAAGGATTGCTATGGCGATCATCAAAAATGCGAAAATGTCGCCGTGTCTGGCGTAAAATGTTTTGCCCATCCCCACGGGCACATCGCCAACGAGGATGGTTTCATCTGCAATCAGCGTATTTTTGCTCTCCATCACCTCACCGGTCGGCGCTATGATTTGAGCTATGCCGTTTTTGGTCGAGCGCACCATGGAAAACCTGTTTTCGACCGCACGCATGGGCACGATACGGGCATGGCGTTCGTAAACAGCGGGCCAATCCCATGATGGGTCAGCGACAATCTGGGCGCCTTTCCTGCCGAGGTTCCTTGTCAAATCGGTGAAAACCTCATCGTTGCAGATCACGACACCCAATTTGACGCCCTCGACTTCGACAACCTCCGGTTCATCCCTGCCCGGTGCTGCCCTGTCAACGTAGGGGACGATATGATGTTTGTGGTATTCCGTCAGCAATTCCCCACCCGGAGAGATCACCCACGCAAGGTTGAGGTTTCGGGTGCTGTCGTAAACTCCAACCACCTGATAGATACCAAACTTGCGCGACAGGGCCGCGATGTAACTCCTCAAAGTGTCCCTTGTGGCATCCGTGACTTTGAGAACCTCCTCAGGCCAGACAACGAGCATCGCATCCATGTCCAGCGCCGCCTTTTCCACAAGTTTGCCGTAGCGTTCCGCCCAGCGGAGGGAGAAATCGGCCGGTTTGTCGATCACGTCTCCGCCCTTCTCCTTGATGCACACAGTGGCAGACCTGATGTAACTTCCGGGTTCCGCAAGACCGCTCAGTCTCCAGTATCCGAAACCCAGATCGGCTGCAATCAGCACGACCGTCAGGAGGAGCAAATAAAGGTATTTTTTGAAATTCCGGCGATAAAACGCTATTGCCCCCAATGTCGCACCGACCAGATAAATCATAAATGTCACTCCCCACAGCCCGGTGATCTCGGCTATCTGAACGGAGGGCAGGTAGCTGTAAAGCGAATAGGCGGGCGATGTCGCTGTTCCGATGTTAGAAAGGGAAATCAGGTAATCCACGGCCGCGAAAAATGATGCAAAGGCCACAGCACCCATAAGGACTCTTTTCTTACGGAACTGTCTGGCGGACAACCATATCCCCAGGGCATAAAGCAACGTCAACCCGATCACAACCGCTATGGAAATCACCACGGACCATGAAATCGCTATCAGCCCGGCGAAACCGGTCATCACAAAGAAAAGAGAGAACAGCAGGATTTCGATCAACGAATGTCTCGAAAGTGCCACAAAAACGACCACTCCTGCTGATACGAAAAGAAGGGGCCAGATGTAGAAAGGATGGCCACCAAGGTAGAACATCGCTCCTCCAAGAATTCCACCACCAGCGAATTTCAGTAGCCTCAACAGCTCCAGCTTCATACCCCCCTCCTACTTTCCAACCTGGACCACCGTCACGCCCGAGTCTGAGGCTACAAAGACGAAGCTGTCCTTTGCTTTCACATCGAAAGCCAATCCGGGGACTTTAATCATGCCCATGAATTTCGGGTTTTTGGGATTTTTGAGGGAGAAAACCTTGAGCCCTTCCTGATAGCTCGCGACATAAAGGTATGTGTCCTTGATGTCTATGCCATAGGCCGGGTTGTTGAATTTCATCTTGAAAACCTCACGCGGGTGTTTGAAATCGGTTATGTCTATCACGATAAGCCCGCCTGTTGTTGCGATGTAAGCGCAATCGTAGCCGATCTTTATGCCGTTTCCGGACACACCACCAAGGTCGATACAGGAAACGAGATTGATCTTTTCCCTGCCGGTCTTCTGCCAGATGCAAAAGCTGTCTCCAACGGTGAAAATGTAGTTTTGATACACGGAGAGATCGTTGGAACCGCCCTCCACCTCCGTCACTATGCGCGGTTTGGAAGGGTCGGATATGTCGATCAATTCCACAGCGAATATCCCCCTCTCGCTGATGTAGCAATCAGCCCCCCATGCATCGATCGAAAGCGCCGGACCCATCAGGGACAACGATGCAAGTTTCGATGGATGATAAGGATCAGTGATGTTGTAGGTCAAAAACTTATAGGGTTCCGCGCCTGTCCCGGCGTAAAGCACATTTCCGTAAACCATCAGCTCATCGATGCTCAGTCCCCCAGCCTTTGTCGTGGAAAGGAGTCTGGGTTTCGAAGGATTGGAAATGTCATATATGGCAAATCCAGCCGTCCTTTCCGCCACGAACAGCAAATTATCCTTTATGGCGATGGAATTGGCCTGTTGCGCTGTCCTGACGGACGTGATAACCTTCATTCTGGACGGAGCGATAGGGATACCGGGGAACAACATCTTCATGCATGACGTCGTGGACAACAACACTGCCCCGACGGTGAGAACCGATAGGATCTTAATTTTTTTCATAATCCGCCTCCTGATTTGCGTAGGAAAGTTAACAAGTTGATTTTACAGCATTAAGTCGGGCGTGGAGGCGGCAGAAAAACAAGTTATCCCCTCAAATTCCCGGCCCGTTGTTTCAGCAGCTCCTTCCAGTTCTGCAATTTCTTTATCCCGGCCTTGACTTTTTCGCTGAAAACGGTCAACCGAAGCTCCTCAAGTCTCCTGTGCGCATCCTCACGGATGGACTCTATCTCCGCTCTGTCACCTCTGCCCAAAAATTCAGCGGCCGAAAGTGCAGCAAGCTCTCCTTCTATCATGGCCGTGGTGGCCTCCTCAATGCCCGCTAAGTCTCCGGCCACAAAAATGTGCGGCACATTGGTCCGCATCTCCTCGTCATGCCACGGGATATGGCCTCCAAGCTCCGGGATGTAGGCTATCTCAACGCCTGCTTGCCACACAAGGTTGACGATCGGCGCAAGTCCTACCGCAAGGCATATCACATCGACATCCACTTCCCGCTCTGTTCCGGGAATGGGTTTGAATTTTTCGTCTACCTGTGCGATCACGGCCCCTTCGACTCTGTCATCCCCTACGGCCTCGATGATCGTGTGGCGTGTCAGGATGGGAACCCCGTAACGCCTGACTTTCGATGCATGGACTATATAACCGCCGATTTTAGGCAGGATTTCGACGATGGCCTCGACCTTTGAACCGGCCTGCAGGAGCTGGTAGGTCACGATCAAGCCGATGTTTCCGGAGCCGATCATCAGCACTTTTTCGCCGGGCAGAACGCCATAGACGTTCATCAACGTCTGAACAGCACCTGCCCCATAGACCCCCGGCAGATCGTTGCCTGGGAAAGCAAGCATGTTCTCCCGTGCTCCGGTAGCGAATATCACGGTCTGCGGTTTTATGTCGATGAGTTTTTCCTCAGGTTCCCGCTGGTAAAGCGCAAGAGTGCCGTCCTCATAATAGCCAACAGCGGTGGTGGAGAGCATAACGGTTATGTTCGGGTCCGCCATGACTTTTTCCGAAAGTTGTCTGCCAATGGCTATTCCTCGAACACCGGCCATGTGCTCGTATGAACCGAAAAATTTGTGGGTTTGCTTGACAAGCTGGCCGCCGAGACGCCTGTTTTCATCCACAAGCACCGACTTGATGCCCAATTTGGAAGCCATAAGTGCGGCTGAGAGCCCGGCCGGGCCGCCGCCAACGATCGCAAGTTCAACTTTATTCATCGTTCTCTCCCTTCTTAACTATCGGTTCCAGTCCCCTCTGTCTCCTGACATGGATGCCGGGCCTGACGAATTCCATGCACGTCCGGACGTTCGGTCTACCATCAACTACCATCAGGCAGGATGAGCACTTTCCTATGGCACAGAAAAAGCCACGAGGCCTGTGTTTGCGAGGGGAATATCCGAAGACCTTGATGCCAGCAGCATGTAGCGCAGCTGCAATCGTTTCGTTCGTATATCCTTCGATCGGTTTCCCTTCAAAATAAAATATCACTTTTTCGCCTCGATCGAAATCGAGGATAGGGTGATCATCAAGCCTTTTCATAACCGCCTCCGTCGAAAGTTAGTGTAAAACTTAGGATTTTCTCGTTTCAATCACCGGAGAGGCTTGGATAGTTTAATCCGAACCTCGTTTTGTAGTAAACCTTCATCCCGGCGTAAATGACCGCTCCCATCAAAATGTAAATTGGATAATGGATGCCGATGTTCAGGGCGTAGATGCCACCTGCAAGCCGAAAAGCGAACTTGGCACGGGCGACAAAATTATCCTCGTCTCCGGCACCGAAGACCCGCAGGAAGAAAATCAACGTGATAACCGCCGGGACAAAGCCCATCCAGTCCCGCAGCAGGATGGCCGTGAGTGCCGAAAGTCCGATCAGGACAGTTCCGATCACAGCGGTCGCCTTTTTGCCCAACAGCACGCCTATCGTGATCGCCCCTGATGCCCGGTCGCCCTCGATGTCGGCGATCGTGGTCTCCGCGTAAACGCCAGCCACGGCGAGCATATAGACGATCGACCGCCTCAATGCGTCCCCGGTTATCCCTCCAGCCGCACTCCAGTAACCCAACAGAAACGTCAGGAACCCATAGCCCAGACTGTTCCACACCATATCGATTATGGGACGCCCCTTGAACCTGAACGGCGGCACAGAATACATGAATCCCATGATCCAGATCGCGAACATCAGCCAGAAAGGTGTTTTTCCCAAGCATGTAGCGATCCCAAGCCCGGCAACAGACAGAACCGCCGTGTAAATCCACGCTGCCCTCACGCTGATTATCCCATCGGGCAGAAGGAAAAGTTTTCTGTTGATCCTGTCGGTTTCGATGTCGAATATCTGATTGACGATGTAGGTTGTGCCCGAAATCAGGGTCAGGGAAAGCAATGAAACCCAGAATGCGGAGGAATTGGGAAGGGCGAATCCCCAGAACCCTTTAAAACTGGCAGCATAATGGCCGTAAAAAAGAAACATCCAGACGGGCATCATAAGGGTGGGCCTGAGCAACATCACGTAATCCCAGAGATCGGCTTTCCTTTGTTCTCCCATTTTTCAATCCTCAATCAGTTTATCGATTAATCTGAGTTCTTCTTTTCCAAGGGGGCCTTCAGCGGCGGCCCTGATGTTTGCTTCAAGCTGTTCAAAGGTCTTTGCGCCCTGAATCACAGTCGAAACTGCTGGATTAGAGAGGACGAACCTCAAAGCGATCCTCGCAAGCTCGGCTGGATCGTCCGTTCCAAAAAGCTCTTTCAATCTCTCGGCCGCCATAATGTAAAGCCTTTTCCTTGCCGGTTCCAATGACCTGCGGAAATCCGTTTCGGAAAATGTGGTTGTGGACCTGTATTTTCCAGTGAGGAACCCAAAGGCCAGCGGTGTGCGGACGATTATGCCGACTCCCATCATCGGGGCAACCTTGAGCGTGAAGATTTCATGGTCCCTGTCAACGATGTTATAGACGAGCTGAAGGGTGGATGCCCCTCTTTCCATCGCAAGTCTGGAGTCCTGATGGGTGGCAACAGACACGCCCCAGAATTTTATGATACCCTGCTCCCTGAGAGAGTTAAGGGTATCTATCACGCCATCGTCCTGCAGAACGTAATCCGGGGGATTGTGGAGCTGATAGACGTCGATGTAATCGGTTTTCAGCCTTTTGAGGCTCTGCTCTACCGCAAATTTGATGTAGTCGGGATCGAAATTGTGCCGAATACCTCCGTGATAGAAATCCCAGCCGACTTTCGTGGCTATGATGATATCCTTCCTGACATCTGAAAGGGCCTCACCGATGTATTCCTCGCATTTACCCTGCCCGTAGATGTCCGCCGTATCGAAAAAATTGACGCCGAGATCGAAGGCGTGGCGAAGGAGTCGCACAGCATGGGAGCGATCAACAGGACCGTAATCACCGCTCAGCGACCAGGTGCCGAGCCCCAGCTCGGTTACTTCCAGCCCCGTGTTGCCAAGCTTCCGCTTCTTAATTGAATTCATGTTCAACTCTGTATAGAGGGCTGTAAGCTTATATGGTAAACGGGCACCGTGTCAACAACGCGATTGCTTTCCCGACAAAAGTAGAATTACCATTTACGCATATCAAGGAGGCACACAATGTATAAACCTCGAATCGCATTTCTGGTCACACATGGGACGGACACCATGGCATGGGGACTGGCCTATCTGACCTACGCCATCAAAAGGTCATGTTTCCCGATCGGCATGGTTGGCTCGCAAATACCCATGACCGAGCAATATTCTGATGGTTTCGCCAATGTAAAGCTTGCTGTTACAATGCTGACCCGCCTTGCCCAGCCCCTCGTCTTTGTAGCGTTCGACAACGGACGCAAGGTCTATGCCCGGTCGCTCCAGAAGGTCGACAAGTGGGACATCGATGCCTTCATGGGGAATGTTGTGGCGCAATACGATTCCAACAGGTTCCTTTACATCGAAACGGCGCGGACGAGGCTTGCTCCGATCGACAGGCTTTATCTGCTCCGAACCGGCGGCACCATCGAGGCGTCACAGAGCGACGGAAAATACAATGCCGGGCGTGCTGAGGATGTCGTCGCCCGATACATTAAGGACAATTTTACTGCCCGGAGCGGCACCTCCTCAGGGGAAGTGAAAAGCGTCATCCCTGTTGCGCCCGGAAAAATCGGACTTCCGCCGGGAGGGGTGGATTCGTCGGATATGACGTTAGATAAATGGGAACGTGTGGCATCTGCCATCGTAGCCCTTGCACGGGCATGTCCTGAGGACATCGACAAAATAGATGCCCTCTCAGGCCAGCTAAACGACTCACATGCATGTTACCGCCCCACGATGGACGGCCGGTTTGATGACGGTGTAAGAGTCATCTATGCAACGCCGTTCACCAGTGCTGAGGGCTATCTCAGGGCGGCTGAACATGCTTCCGGGGTGATACTTCTGGGATATGGAGCCGGGAACACAAACATCGAAGAAGAGGGCGCCTTCTCACCCATGGGGATGCTGAGGTTCATAGCCGGGCAGTCGCTTTCCGGGAACTACAAATTTGCAGTCCTGTCCTCACATGCTTACCGGGGGATAATCGACTCAATTTACGAAAATGGAGCGAGAGGTTTCGAGGACAACGAGATTTCAAAGATACTGATGCCCTCTGCAGACTTTTCCGTAGCGAGGTCACAGGTGAAGTTAGGGTTTATTCTGGGCCACATGGACGAACTGTCAGAGAGGTTCTCCGGGAATGATGCGCTCCGGATGGTCAAAATCCTGTTTCTATCCGGTGCCAGATTTGCATCGAAGGACAGCAAAGCATGGTTTGAGCGTCATCTCAATGTGAGGATTCCCGAACATGACCTGCTCATCAACCGCAGTTTCGACGAAGCCGTGGAAAAAGCGCTTTCCTACCTTGGAAAACCTGAAAGACGGTTTTTCATCATCCCTGACCGCAAAATTCAGGACATGAGCGCAATACAGGGGAACTATGTTGTCATCGTTCAGCCCTCGCCTTTCGTCGGGGAATCCATCGAAGGCGCACCTCTGGACGGTGCCCGAAGCCTCGCAAATATCCTGCTGAAATCCTTTGAGTGGAAAGTGGTTAACGTTAAACTGTTTGAAAAGGATGTTTCCCTGACCGATAACAAGCTTTTGCAGTTGCTCCAGAATGCCGCATTTGTTTTCTGGGAGTCAATTTACCCTTACGACGCCCGATCGCAGGTGACGCGGATCATAGAAAAACTCATGGACAGGGCACTCCAGCTGAGAGTTGAAGGGCGTTTCCCTCCGTCCATCTTCATCGGGACGAGCGCATTCGAGTTCCTGAAGGCGGTGGTTCGCAGAACGGAACTGTCCATGGAAACTCTCAAGCTCAACCATTTCGGCTCTGAAAGGAACACCGGGAAGATAATGCCATTCGAGCCCGATGAGGCACTTCCTGACGAGGAAATCACGGCTTACAAAAGCATAGCCGGGCGGTTCAGGGGGATCGTCGAGCATGTTGTGGAATTGGAAAAAACTGATGTCCCTCTGCTGTTTGAGCAGCCTTACGTCGGGGATACGGACTTTCTGGTCAAACTGAACTACCGCCTCGCCGCAGGTGGAGGAAATGGCCTGCCGTTAGGGCTGGAGATAACATCGGTGTGGGCGGATCACCCTCAGGGAATAGCCTCTTTTGCGGTCTATTACAGGTCACCGGGGATAGAGGTTCAGCGAGATCTGGCGTTTATGTTCCATCCTGAGATAATTGGTGCCGAACAGGTAAGCGAACTGTTTGAGGGGGAGGATGTCCCGGTTTCTCTGAGCAACGACGGGGTGAAACTCCTCATTGCCGGAGTGCTTTCCAGCCTGAATTGACAAAAATAAAAAGGGGGCGGCTTCGCCGCCCCCTCAACCTTCGGTTCAAATCACCCTATCACTTCAGAAGGATAACCCGTCTGGTCGCTGTGAATCCGTCGCTCGTGCTCATCCTGATGAAGTAGATACCGCCCTTCACTCTGTTACCGTAAGCATCACTTGCATCCCATGCGATTTCGTGGACACCGGCATTGAGGTTACCGTTGACAAGGGTCCTGACCACCCTTCCTGAGACGTCCATCACCTGAATCCTGACTCTGGAGTCCTTCTTCAATCCGAAGGATATAGCGACCCTGTTCCTGAACGGGTTAGGTCTTGCAGGAGCCAGATATGTGACTTTCGGTATCTCGGTTCCGGCAGACTGCTGACCCTTGGTGGACATAACGACCACAGTTCTGGTTGCAACGTTGTTGGACGGATTGGGGTCACCAGCTTTCTGGATAATCGACGTGATTGTGTATTGGCCGGGATACATCGGAATCCACCTCGAAGGAGTATAGACTGTCAGAGTTTCCCCGGCTCCAAGACCGGTAACATCAACTGCCTGACTGTAAATCACGACTCCGTTGGGATCGACGACCTTGTTGATGAGCCTGAAGGATGCAGTCGGGCCAAACGTGTTGTTTCTAATGAGTGCGCCTACTGTGACAGCATTGCCGACGAAGATGGAATCGGCATTTTCAACCACTGCATCAAGCGCCATGATGTCGCCCGGCACCTCAGAGGAGACCCATGTTGTCATCAGGGCATCCACATACCATCCCGCAGCAGTTCCCGCATCATTGGACACGAAGTGGAACGCCACTCTCATCGGCCTCGGATTGGCGCTGGCGAATTCGCTGAGATCAACAATTACCCATCTCCAGCCTCCGCTTGATCCAACAAAAGCACCCTCTCCGTTGAACAGAGGCGATGTTCCGGGATATCCACCCTGGATCTCCAGAGGATACCATGTCGTGCCGTCATAGGAATATTCCAGGCGACCTGCATCTTCGTCAGAGAACTCATACCACGTGGCAAATACGAAGTAAGAGTGAGGTTCTGTGACTATGATCAGCGGCGAAACCAGTCTCCAATCGGCGTTGTTAGCGTAATCTCCGCCAAGCACTGTGCCCCATGCGAGATAGCCCTCATAAGCGCCTCCGGGACCGGCAGCGGGGGTGCCGAATTCCCATCCACCCTCAGGCTCAAACAGGGAGTCACTGTCTGCAACCACGTGTTCGGGAACAAGGAATGAGGTTTTCACCACGTCATCGGTCGTGTCAATGTCGTGGGGCAGATTGGCAATGAATTTCACGCAATAGGTGCCCGGATCGCCCACGGTGTAGGTCGGGAACGTCACCACGCCTGTGGCTCCGGGATCGAGGGTGATGGAGTTCGTCGTGGTGGTTACCACTGAATCAGCGTCCACATATTTGATCACGAGCGTCACCGGGATCTCGGAAGTTATCGTTCCTTCGTTGACCACTTCAACAGCCGGATCGATGTTCTCGCCGGTCTGATAGATTTCGCGATCAGGTGACACTATGGCACTCATGTGGGCATCGCGATAATAGACGAATACCTGTTTTTCGATAGCGTTGTCGGTCGTGTTGGTGTCGGCATCCAGGGGCGCCTCAAACTTGAATTTGATTGCCCCCGGAACGTCAAAGGTGTATTCGGAGAAGGACGCAACGGCCGTATCTCCGGCTGCGACGGCGAGGTTGATTGTCTCGGTGTAAATGGCTGTGTCTTTCGTCGTCACCTGAATAACTGTGAGGGTCACATCCACGCTTTCATCCACTCCGCCAAAGTTCACTACTTCAACAGCCGGCGTGACGGAAGAACCGAGCTCGTAGAGGCTATCCTGAGGTTCGAGGACCTCGGTCAAGGCAATGTCATGATACTGGATAACCTCGATGTCGTTCTCGTCCCGCGGCTCAAGTTTGTAGTTGCCATAGCTGTAGTAAAGCGGGCCGGTGATGTTGTAATGTGTCCCGGCAGTCGGGCTATACCTGTAGAACAGGTCATCAACCCTGAGTTCGCCGGAACCATCGTCCACAAGCCATTCTCCGTATCCGAGGTTATCATCCACACACTCTGCGTTCTCCACACGGAGCAAGACGCCCTCGTATTGCTCATCAGAGGCCTGTCCCGTGGGGACAACAAGCGGCTGAGGCAGCTGCACGTT
>Ga0256842_1002656_pt1 | contig 12555 bp, 12 predicted proteins | sample 4559240metaG_FD_185973 | JGI IMG/M metagenome (GOLD analysis project Ga0256842, IMG submission 185973) | Hydrothermal vent microbial communities from Guaymas Basin, Mexico - 4559-240 | ecosystem: Environmental > Aquatic > Marine > Hydrothermal vents | place: Mexico: Guaymas Basin | collected...
GTTAAATGGGAAGAAGTAGTTGTAACACCAGGAACTAAGGGCGCAATATTTCTAGCATTAGCAGCTTATCTTGAGCCTGGAGACGAAATAATTGTTCCAGAACCAAGCTATCCAGCCTATCCTGAAGGAGCCAAGATCCTTAATGCTAAACCAGTATATGTTCCTCTAAAATTTATGGGTAAGGACAAGGGATTCGAACTTGACATAGAAAAAATAGAAGAATTAATCACGCCAAAAACAAAAATGATCGTTATAAACAATCCTCATAACCCAAGCGGGGCGCTCTTTACACCAAAAGAACTAGATAAATTATTTGAGATCGCGAGAGAACACAAGATAATGATATTAGCCGATGAAATATATGATAACTTTGTATATGAAGGAGAATTCAAATCCCTAATCTCCTATTCTGATTGGAGAGACTACCTAATATATACTAATGGTTTCTCAAAAACATTCTCCATGACAGGGTGGCGTTTAGGATACGTAGTAGTTAGAAAAGAGGTAGCAAGTATATTATCAAAACTAGCTGTTAGCATGTGGGGATGCCCAGTAAGTTTTGCACAAAAAGCAGCAATAACAGCACTCAAAGACCCTGAGACATGGGAATGGGTCAAAGCACTTAGCAAGAGATACGCCGAGATGAGAAACATCTTGTATAACGAAATAAGCAAAGTAAGGGGAGTAGAAGCATGGAGGAGCAAAGGAGCATACTATTTGTTCCCAAGAATAAATAAACTACTAGAAGAAATAAACATGAACGTTGATCAATTCGTAGATTACATAATAGATCACCACCACTTAATAATTCTCCCAGGAACAGCTTTTCCGGACAAAGCAGGTAAAGACTATGTCAGATTCAGTTTTGCAACTAATAAGGAATCAATTATAGAAGGGGCTAAGAGATTTAGAGAAGCAGTAGAAGAATTATTGAGTAAAAAATAATTTTTTAGTTTACTGGCCCTCTTCAGGAACCATTCTTGTGATTACTGTTTTTACAGTTAATAATCTCCGAGCACTATAACCATGCTTCTCCAATAATTCATCAACTTGTTTCCTTAATTTCTCTAACTCTGTTTCAGGGGCCTCTTTGAAGACGTCAAAGTCGGTTATGGGGAATCTCGTATCTGGTGTTAAGAAACTATTTAACCTTACTTGAACATCTTCGCCAAAGAACTCTCTAATAGTTTTTGCCAGCTCCTCTATGAATGTTGTCTTCCATCTCCTACCAACAAGTCTTATACGAACAATTTTTACTTCTTGGGACATGATCTACACCTATATTTTGTTTTTAACTACTGTATATTATAATTATGTTATTAGACATTTTTAAATTATTCAATAAAAATATATTCATCAAAAACTACTATTACAGCAATCATTACTTCTTTTAAGAGATCTAGTATATTTAATGATTTATTAAACTATGTTACAACCATCATAAAAGATATAGAAGGATCAAGTTCTAATACCTAGGTAAAATAACAATATTTCTTGGTGGAGACCATTTGGAGAAAGAACACATTCTTGTAATCGATCAAGGGACAACAGGTACACGTGCAGTTGTCTATGATAATGAAGCAAATATTATTGGGTATAAGTACAAGAAACACAAACAAATATATCCCAAACCCGGATGGGTAGAACACGATCCTTTAGAGATATGGAATAATACAATATCTGTGATCAAAGAAGTAATAAGTGCAACAGGTATAGATAAGAACGATATAGTATCGATAGGTATAACTAATCAGAGAGAAACCACTATTCTATGGGATAAAGACACGGGTAAACCAGTGTATAATGCCATAGTTTGGCAAGATACTAGAACAGATTATTTATGTAAACAACTAATTGAAAAAGGCCTTTATGATAGAATTCATGAAATCACAGGACTCTTTATTTCAACATATTTCTCATCTACGAAGATCAAATGGATTATTACACATATCCCGGAAGCAAAGAAGTATCTTAGAGAGAAACGGTTATTGTTCGGCACAATAGATACCTGGATCATTTGGAAATTAACTGAAAAAACACGTGATAACATCACCCCCGAAAGAGGAGGAGCTCATGTAATTGATTATAGTAATGCATCACGTACAATGCTCTTCGATATTAAGCAATTAAAATGGTCTAGAGAAATACTAGATATAATGAACATACCAGAAGATATTTTACCAAAAGTAGTTTATTCAAGCACAAGAAAACCATACGGATACACAAATCCCGAAATACTCGGCACAAGAATACCTATTCACGGAGACTTAGGTGATCAACAGGCAGCTCTTGTTGGTCAAACATGTTTTGATAAGGGACAAGTAAAGTCAACTTATGGTACTGGGGCATTTATATTACTAAATATTGGAGATGAAATAAAGTATTCAAAGAAAGGATTACTAACTACAGTAGGTTATGTATTCGAAAGACAAAAACCAGTATATGCATTAGAGGGTTCTATAGCTATTGCTGGAGCAGCTATTCAGTGGCTTATTGAGAACTTAGAATTGATCAAATCACCTGCGGAAACAGAGGAATTAGCTAAAAAAGCATACCCAGCAGGTTCTGGCGGCATTTATTTCGTCCCAGCATTTAGTGGATTATTCGCGCCATATTGGGATGTTTCAGCTAGAGGATTAATCATAGGATTAACTAGATATACTCGAAAAGAACACATTGTTCACGCCGTTTTAGAATCAATAGCTTATCAGGTAAGAGATATTATAGAAACTATGCAAGAAGAAACAGGGATCTCTATAAAAGAACTAAGAGTTGACGGGGGAGTAACAAGGAACAATTATCTGATGCAGTTACAAGCAAATATCTTAGGAATCCCAATAATAAGACCGACTAATATAGAGACAACTAGCCTTGGAGCGGCTTTTGCAGCAGGTATAGGATCTGGGGTGTGGAAGGATCTAGGAGAATTAAGAAGTCTATGGAAAATAGACAAAGTCTATGAGCCCAAGTGGAGCCTTGAGAAAAGAGAAAAACTTTACCACGGATGGAAAATAGCTGTAAAAAGAGCAATGAAGTGGTTAGAAGAGGTAGGCAATATTCCTCCTAGTAGTATAATAGAGAAATAAAAAAGTTCTTTTACTCGGATACAACTCTATCTCTTGGATATGTTTTCATCACTATTATCCATGACACTAAACTGATAAGCCAGAGAGACTCTAGGATCAATGCAGAATACATTAGTGCTGTCTTCTCACCTATACCGCTTGATATAAAATATTCTACCAGTAGGCCGTAGAGGAAGGGGCCTATCGCCCATCCACTAGTATTAAGGATATTATAGATAGCGAATATAGTACCTCTATACTCTGGTTTCACACAATCACTTATAACGCTACTAATATTTGGATAAGCGAAGGTTGTAAACAATAATCCACCAAGTGCTAATAGTACTGGTGGTAGTAATGCTGAGAATTCCGTGGAGCCATACGGGTATGGATAAACAAACATGCCAAGCATTCCTAAGAAACCAATAGATATACCAATAATTGATACCTTAGCTCTACCACTATAATCGCCCTTCTTAACCAAGCTATCACTCAATTTGCCCCCAATAACGTGTCCCAATGCGATCGAAAGAGCCGCTATAGCAAGTATTCCGCTTGCAAGCTCTTTACTCAGCCCCCATCTTGTTTGGATATAATCTACTGCATACAATGTTATGAAACCCCATGGTATAGCCCATGGAATTATCTGAATTATCATGATTAATGTAGTAGTGTTTAGCCCTGCTTTCAATGCATCTTTTAAACTATATTTTACATGCTCTGCTACTTTTTCAGAATATCCTATTGTTATCCCCTTTGAGAGCAAGTATAAAGGCACTCCAAATACTATGATCAGTGATCCTACTAGCAGATACGCTGTTCTCCAATAGAATAATATTCCTCCGATTATCATACCAACAACAAATCCTAAAACACTTGGAGCATAGTATGCTGCATAACCAATGCCTCTCTTCTCCGGCGGCACCACATCCGGTATAAAGGCATAAATAACAGGACCTATCCCGATCTTGGCTATACCGAAGATTATTAGAATTAATAATAGGTAGATATAGCTAACAGCAAATCCCACTAATGCTAATGATGCTCCCATTAAAAGCGATAGTATGAATAATAACCTTGGTCTACCAAGCTTATCTGCAAGTACACCCCATATGAATGTTAGTGCTAACCCAATGATACCAGGTATTGTCTTGAGCAGGCCAGCATATACTCTCCAGTTTTCAACTCCGCCAGGTATAATGCCTTCTTCCCACATTGGCCTTATTACAGCTGCTAACATATAGTCTCCAGCAAAATAGGATAGAACCAATAATGCCAAAGTTATTAAAATAGGGCCGACACGTACCTTCTCACTCATTATAACCACCTCTTATAGAAACTTATTATTTTCTCCTCATACTCTTTCGGATAATCTTGTATAGCCCGTACGTGCTGGGAATCTGTTATCCAGATATCTACATGCTTGTTATGTTTAGAGACTAATTCATAGAATCTTTTGATCTCATCTATGCTTACTAGTTCATCGTTTTTGCCTGCAATTATAAGTAAGGGTTTCTTAATTCTGTCAGCATATTTGAATAGTTTTAAATCATCAACATTTATACCTGCTTTCTTGGCGGCAAAGAACACTATTAGAGGATAAACAGTTAATAAGACATTTCTAATAAATCCTTTCATCCGCATGATCCATCTTTTACCAGAAGAAACAATGTCTATATAAGGACTATCTGCAATAGCAAAGTCTATTCTATCATCCAATGCTGTCAACATTATAGTTACTGCACCACCCATAGAATAACCTATTAATCCTATTTTCTCTGCTTTCTCGGGTTTATTCTGTTTCAACCATGATATTATGTTCTTATAGTCCTGAGTCTCTAAATAACCGAGAGTAGTTATCTCGCCTCCACTACGTCCATGGGCTCTAAAATCAAAAGCAGCTACATTAAAACCGTTCTTAGCCAGTATATTAATGACTGGCTTCATATATGTCTCGTCCCATTTACTACTTGTATATCCATGAATAGCTAGTATTGTTACATTACTTCCCCTATCAATAAACCAGCCATGGAGATCGACTCCATTACTCTTAATAATTAATTCCTCAAAATCATAGCCTAGGTCTTTAGGAGTCCATTTATAAATACGTCTAGGTGGCTTCAACAATTTATTAGCAGCAATATATGCTAGGCCAACTAATCCTAATACAACAACTACAATGATAACAATAATAATCAACAAGATCTCTATAAGACCCAGCATTTTATCACCGAGAGAACTCATACATTATTAATTTTATAACGAGGGGGATAAAAAAGATCACTAACCAATAATGAATTATTATAACTTGAACATGTAACCATGATCAGGGACTAGTACTTCACCAGTTTCCCTGTACTCAATATATCCTTTGACATAGTATTCTCCTAAAGGGATCTCTGAGTACATTTCTCTAAAAGTTTCCATTAAGATCTTCTTATTTCCTACTCGTACTATGTATCTAGTAGGTAAAATATGCTTATTTATACAATCGATAACTTGTATTCTTCCCCTGAATAATTTCCTATCCTCAACAGGATCCATACATTGGTTAAACCCATTAGAATACGAAACATACTTGATATTAACATATATCTTATTAACCATAATATGACTAATCGTGTCTTTTTTCAAATATAAATACGTTGTGAGATCTGTATCCTTACTATGTTTTAACAGATATTCCCTTACTAAGCAGGACTCCGGAGCTCTTCTAATGATTTTTCGCGAAATAAGTGATTGAACCCTATTAATTAACTCAGTGTCTACACCGAGAATAACAATATCAATATCATTATATTTTGAAAAAACCAATGAAGAACCAGTAATAAACAAGTCATTTACTCCGAAAAGCTGAGATATCGTTTCTTTGACCATCTGACTAGTATATGGTATGCGTTTATGAAAAAGAGTATAAAATGAATAAGCATGTGATACATCAATAACCGGAACAATTTGTTTTATGCAGTCCCAGTAAACATAAGAAACATACTTGTTTATCTCGTATTTGCGTAGTTTTCTATGTTCTAAGAGCGTATATCTAGGATAAGCTATGATTTTGTCCTGTGGATGTTGATACCCTTTTACTAGGTATATCACTCCATTATAGTATAGTGGATATCCTTCTACTAATTTGATATTATTCATCATTAGAATACAACCCCATCACTATGAGAAGCTAAAATTATTCTTCATCTTTATTCTTCTCTTTTACTAGTAACTTGTCTAGATTATGTTTAATGATCTCGATTAAGTAACCTTCTTCTCCGGGTAAACCTTCTAATACAATATCGTCTTCGATCATGAGTATTGGTTCTTCATCAATTGTATCGACTACTTCGATCTCTAAGAGAATACCATATTCATTTTCTAATATGTCTTTTATTTCGAGAATCCATTGATGAAGAGTCCATTTATTATATGATGGCCTCCCCAAAACTTTTAATTTAATTACTCGTTCATTTCTATCCATGATAGATACCTGTGATTAATCCTCTCCTTTATCCTTTTCACTAATGTTCTATAAGGTTCCTTATCAATATATATCTTGATTAACGGATTAGTAAATCGTTTTTTCATAGAGCTCGTTATTGTATCATTTATTTCGTCAATATACTTTATGATTACATCATAATCCTCAATGCTTATACTCGAATATTTCTTACTAGATATATTCTCCGAAATGGTTTCGTCGAAGAGAGATGTTTCTAATAAGAATGCAAACACGTTATATATTGATTTTTCACCATTAATTGATTCGCTCAAGATCTTGTTTAATATGGTTTTAATCGTGGAAAACAATTCATAATAGCTTAAACCTATTAAACCAATTAAGTATTTTTTCAACATTTCTAAGTTCTTAATAGAGCTTTTCCATATCAGATCAACGTATAATTTAAGGATTTCATACACGATCTTTTCACTGTGACACTCCTCTATACGTGTCTCAAAATCCTCTATTTTTTCAAGTGAAGATATTGTATACCTTATTGTCTCCATTAAACCTTTTAAAACACGAATATATGATTCAAACACTTTAATTTTCGTAGTATCTAAGATTCTGACATTCTTGCTCTCTATATAGTCGATAATCCATGAATGCTCGAATTCTTGATATAAGAGAGGGATTACATCAATATAATAGCTGAGAATACCTATTACTATTAATACATCCCTATACAATAAGATCTTATAAGTGTTCGGATTAGCCTCATATATAACAAGTTTTTCAATTAAAGGGTTAAGTACGGTTCTTTTGAATAAAGTACTATAATTTATAGCTATATATGTTAAGACAAGTGGATTATATAACGATATGAAGTGATGTGGCGAGATCAAAGTTTTCAATAATAGATTTCGAACAAATTCATCACTAAGTCTTATTCCAGCACCCATAGCTGTAATGGTGAAGGATTTAATAAATAATGGGTATTTCTGGATTAAGTCTATATTATACCTGTATAGATCATAAAGTTCTCTTGGATACCTTAATGATATCTCTAAAAGTCTTTTAGAAAACTCAGGTGTACTGATTATATGTTTAACGTCATAAATACTGATGTTTCCATGTCTTATGTTGCGAAACAATAGAGCCAAGTCATTTACATTATATTTACCCTTCATATAGTCTGTTTCAAATAAGCTTGACATTATCAACACCTATTATTTCCATTGAATAAGCAGAGTTCATTGATCAACTCATATATTTCTCTGTCATATCTCATCCTAAAGAACCGTGTCATATTAGATAAGTATGAATAATAACTTATCTCGAGAACATCTATGTCTTTCTCTCTATATACTCTAGTAGCTATTATGTTCCTGTATGGAATGATCCATAATAAATTGTTTTGTTCAAGCCATTTAACAAGTTCTCTATCGAATGATCTAAACAAGTATTCAAGCCTAGGTGAGATCTTGAGATTTCTTAAAAACTCAGTGATTATTAATGGATGAGTCTTGTTCTTCTTCAAACGATCAATCCTTTCATAGAATTTCTCATCCAAGAATTTTGAAAGCTCTGTGTCTTCTTTTGCCATTTTTAGCAAAATATCGATAGCATATAATCTATTCTTTTTAGAAGTAACGGTTAAAGGTGAATACATATATGGTATTTCCTTTATTATCGAGGATGAAAATATGCTAGCAAAGATATATGTGTCATGAAGGAATATTGTCCCTCTAATTATTCTCATTAACAAGACACGGCCACCTAATAACTTAATAATTCTCGAAATCTATGTATCATCTATACATTTCAAATATAATCTTATACAGAAATCATAATATAAATACAGATTTTATTGAATATAAAATATGGTGGATTTTTATTGCACAAACCCGTAATAAGATCCGTAACAGTGTTTACGTACAAGCCCACAACATTTGATCTCGAAGAAGTAGTAGAATCGTTGAAAATGGCTCAAGGCATCTTATTACTTGTGGAAAAGAAACTTAAAGAATTAGGATATGATGTATTCACTACAAGGATTAGCCTGCCTAGACTTCCTGTTCTTTTAATAAAAAGACTTCTTGATAGAATCGATATACCCAGCTCTATTCTGCTCTCAGTAGGTGGAATAGATATTACTCATATAGATTATGATCTCGCCCTAGATATTGTCAGCAGAGGATACTACTTCTCAATTTACGGAATATCTCGAAATCCACAAGAATATTCTTACACCGTATCTCAATTAATACATAAAATAGCTGAAGAAAACCCTGTATATGCTACTCAAATATCAATTTCGTATCACCATATCCCTCTAGAAACTCCATATTTCCCTGACTCAACCAGTAGCGGGGAACTGGGTATAGGGTTCTCATTTCTATATCCTAACATTGTAAAAAACATATTGGAAGAAACAGAGTCACTAACCTATACAGTAGAAAAATTGGAGAACATGTTTAGAATAACAATAAATGATATAAGGCATTTGGGTCTCGGCAAATATCGTTTTGGTATAGATTATAGTATTTCTCCATGGATGGAGAAAAGCGTTGTATCTCTCATTGAAGCTCTTGGCTATGAGCTTGGCAAACCAGGTTTTAACTATGGGGTCTACCTTATAAACAATATGATCCAAGAACTTGCTAAGAGAATAGGTTATGCCATAGGGTATAATGAGGTAATGCTACCATATGCTGAAGACGCATTATTAATGGATGCTGGGAAATATCAGAAAATAAGAGCTAGAGATCTATTATTATATACTTCAACTTGTGTCGTAGGTCCCGATATGATAGTTGTCCCTGCAGAGCAGAATCATCTTAGACAGTTTCTTCTAGATACATATAGTATATGGAGGTTAAAACAAAAACCATTATCCGCTAGAATAATACCAGTCGATGGGTTACCAGGCGATAAAATAGATCTTGGAAAATTCGGAAAGGTTTATGTCTTAAGCTACTGAAAAGTGAAATAAAAATAATCAATAATATCATTAGAAATGTGAATCTATTATGTGCAAGTGTTCTTTGACTTCAATAAGGGCTTTTCCATATATTTTCTCAGCTACTTCTTTACTCAACACTTCTTGAGGATCACCATATATGAACGTACGCCTATTAAGTAAAAGTATCTTTTTGGTATATCTGAGGAGAAGCATTGGATCATGGCTTGTAACTATTATTAGTTTTCTTTTAGATAATTTACCAATTCTTTCAGCTAAGTCCATTTTGCCATTCGGATCAATGTTTGAAAAAGGCTCATCCATCAATAATATGTCTGGATTTGATACTAGTGCTCTAGCAATGTAGCCTCTCTGTTTCTGACCTCCAGATAAGTCCCAGAAACACTTATTCCAAACGCTTCTCGGTAAACCTACAAATAATAATGAGTCTTCTATTATTTTCTCTTCATCCTTACTAATATATAGTCTAGGCCATTTCTTCTTTAACAAATAACAGCACTCTACAAGTTCTTTTAAGGTCACTGGATAATACGTTTCCTGAATACTAGTTACCTGTGGAACATATCCTACATATTTTCCAGCTCTTCTAGGATCCCCTGTAACATCTTCATTATTAATAACTACATGTCCCTCAATTGGTTTAATTAATCCAATAATAGTTTTTAGTAGAGTTGATTTTCCAGCACCATTTGGTCCTAAAATCTGTATTAACCCGGGTCCCTCGAAGCTAAAACTGAGTTTCTCTAAAATTATTTCTTTGCCATAACCAACTGTTATTCCGCTAACATTGATGTTCATGACGGCTTCCCTTATGCACACTTCTATAGACTAAAAATATATTACTGTGCACAATTTAATACATGTATATTGCAGGGTAAAAGACCTATCGGTGATTATGCATTGAGAATATTTGCCTTACTTTTAATAGTTTTATTCATTGTAACGCCTCTAAGTACAACAATAACTAACAGTATACAAGACAATAACAACAATGGACTATTAATAATTACCACATTCCCTAATTTGGTAAAAGATATAAAACTAATCACTTGCTCACATGATAGAGTAGTATCACTTGTTCCCCAAGGCGTAGACCCTCACACATATTCCTTGAGACCAGAGGATATATCGTTGTTAAGCAAAGCTGATTTAATCATATCAACAGGACACACATCTTTTGAAATTAATATAAGGCAACTCTATCAAAAAGGAGCCCTAAAAGGAACTCTTATAGAAGTCCCAAAAATACCTGGAATAACTTTATTCAATAACCCTGTTACTCAGAAAACAAATTATCATATGCCAATATATGATCCATTTAATTACATGAAATTCTTAAGCTATGTTGAAAAGAAACTTGAAGAACTTAACCCCTCATGCAGGAGGGAATATAGAGAAAAACTCTATACTGTTTTCCAAAAAGAAGCATTATTACTAACAAATACTTCGATAACCAATATTACCGCATTAGCAGATCTTCCATTTACTCAATATGCCGTTGAATGGCTTGGCATCCACGTAAAATACCTTATAGTCAAGGAACAAGGTGTTCAAGCATCTCCACAGGATTTAATCATTATTGAAAAGAACTTACAAGAAAAACAAATAGGGGCATGTATAATTACATCCCCAGTTGTAAACTCAGCTTCAAAGAAATTATTGGATCTATGTAATAAGTATAATATACCAATACTATTTGTTCCATCACCAGTAGTGAATACTACCTTCGTGGATAAGGAAATACACATTGTTAGCCAATTGCATGGGTTAATTGGAAAATCAACTAATCAAACAAATTACAATAAAGAAAACACTACTAGCGAATATATGTATTTAAACAAGTTCTCTTATATTGATCTCGTATTACTTGTACTTGCGATCACGTTGTTCATATCAATAATATATATTATAAGAGGTAGGAAGGTATGAAGCGTGTGCAACTAGTATTGCTTATATTGTTACTGGTTAGTTATGCATTAGTTTTATGCAATAGGTATAATCCAGTATGGATAACTGTGATATTGTCAGCAGCAATTGCTTTTGGGAGTTTAAGTAGCTTGGTTAGTATGAGAAAACTCTACTTCTTAGCAGGTGCTACGCCTCATGCCGCATTATTTGCTGTTACTCTATCTATCCCACTTACTCAATTACTCGGGATTGGGAATAGCTTAGTTTACTCAATAATAATAGGGATCGCATTAGTTTACATCGTTGGATATAGTATCTATAAAGGAGTCAATAGCGATATAGCAACGGCTGTATTTGTAGGATTTACAGCATCTGGAAGTGTAATAACAGCATATTATGTATTAACGTACTTTCCTGTCGAATATGACTTGACAGCTTTAATAATGGGTGATCCCTTGTTATCAAGTACAGAACAAGCAATTCTTTCAGCTATTTTGGCGATCACTGTGTTTATCATAGTATATCTCACGTATCGTGAACAATTATCATTAGGTATAGATAGAGAATCCGCTATGCTTAGCGGCTTAAGAATAGAGGTATACGATGCTATAGTATTCACCGTTCTAGGTCTAGTATCTATTGCTATGCTAAGGGTCGTGGGCTATATTCTAGAACATATACTCGTATTACTTCCTTCAAGTATAGCGGTGATTTCAGCTAAGAGTGCTCGTGAAGCACTATATATCAGCATTATTTCAGCAGTAACTTCTGCTCTTCTAGGCTTACACCTAGGAGTAATGCTAAACATTTCACCATCAGGACTTACAGGTTTAATACTCTTATTATTCTATATCATAAGCTTGGCAGGGAAAAGAAAATGAGTAAGAAGAAAAGATTCGGTGTATCGATACCTATTGAGCTTGCCGAAGAATTAGATGAGCTCTCAAAATGTTTAAACTGCGATAGATCAAGAATAGTTGTTGCTGCATTAAAACCATATATCCATGCACACCTACATTACATGGAGCCACATATCTGTAAGGGTGTTCTTGTTGCTTTCTCATCGGGAAAAATTAGGAAATCAGACAATCTTATAGAGAAATACAAAGACATTGTACAAGGTTATCTTCATAGTCATATAGATGATAATTGCGTTGAAGTATACA
>Ga0256842_1002657_pt1 | contig 12555 bp, 8 predicted proteins | sample 4559240metaG_FD_185973 | JGI IMG/M metagenome (GOLD analysis project Ga0256842, IMG submission 185973) | Hydrothermal vent microbial communities from Guaymas Basin, Mexico - 4559-240 | ecosystem: Environmental > Aquatic > Marine > Hydrothermal vents | place: Mexico: Guaymas Basin | collected...
CCCGTTTTGACGCAAAAGGGAAAACTTACAGGTACAGATTTTTTCTCGGAGAAGTGGTGCCTCCCTTTGAAAGGCTTTACTGTTACCAGATAAGGGGGAAGGTGGATGTTGAGAAAATGATTGAGGCGGCACATTACTTTGTCGGAGAGAAAGACTTTTCCTCTTTCAGAGATTCAATGTGTACCGCAAGAAACCCTGTGAAGAAAATCAAAGTTTCAAAATTTAATTTGTTGAACAATGGCTTTTTAGAATATATAATAACAGGCGATAGTTTTTTGCATCATATGGTCAGGAATATTGCCGGGACTCTTCTGTGGATAGGAAAGGGGAAAATCCTGCTTGAGTCTCTTCCTGAAATATTTGAAAAAAGAGACAGAACCCTGGCAGGCCCCACTCTTGACGCAAAAGGGCTTTTTTTGGAAAAGGTTTTTTACCAAGAATATAAGGAGGAAAAATGAAAAAGCTTTTTTCTATTATGCTTATTTTTACCCTGCTGACTTCGTCCTGCTCATGGTTTGAAAAGCAGCAGGTAAAGAAAATGGAACAGATGGCAATGAAGATTGACAAACTTAACGATGAATTAAAGCAGAAGGAAGAGGCGTACAAACAGTTGTTGTCTGAGTATGGTTTAAAGGGAGATAAAAAACTTACTCCTGAACAGATGAGAATGCTTTCCTTAACTCCTGAACAAAGAGAATATTTAAAAAAGAGGCTTGCTCAGGAAAAGGATTCTTCATACTCTGCAATAATTCAGGAAATTCTTAACAAAGATGAAGAAATAAGGCAGTTAAGAAAAGAGATTCAGGATTTAAAAGACAAATTGCCCAAACCTTATGTGGTTCAGCAGGGTGATAACCATTACGATATTTGCATGAAGTTTTTAACGGAACAGAAAGGCTTAACCCCTGAAGAGGCTCAGAAGCTTGTTGAAAGGGTAAACCTTCTTGAATACCTTCTTCCCGGTTTTGAAGTATATCTTTTCTACAATGACGGGGTGTTCGGTACATTTGTAACTCAGGGTACAGCTGACATGAGTCCAAATCAGATAAAGAGATACTATAAAACAAAACTGATAAACGAAAGGGATAAAGCAAGACAGGAAGCTGAAAAACTCTCTGTTGAGGTTAAGGATCTTGAAGCAAGAAAAGCCGAACTTATTCAGCAGTTGAAAGAGTTGGAACAGTTGAAGGCTGATATGCAACAACAGATATCTCAGCTTACCTCTAAAAACAAGTCTCTTTCTCAGGAGAATTTGAAAAAAGAAAAGATGTTAAACTCTGTTTTTTATCATGTGGACAATTACAAGTCTCTGAGCAAGAAGGGGATTGTTGGAAGATTTCTCTTCGGAAGGCCTAAACTGAAAAAGTTTAACGCTGTTAAGTTTGAAAAATCTGTTGATTTGAGGGATGTTGATTCAATTACCGTTAATGCTGAAGATGCCGGCCTTGTTAAGATAAGAGCGATTTATATAATGCCTTCTCACTTTATTAAGGACAAAGATTATCAGATAAAGATTGCTCCGGACAAAAAGAGTGCCACAATATTTTTGATAAATCCGGACAAATTCAGAATGAGCAAGGTGTTGATAGCTGTTAGATAATTATTTTGAAAACTATGTTTATTTAAGGGGCTTAAGGCCCCTTTTTTTATTGTCTGATAACTTTTTAATTTGTTGTATAATAAAATTGAATTAGAACAAAAAGTTAAAAAGGGATTTTATGAGAGAGTACAAACTCAAACTTTTAAATGCATTTTTTATATATGTACTTACCGTTATAATTGTAAGCCTTTATCTTTTTTTCTATTTTGAACAAAGATCCCTTGTTTACATTCTTATTTCTTTTCTTATTATATCAGCGTTTTTTACTCTTTTTTTAAGATGGTTTTCCCGAAAAACAGTTGATTTTGTCAGAGAGCAGCTTGATGCTTTAAAGAAATTTGTAGAAAAAGGGGAGCTTTGTCCTTTGAAAGACCCTATTTTTGAGGATTTATACAATGAACTTTTGTTAAAAAGGCAGGAGATAAAACAGATAATAGATGATTTTGTGGAAACCAATCACCTTGTAAAAGCAAGGATAAACGATGTTGTTTATTCTTTTGACGAATTGCTTGAGGATTATAGAGATTTTAATTTTAAGTTTATGGAAATGGTTGATTTTATCTCTTCAATTTCAAGAGAAGAATTTGACTTGCAGGTGGAAGACAAATTACAGTCTTTTGTCACTTTAACTGTTGAAATTGGTAAATTTAAGGAGCAATTGCTTGAGTTGGTTGAAAAGGTTAAAGACATAGTAAGCGATTATATTGTGAGAACCTCCGAGGATATAAAAAATGCAAATTTTGTAATCAAGGGCTTTTTATCTTTCAGTGAAAACCTTGTGTTAAATGTTGACAAGATAATACTGTTTTTAAATAACCTGACTTCTCATTCTGACAAACTTATGGAAGAGATAGGGAAGATAGAAAGGCACAAAAATATTCTTAAAGAAAGGGTGGAAAGTATAAGAGATAACTTTGACAGGGAGAAAGAGCTTTTTGACGAGATAGTGGGGGCAAACAGAACTGTTAACGATATATTTTATCAATTAAAGACATTACTGCTTGAGGTTTCTAACCTTAACAAAAAGGCTTCTTTAATGTCTTTAAACGCTTTGATTTATGCTTCCGAAACCTCCCAGGAAGACAGAAAGTTCAGTACTGTTGCAAGGGAATTAAAAAAGCTTGTGGAGGATATTGACAAAAAGTATGTGGCAATAGACTCTTATTTTTCCACTTTAATGGAAAAAAACAACCAATCATCAAAGCTTCTTTCTGATTTTGAAGCTGTTACCATAAAGAACAGGGTTGAACTTTCAAAGGTGGCCGCAGATGTGGATCACCTTTCCCATCATACTAAGATGGCAAAACAAACCCAGGTAAATATAACAGAGCCTATTGAAGAGAATATTACCCTTTTAAACAGCATAAAGGAAGGTATTATCAACCACAGTACCTCTATCAAAGAGGTTTTAATTGTTTTCAAAGATTATCTTGCAAGGCTTGATAAAGCTGAAAAGGACAGGGAATCCTTTGACAGCCTCGTTGTTGCCACTTCAGGATTGCTTGATTACATTAACAATACCCTTCCCACAATTAGTAATTACATAACCGAGCTTTTAAAAAGCCTTGAAGATTTTTCAAAAGAGCTTGGTACCGCCAATGAGGTTATAGAACAGTTTAACAATGACAAGGCTATAAAAGGATTTGGACTGTTGTTAAGAGATTTACAGAATAAACGGCTTGCCAATCTTAAAAACTCTCTTGTTTTGCTTGATAAGGCCAAAAATATAAAGAAAATACTTTGATAGAGGTGAATTATGTTTAACAGAGTTATTTTAATAGGAAGGGCAGGGCAGGATATTGATGTCAGATTTACTCCCGGAGGAACCAAGGTTGCAAAATTTTCCCTTGCCACTTCAAGAAGCTATATGGATTCACAGGGAAATTGGCAGGAAAAAACCGAGTGGCACAATATTGCATTATGGGGAAGGCTTGCGGATAAAGGGGAAAGGGTTGTAAAAAAGGGAAATTTGTATTTTGTTGAAGGAAGTATAGAGTATTCAAGCTGGGAAGATTCAAGCGGAAACAAAAGGTACAAAACAGAGATAAGGGCATTGACTTTAATCCCGTTAACCCCAAGGTCTGCGGAAGCTATGAAAACTTCAATGTCCGGTGAAGCTACTGTTCCAGAAGAGCCTGTTGAGAGTTTTGAACCTGCACCGGCTCAGGTTGAAGATATTAAGGAAGAACTCGATAAAATAGAGGAGCCTCAGGACGATTTTATTGATGATGACGATGTTCCTTTTTAATCGTTATCGTCCTGTTTCTTTGCTCTTGGATGAAAATTAAAATATATCTGTTTTAATCTTTCGTTTGAAATATGGGTGTAGATTTGAGTGGTTGAAATATCTGAATGTCCAAGCATTATTTGTACCGCTCTTAAATCTGCGCCGTGTTCAAGTAAGTGTGTGGCAAAGGTATGTCTTAACGTGTGAGGGGAAAGTTTGTGTTCTATTCCTATTTTTCTTCCGTAGGCTTTTAAGATTTTCCAGAACCCCTGTCTTGAGATTTTGTTTCCTCTCACGTTTAAAAAAAGAAAGTAGCTCTTTTTGTCCTTCAGCAGCTTTATCCTTCCGTCGTTTATATAGGTTACAAGGTACTGGTAAGCCTTTTTGCTAAAAGGTACAAGCCTTTCCTTGGAGCCTTTGCCGAATGTTATCAAAAACCTTTCTTCAAGGTTTAAATTATTCATTTTTAAATCTATTAGCTCGGATACCCTGAGTCCCGTGGCATACAGTAGCTCTATCATTGCTTTGTCTCTCTGTCCTGTCGGAGTGGTTGTGTCGGGGAGGTTCAGGAGCTTCTCAACCTCATCGTTTGTCAGGTATTTAGGAAGCATTTTAAACGCTTTGGGTGTTTCCAGTATCTCAGCAGGGTTAACAGGTATGTCTTCTTCATTGTAAAGAAACTTGAAGAAATTTCTGAGAGTAGATATGTGCCTCATTATTGTTCTCGGGGAGTAGCCTGAGTTGTAAAGGTAAGCTACATATCCTGTCAAATCCTCTTCTGAGACTTTTTTTAGTTCAATATTGTTTGAATCAAGGAAATTTTTAAAGTGTGTTAAATCAAAAACATAGGATTCTACCGTGTTTTTTGAAAGCCCTTTTTCGGAAATCAGGTAATTTATAAATCTTTCAATCATAAAAAGTAAAAGGGGGTGAATCCCCCCAAGTTTTTAATTTAACAAGTCAATTGCTACAAGACAGGTTAAAAGTGAAAAATCAATAAGCTGTTTAATCTCAACATACTCGTTTGCAACGTGGAACGCCTCGTCGTCTCCAGGGCCCCAGCCTACCGCTATTACTCCGTGAAGATTAAGGGTTTTTGCAAATGTTCCACCGCCCATGCCGAATGGTTCAGGTTCAAACCCAAGCACATCTTTTGTGTTTTTCTGTATTGCTTTAACAAGCTCGTTGTCGGGATCAACATCATGGGGTTCATTCCAGCTCATACATTCAATAGTAAATTTGCCGTCTTTTACTTTTGCCGCACACTCTTTAAGCTTGTTTATTACCTGTTCTTTTGTCATTCCGGGAACCGTTCTTATGTCAAGCAGAATTTCACACTGTCCCGGAACTATGTTGGGTGCTGCTCCTCCGTGAATTTCCCCTAAATTCAAAGTAGGTTCTCCCAGTACCGGGTGTACTGTGTAATCAAACTCCAATTTTTCAATTTCGCACACCATTTTTGCCATCATGTAAACGGCGTTTATGCCCTTTTCCGGTGTGGATCCGTGTGCCTGTTTGCCGTGTGCCGTAATTTTAAATACGGTTCTTCCCTTTTCTGCAATATCAATTCTCTCCATGTTTTCGCCTATGTCAGGGATAATTGCAAATGTGGGATTTATAAGTTTTTCTTCAAGAAGGTAGCCGATGCCGTAATCAATTCCGTCAGGGTCCTCTGCTTCTTCATCGGACAAAGCGGCAAGCTGTAATTCTCCCTCAAGCTCTATTTCCAGCTCTTTTAATACTTCTCCCGCAACGATAATTGATGCGAGGGGTCCTTTGTTGTCAAGAGTTCCCCTTCCGTATAACTTCCCGTCTTTTTCAACAACTTCAAAGGGATCTGTATCCCAGCCGTCTCCTGCGGGAACAATGTCCATGTGAGCAGCCATAAACAGCCTTTTGCCGTTGTTGTTTTTTCCTATTTTCCCAATTACGTTAGGCCTTTCTTTCATTCTGCCGAATTCATCGTAAGGGATTTTGTAGTTTTCAAATTCTCTTTTAACAATATTTGCAACCCTGTACTCTTCACCTCTAACTTTTAGATAAGGGTGTTCCGAAAGTTTCTCGGATACAACGTTAACGGTTTTTTCTTTAACCATTTCCTTAACGAGAGAAACTATTTTTTCTCTTATTTTATTCTCGTTTTCCTTGAAATAAGCCTTTATTCTTTCTTTATTTCCCATAGATAACTCCTTAATTGAGATTCTTCTATAGTATAGCAGATTTTTTGTATGTTAATTGTGGAGTTTCACCCTTCTATGTTATAATTTTGATGAAAATTTGCAATGAGAGGGGAAAAATGTCTGAAGAAATAAAAGATGTTCCTATAGTGAAAAAGAATTGGATTAAAAAACCGACATGGAGAAATATCGGCCTAATAATTATTGTTTTTTTGCTCTATTACTATGCAAGACCTACTAAATTAAGCTTTATTGTAGGCGGTTTTATGGTTATATTGGGAGAGCTTATCAGGTTCTGGGCAGCCGGATATTTAATGAAAAACAAGAAACTTGTTGTGGTGGGCCCCTATGCATATATTAGAGATCCCCTGTATTTAGGCTCATTATTGATTCTTTCCGGCTTGTCTGTTACTGCAAGGAACTGGTATATACTGGCCCTTGTTCTTGTGGCTTTTTTCGGCTTTTACCTGCCTCGTAAGATTAAAATTGAAACAGCAAGGCTTGAAGGTATATTCGGAGAAGAGTATGTTGAATACAGAAATAATGTAAGAAGCATTATTCCAAGGCTTACCCCTTTCAGAGATACCGGGGAGAAATGGGAGTTTAAACAGATTTTTTATAATTCAGAACACGCCACAGGTTTGGTGGTACTCCTTGCATGGCTGGCATTTTATTACTTTTTAAAGGGGTAAATTAGATGAAAAAATATAACGGTTTTGCTTTTCTTCTCTTTTTGTTTTTTATAGGTTCGGCCTGCTATCATTCCACAGGCATTGAAGCTCCTGTTTCGGTGGTTTCTCAAACCGACGAGAACAATGCCAAGCTTTATATAAGTAATTCCCCAAAAACAATGGGAGCTTACAGCGATTATTATCTTTCAAATAACAGATTTGACGTTATTGTTGACGGGGGAATCCTGGGAGAGAGAAAGCAGAATTTTCTTGCTCCCACAGGGGGGACTATTGTCGATATTACAAACATTTCGGTTGACGCTTTAGGAAATAAAAGAAGTTATAATAACGACAATATCAATCAAATATTTCAGGTTGTAAACAACTCGCTTGATTTACCGGTAGCATACACTGAAATTAGGGTGGACACTATAAGCGACGAGTCTGCTTCTCTTGTGTGCAAGGGTTTTGTTATGGATAAAGCCGGTGTTCTTGCAAATGCCGGGTTTTCCGTTGATTCTCAAACAAAGCTTGTTAAAGACTTAAAGGTTACTACCATTTACTACATAGAGAGAAACTCAACTTATTTGAAGATGACAACAGTGGTAGAAAACACAAGCGGGAGAGAGGCCCCCGTTTTTACAGTGGGAGACTTTGTTTTCACAGGGGGCAACACATACAGAAGGTTTGTTCCTGCCCCAGGTTACGGATATTCACCTGAAAACTCCGCTCACGGTGTTGTTTATGCGCCTTTTGTGGCTTTTGAACAGCATGTTCAGCCTTTTCAGGCTTTGATAGAGTTTTCTCCTGACGACGGGGTTATAATGTGCAAATTTGATTCTTCCAATCAGGCTTTTAATAAAAGCGGCGGCACTTATACTGTTGTAAGCAAAGTGGGTAAACCTTCCGATACAGTTGCTCCCCACAGCTCCATAACTTTTGAGAGATATATTATTCCTTCTCTTTCTGCAAATATGTACACTGCTTTCTTTAATGCATTGAATATTTTTGAGGAGAACAACTCGAATCCGAGAAACTTTATGATTGATCTTGCAAAGATTTCCGGATATGTAAATTATAATTTTGACCAGCAGAATATGATAGTTCAATTTGAGCAGATAATTCCGGGAAAATACTTTGACGGTAATGAAATAATAAATTCCCCGGTACCGGTTCCTATGATTGCTTACAGAACTTCTGAAACAGGGGGATTCAGTGTTTACCTTCCTGCCGGAAGCTATCAGATGAGGGTGTGGGGTAACGGTGTAAAAGATTATGTGGAAAACTCATACACTTTTTATGATCAGGGAGACCCTGATGTTGAGGGAGATGAAATAGAGGAAGAGAGGCAGATAATAGTGGAGCCTGGTTCAAAGCTTGATGTAGGGGAAATCTCTCTCTATACAGATCTTGTTGGGGGGGTTGAAACAGTTGTAAAGGACTCATCAGGCAATATAATACCTGCAAGGATTAGTGTTTTTCCTGCCGACACCTCAAAAACCGTTAATTTCGGTGAACAGGAAGAGGTTGAAAATGGCAGTTTAAACTACTATTTTCTCTATTACGGAGACAGAAAGATGTACCTGGAACTTGGGGATTATTCTTTTGTGGTTAGTGCAGGACCTCTTTACTCAATATCGGTAAACGATGTAGGTATCTCCAAAGGAGAGGATGAGGACGGGAACCCTGTTATAAACATTACCCCGGAAAAGGTAGAAGTAAGCTTGAACAAGGTTGTGGACAACGGGGATTATATCCCTTTTGATCCTGCTGTGTTAACAAATTTCAGTTATAACTGTACGGTTAACGGGGTTGAGAGGGTAATGGAGGCTCTTTCAGAGCATGTTAAGGTTATTATGACTGCCGATGTGAATACTGTGACTGATTTGCAGGATTTTTACACAGCTTTAAGGGCAAGATACAATAAAGAAACAAGCACAAAGATAGAGTTTAATGAAGACGACATAAGGGTGTTGACCGGTGCCACAATAAAGAGCTTTTCTCCTAAATCTGCTTATCCTGAAGGATTCGGCGAATACCTTATCTTTCCTGTTAAAAGGGTTGAGGGGTTGAAAGGCTTTGGTATTGGAGAAACAGGAGATAGAGAATTTGCCACAATTTACGACAGTATAAAAACCAAAATGGAGATTGAAAATCTATACTGCGGATTAATAAACCCGAGAGACAATTCTCAGCTTGTAAACGGTATAAAAAGAGGGTTATTTCAGGCATTAAACCTTCCTGTTCCCGCTACCCTTGACAACTGGTATTTTTCAAGAGTGTCAGAGCACGGCACAGGCACAAGAAACGATGTGTTTTCTTTGATTGAGGTGCTCGAAAACGTTAAATACGGCGATTACTTGAGAAACAGAGCTGACTGGTTTAACATATTGAATTCCGGAGAGAAAAAGCTTGCTTTCGGTGCAAGCAATTGGCCGGGAGCTACCCCTTATTTTACAGGCAGTCCCAGAACATATGTTTACTACCCAGTAACAGAAAACGGGTTTAATCAAGATGAGTTTCTTGCTCAATTTGCTTCGGGGCACTCTTTTGTTTCCACAGGGCCTTTTCTTGATGTTAAGGTTAATTCCGCTATTCCCGGAGACACTGTGGCTGTTTCTTCGGATAGCGTTGATGTCTCTATAAAAATCCAGGCGCCTGACTGGATACCGGTAGACGAGGTAAGGGTTATTGTAAACGGAGAGGTTGTTTATAGAGAATCCGTTCCTGTATCAAATAATGTCAACAGATATTCTAAAACGGTTAATGTTGCATTGCCTTCTAATGATAGTTATATTGTAGTTGAATGCGGTGCAACACTTGAAAACATTGAAGCGGGTGTACTCCCGCAGGGGTACTTTGCAAAGGTTTATCCGGAAGTTCAGCCGTTGGCCTTTACAAATCCCATATTTGTTGACAGGGACGGAGACGGGAAGTGGCACGAAAAGTAAAATTTATACTTTGCCTTCATTCGCATCAGCCTGTAGGCAACTTTGATTATGTTTTTGAAAATGTTTACAAAGAGAGTTATCTGCCTTTTTTAAAGGAGTTTGAGAAATACCCGGATTTCCCGGTATCTCTGCATTACAGCGGTCCTCTATTGGAATGGCTTGAAGAAAAAAAGCCTGAATACTTTGATTGGCTTAATTCTCTTGTGAAAAGGGGACAGGCGGAAATTATAGGCGGGGCTTTTTACGAACCTATACTCTCCCTTATAAAATCTGAAGATAGGATTACCCAAATACAATACATGAAAAATTACATTAAGGAAAAATTTAATTATTCTCCCGGCGGTTTCTGGCTTGCAGAGAGAGTATGGGAGCAGGGGCTTGTTTACGATTTGGCAAAAGCAGGGGTTAAATTTACAATGGTGGATCACACTCACTTCCTGTATGCAGGATTTGATAAAGTTCCTGCCGGTTACTATGTTGCAGAAGACAGGGGGAAATTTGTCTATGTCTTTCCGTTAAACGAGGATTTAAGGTATTTGATACCCTTCAAACCTGTAGACGAAGTAATTGATTATTTGAAAACTTTTCTTGAGAGAGAGGAAGACGAAGCTATTGTAGTTTACGGGGATGACGGGGAAAAATTTGGGAGCTGGCCTGGGACCTACAATTTGATTTACAAGGAAAAATGGTTGTCGAATTTTATTGAAAGGTGTCTGGAAGAAGACTGGCTTGAGATAACTACTTTTGAAAAGGTGCTGGCTGATTATTCCCCTCAAGGGTTGTGTTATCTCCCCGATGCGTCATACAGAGAGATGATGGAGTGGGCTTTATACCCTGATGATCAGGATATTTTGGAAAAGCTTTATAAAAAGTTTGAAAATAATCCCGAAATAACAAGGTTTATAAGAGGGGGAAGCTACAGAAATTTTAGAAAGAAATATATTGAAAGCCTTATAATGTACTCAAGAATGATAGATTTTTCAAACAATTGCCAGACTGATGAACAGAAAAAGTACCTCTTAAAGTCTCAGTGCAACTGTGCCTACTGGCACGGAGTGTTTGGAGGAATATACCTTCCTCACCTTAGGAATGCTGTTTTTGAAAATATAATTAAGGGAGAGAATCTTCATTTTGAACAACTTGGGGTGGAAGTTGTAAAAGAAGAAAAGGATATAAATTTTGACGGGAAAAACGAGGTTATTCTCTGGAACAGATTCTTGAAATTGATCTTTGAGCCCCACAATGGAGGAAGGCTGATTTCTCTTGATTTAATACCTGTCGCTACAAATATTCAGTCTACTTTTACAAGGCAGAAAGAGTTTTATCACAGGTATGTTTTTGAGGGGGGCAAGAAAGAAATGGTAGGGGTTCACGATGTGCCTGCTCTGAAAGAATCTAACCTTGAAAACTACCTGATTTACGACAAGTATAAAAGGCTTTCCTTTATTGAGCATAGATTTGAGACATTGCCTTCGGCAAGGGATATAGAGTTTTTAAACTTTAAAATTGACAAAAAGTTTATTGAAAGAAAATTAAATTACAGAATTTGTAAAAAGAAAGCCGGTATTGAGTTTTTTAATTTTAAAAATCAGCTTGAAAAAAGGCTTGAGTTAAACGGAAAGGAAGTGTTTGTTGAGTATAACCTTGAAGAATTTACCTCAAGGTATTTTGCAGTTGAATTTAATCTCTTTACCCTTTCTCCTGATGCTCCGGATAAGATTTTTAAATTAAACGGAGAGTTTGCAGGGAATGCTGGAACATTGTTTGAGGGAGAAGGCAATAATCTTTCTTTCACAGATGAATGGAGGAAATTTTCAATTGATTTTTATTCAAACCACAAATTTTATGTAAGAATAGCCCCCCTTTACACAGTAACACTTTCGGAAAGCGGTATTGAAAGGCTTTTTCAAAACTCTACCGTTTTTTTGATTTTTGAAAACAATAAGGATAAAATAGATTTATCCTTAACTTTTGATTTTATTTAAGAGGTGTTGAATGTCTACCAAAACAATAGCCATGCTCCTTGCAGGGGGAGAAGGCAGAAGGTTATACCCTTTAACAATGGACAGAACAAAGCCAGCCGTGCCCTGGGGCGGAAGGTATAGAATAATTGACATTGTATTAAGCAATTTTGTTAATTCAGGTTTTACCAGAATAAACGTTTTAACCCAGTTTAAAGCAGACTCTTTGATTAAGCACATATCGAGAGGCTGGCAGCTTGAAAGTAAATTCGGAAGGTATATAGATATTATCCCTGCACAGATGAGGGTTTCAAAAGAATGGTACAAGGGGAGTGCCGATGCTATCTATCAGAATTTAAACCTTATTTACGATGAATCTCCGGAGCATGTCTTTGTTTTCGGTTCCGACCATATATACAAAATGGAGGTAGGCCAGTTTTTAAACTATCATAGAAGAAAAAGAGCGGATTTAACAATAGCGGCTTTGCCTGTTCCTATTGAGGAAGCAAAAAGGTTTGGAGTTATTGAAGTGGACAAGGATATGAGAGTAATCGGCTTTGAAGAAAAACCTGCTTCTCCGAAGCCTCTTCCGGGAAATAAAAATTTGGCTTTGGTGTCAATGGGGAACTATATTTTTAAGGCGGAAACTCTTGTAGAGGTTGTGAAAAAGGATGCTGAAGATGAAAATTCCGAACACGACTTCGGAAAGAATATTATTCCTTCAATGTTTGAAAAATACAAGGTGTACGTTTACGATTTTAGAAAAAACAGGGTTCCCGGAATAACAAAAAAGGAGATAGGCTACTGGGTGGATATCGGAACAATTGATTCTTACTGGCAGGCAAGTATGGATCTTGTTTCTGTTTCTCCCGTGTTTAATCTTTACAATAAAAAATGGCCTATTTTTTCCTACAATCAAGATGCCCCGCCTGCAAAATTTGTTTTTGCGAATGAGAAGAGAAAAAGGG
>Ga0256842_1002658_pt1 | contig 12547 bp, 12 predicted proteins | sample 4559240metaG_FD_185973 | JGI IMG/M metagenome (GOLD analysis project Ga0256842, IMG submission 185973) | Hydrothermal vent microbial communities from Guaymas Basin, Mexico - 4559-240 | ecosystem: Environmental > Aquatic > Marine > Hydrothermal vents | place: Mexico: Guaymas Basin | collected...
AAAAAGAGATAGGAGAAGAACTAGCAGTTAAATATCAAAACTCAAGTATGGAAGAAAAAGAAAGAATAATTAAAAACTTAATAATACCAAAAATAAATGAATTAGATAATTATGGAGATGACTATATGAGAAAACTTTGGTTTGGTTGGGCGATGACTATATTAAACACACATTATGTATATATGTTTTTAACAAATAAAAATAATAATATCGAACATTATGGAAAAAAAAATTTAGATTTATTTTTTTATAAAGTAGAAAAAAAATTAACTCCTAATAAACATTTAACAGGAGGTGGAGGAGAAAGTTATACAATACCACAAATTAGAGGACCACCTGATTATTATAATAGTAAATACAGTTTCTAAAATATAATAACATATATTCTTAAAATAAAAAAATAATTTAAAATTGTAAAGTAAAATTAATCTTCATTATGTTATTAAAAATTAAAAATTTATTAAAAATAATTAATTATTTTGTCTTAAAGGATCTTTACCTTTCTCATTTTCATTAGGTTTTTTATTCATCTCCTCACAATCTTTATAAACTACAAAGTTTACACTTTTCTTATTTAATTCAATTTTATCATTCTTTTCTTCGTTTATAACACCATCAACCTCTATTACAAACTCAGTATAAGTTTCACCTTCTTCTGTGTTTAGGTTCTTTTCTATAATCTCTTTTAAATTACTATTAGTAAAAATGTTATCATTTTTATTAAAGATTAGGTTGTATTTTTTACAACCTTCTACACATTCAGGCATTCCAGTTTTCGGGTTCTTCTTTTTTAGAACTAAGTTTATTTCATAATTTCTATTATCACTAAGGTCAATGTTAGAGTAACTTGCTACAATTGTAGGGAGTTTTATACCATTAAATTCTAAGTTCTCTACACAGTAACTTCTTCCATTTACAGGCATTAAAATATCCCAATAGAATTCTTTCTTATCTTTTTGAGGCAATCTAAATTCTATCTCTTTTGTTATCTTCTTAAAGTCAACATTTGTTTGGAAGTTTGAATTGTTAAATTGCTCTTCAAAACTTTTTATATCTCTTGAACTGCCATCCGGCATGCTTACAAATTCTGCCTTGCAAACTCCAGGCTGTAAATTCTCAAATTCTGTAATGTCATTAATTTCAACCTTTTGTTGAGTGTTAGTTAAAGGTTTTAGATTAAGTTCATTTTTATTAACATCACTTTTATCTTCAATATTATTTAATTTATTCTCAGGAATTAAATAAAGATTAAAGATATTATGATTTGTAGAACTAACTTTTAAAGTCCCGGAACCACTTAATGAAAACCTTGCATTGTTACTACAACTCATTTTATTAATTTCAGATGTTAATGTTTCACTATTTCCTCCTTCTTTAACAACAGTAACAGTAGGTTTAGTTTCTGTGTTTGTGCTTTCTAAACAAATACCATAATTTTCATCTATTCTACCACCAACATTATACTTATAATTATAAACAACAGTTCCAGCATCACCAAAGTTAGGAACTTTATTCATTATTTTTACAGGAACTTCTCCTGCAAAATTATCTAATTTTACTTCTTCAACATTAAACACCTCATTAGATTTTCCTTCTTTTTCCAAATCACCGCAAACAATTCTTGTTCCTAAGTATAAAGTATCTTTTGAAGTGTCTAAACCTAATTTTTCATAGTCCACTATTGCATAAATGCTATTGCCTGGAAAATAAACAGGATGACTTACTGAACTTGGTTTAGGTAATAAATCTACATCATTCAATTTGAAAATACCTAATATAGCATCAGAACCTCCCATTAAACTACTACATGAGAAACCAGCACCAGTTCCTAAAGTTCCAGCACTAAAACTACATTCTATAGGTATTTCTCCTTTATGAATAATTGTCTCCTCTTGTGTTTTTGTTCTTGTTTCACCATTAACTTGGTAAGTATGAACTACCTTTAATTTGTTATACCAAACTCTTGAATTATCAATAACTTCAACAATAGTATCTTGAGCACTTCCATCTTTGCTAACAATTCTACTACCTATTTTAACTTCATTAAGATCATTTGTACAATACTCTCCATAATCAGCACTCTTATCACAATAAACATAAAACTCAGACCTAATATCTTGGCCTCCTGAAACTACACCATAAGTAAATCTATATTCTATTGATAAACCACCTGAAATAGGATCAAAATTTATAATTCTAGATGTTGGAAGTAAAGGACCGAATGTAGGTTCTACTTGATTAACATCTAAACTTTGTAATAAATTCTCTGATATAACACTCCAATCACCTGTTAAAGCACCAACACAAGCTTTTTCAGCTATCATAGAAGTATCTAAAGTTTGCCTTGCTAAAGCATTATTTCCATATCTCTCTCTAACTCTATTTTGAACTTGAGAGAAATATTCTCCAAAATTCTTATCAGGTGTTTGGGCCTCACTTTTAAATAACTTTCCTTTTAATAAAGGATTGATAATAAAATTAGTAGCCACATCACAAACAGCTTGGCTTAATAATCTTTCACAATAACTGCCACTAACTTGACCTATTTTTGCTTCTTCCAAACATTTTTTCAAACTATTTTGTATAACCAACCATTTATTTAAATGACTATAAGTATCAGTTATGCTTCCACACCTTATTGAGTAAAATAAATTATCCTTAGGATCCATTCCTGAACCAGATCCAACACCTGGCAGCCAACATTTAGTATCATCATAAAAAGGAGGTTTCTCATTATAACATGCCCCTGTTAATTGTCCAGGATTGCTAATGCCATCAAGATAATTTTCAGGGACACAAAATGTCCTTTCATACTCCTTTTTCTCTTTATAATTATATAAAAATCCAAAAAAGTTTCTACTATCTCCTGAATAAATTTCAGCATTAGAAGTTATTTTAATACCTTTCTTACTATCATCACCTAAACCTAACTCACAAGATTCTTTTCCATATGATTTAATACTCTTAACTCTACCAATAGTATTGCCATTATCATCTTTTATAACACTATTTTTATCATCACTTAAATCAATAGTTTTTTTCTGAGTAAGATCAAAATTATCAAACTTTTTATCTTCACACTTAGGAGGAGCAGCCATACTATAAACTCTATCACATAATCTATATAATCTTCTTTCATCATTTTCAGACAATCCTTGCCCACTTACTCCTTGAATACCTAACCAAATTTGATAACCTTGACAAGCTAAAATGCCTGCAACAGAACCCCACTTAGTAAACTCAACCGCTTTTTCAGTAAACTTAATAGTTTTATTCAAATAACCAATATATTTATTAATAGTTTCAGGACTTAACCATTTGCTATGATCAAAAGGCCTTTCCACATTTAAATTTACTTTAAAATAGACAGGATTTGTATCAATTGGAATTAATTCATTATTAACGCTATAAGTAAAACGAGCTTCTAAATCAAAATTAAGTTCATCAGGATATTCATAAGGTGGAATTCCTTTAGGTTTCAATTCTAAAGGAAAATGAATAATCAATTCATTTGTTTCTTTGTTTAAATAAAATGTAGTTCTAGAACTATCCACACTCACCATATCATTATCATTGTTCTTTAAAGCTCTATCTACATTAATACTCAAACCACTTATACTTGTAACACTTCCCTCGCCAATATAATTTAAAACTAATGTAACTCCAACACCAGAATTAGGAGAATAACTTGTCTCACTCTCCCCTACTTCTATCTCAGCAGCATAAACAGTATTAGGATATGTTTTTGGAGAATAAGGTTTCCAAACAGTATTGCCAGTGTCTAATTTAACATTATAACTCTGAATATTAACCATTCCAAACTTATCTTTAAGTATAAAGCAAACTTTATTCCTAACCTCCACATCAAAATTATCAGTTCTATCAATATCTCCTTTATGAGATGATAAACCAATATAACCTTCAAATTTTTTATCATCTCCAGCATTATAAGTTTTATAAGTAAATAAATCTGAAAGTTCTAAAGAAACACTTGACTGTGCTTCTGAATCAGAAGGGCTATTTTCATCTTCATCAAATTCTCCAGTTGTAACAAAAAAAGAAGCATAATCTTCACAACTATGATCAACATCTTCTGGGATTACATAAGCAGTAACCTCAACATCTGGTTTATTAACCTCCCCCTCTATCTTAAAAATAGATTGGTGAGAAGTCCCACCATTTTTAAAAACATCTTCCGGTTCTAATTTTACAATTTTAGGTTCTTCATTACTAAAAAAGATAGTATGAGAATCCTTTTTATAATTTCCAAATTCATCGTAAACAGTTAAAGTTAAATTATTTCTACCATCTACTAAACTTAAAGATATAACAGCAGTTCCATTATTAACTTGAACAGTATAATTTTGGTTATTAAAAGTATAATTAATGTAAGAACCATCTGTAGTTACATTAAAAACTAAATTTTGTTCTTTATTATATTTCTTAAATCTAGGATCATCAATGCTTAAACTAGGATCAGTAAAATCAGCAGTAAAATTAACAACTTTCAATCCATTTGCATAAGCAACATAATCATTAAAACCAAAACTGCTATCATATGTAATAATAGTTATATTATTATTTCCATTTCTTAAATCACTTTTATCTAGAGTTATATTAAATTTATTACCAGAAACTAAAGCTTGTTTATAACTTCCTGACTCCAAATAATCATTATAAAAATTTTTATTAATCAAATAAAGAACTATTAAATTATTTTTAGAAACACTTCCCTCTAAAAAAAACTTATCAACTTGATTATTAACAGGAGAAGTATAATTAATAATAGAAATACTAACTTCATATTTATTAACTGTTATATTATAATTAAATTCTTCAACAGAATTATTTAATAAATCTCTAACATTAAATTTAACTTTATTTTTACCATCTCTAAAATTTAAATTTGTAAAATTAAATTTCCTCATATCTCTTCCAACAGTTATTGTTATAGAGTTAAAGTTATTATCACTTAAATCATAATTTCCTAACTGTTCAAATTTTAAAATTTTACTTCCTCCATTAATTAATGTAAATTCTTGAATACTACCATTAGGCAAAATTAAACTATAATTTAAATCAGCAACATCATTATACAAAGTAACTTCATCACCAATATTAACACTTATATCATTTCTGCTACTCCAATATAAATCACTTGTATTTTTATCAAATATAAAATTACCTTCTGAATTTCCATTTAAAATCAACTCAATTTCAGAATAAGTTGAAACTTCTCCAACTAAATTATCTCCTGCCTTGTATACTTTACTATTATCAAAATTAACGGTTAAACTAAAGCTTATATTAAAAAGAACTATAAATAAAAACAAAGTTATAAATAATTTTATAATTTTCATTAAGTTCTATGAACTTATATAAAATAAAAATATTTATAACTACTTTTAAATAACATAAACTAACTTTATTTGTAAAAAATAAGAAAAAATAAAAATTAAATCCTTTGTTATATCTTCTATTTTTTCTAATTCCAATTTCATTTTATAATTTTTTTTTATTATATCTCACTTAGTTCCAATTTTATTTATATTTATTACTATTATTTATGAATTTTTCTTTTTTTCTATTTATAAAAATATCTTTTAAATTGTATAAAATAAATATAATAAAAATTATAAAAATTCCAAAAGAACTAAATACTAACTTAAAAGAAAAATTATCTAATAATTTTCCAGCAAGTAAAACAAATATTGAAGAAATAAACACCACAAACATATTTTTTATAGATGTTAAAGTTGCTCTACTTTTAGAAGAAATTAGTTCTTGATATTTAGCATTTAGAATTATTTTGATATTATTATTTAAAGTTACAATTAATAAAAATAAGATAGTTGCTAAAATATAGTTATTTATATGTAAAAAAAATAACAATAAAAATAAAAATAAATAAAAAAACAATAAAATAATTAAAATTCTAAATTGGTTGTCTTGCTTGATTTTATAAGATAATATTAATGAAAGTAATATATTAAAAAAACCTAAAAAAAAATATATAACTCCTAAATATGCAACATCTAAACCTAATTCAACTAAATAAGGTTGCCATCCAATTTCTGCACTAAGAGTTAAAGTAAAAAAAATAAAAACCAAAAAAATTAATATAATCTCTTTAGGGATTGTCTTTTTTAAAGTAATAAACTCTTTTAATTTAAAAGATGAACTCTTTATTTTATTTTTTGGTTTGTAATATTCAGGTATTAAAAAAAGTATTAAAAATGAAATTATAAAACCAAAACCATAAAAAAACCATAATACTTTCATTGAGAAAAATTTTATAATTAAAGATGCTAATATTGGAGATAATAAAATACCAATAGAACTAATAATATTTAATTTAAAATAATATTCTTTAATTAATCTTTGTTCTTTCTTTTTTTTTAAATTATCAACAACCCAAGCAGAATCTGCACCACTTATTAAAGTTAAAGAAAAACCAATTATAAACCAAAAAAGTAATATAATATAAAAATTATTTACTAAACCAATCAAGATTAAAAAAATTCCAATTATTAAGGAACCTAATAAAACTGAAATTTTTCTACTTATTTTATCTGCTATAACACCTGTTGGAATTTCAAAAAGCATAATTGAGAAACTAGTAATTATAGATAATAAACTAATTTGAAAAAAACTAAATCCTATATCTTTAAAATAAATTACAAAATAAGGAGAAATTACAGCAAAAGAACTTAAAATTAATGTGCTTAAATAAAATTTCCCTAAATATTTTAATTCATTATTTTTAAACATTTGATTTATTAATAATTACACATATTTTTATTATTTATATAATAAACAAGAATATTCATCTAAACCATATAAATTTTTTGTTTTTTCATATGCTTTACCTCTACAACCACCATTACACTCTTTAATAAAAGAACAATTTTTACATTCCTCTATTTTTCTAACATCAAATCTATCTAATTCATGTAATTTGGAATTATTTTCTAAAATAGTTTCTAGATTTTGTTTATTTATATTTCCTAATACATATGAATAAAACTCAACACAAGGTATTACATCTCCATTTGATTTTATAAAAATTAATTCTTCTTTTTCAAAATTTTATCAAATTTTTTCTCATAAAATTCATTTTGAATTAATTTTAATATCTCTTTTTATTTAAAAATTCAAAAACATATATTATTTTAATATCATGAATACCTCAAGAAAACTTTTTTAAAATTTCTTTTTTTATAAAATCTATTGTTTTTGTTAAATCTAAATCTTCTATTAATTTTAAAATAGTTCCTTTCTCAATAAAAAAATCATAATTTTCATTCAAATTCATAATTTCATTACATTCATAAGTCTAAGAAGTTCCACAAATACCTAATAAATCTCTATAAAATAATTTTCTTTCTTATTTAATTAAATATTCTAAAATATATTTAGAACATACAAGTTTTTCATATAAATTTAAAAGTTTAATAAAATCTTCTAAAAAAGGTAAAAAATATTCTTTATTTGCAAAACCTCTTAAAACATCAATTAAATTAGATTCTAAATTTATATCTTTATTTTCATATTTTATGATTAAAGAATCTATTTTTTCTTAGTAAACTATTTTATACCTTTCATTTTATTGTTTTTAAAAAAGGTTATAAATATTAACTAAATTATGAACCTCAAAATCTATAAGTGTTTCTTTTTAAAAAAAGTTTTTTAAAAATTATTAAAAATAAAAATCATTAATATCATTTAATTTTCTTTTTTCACTTCCCACTAACTATTTCTATTATATCTCCATTCTTAAGTATTGCATCTTTACCAATAGGGAGTTTTGTTTTCACATTAATAGCCCTAATAAAATTCTTACCAAAATCAGTGTGTAATTTGTAAGCAAAATCTAAAGCAGTAGAATCAGATGGCATTAAGAAACAATCAGGTAAAACTCTACCCTCTGAATCTTCTAATTTCCCAACACCTCCTGGAAATATTGCCTTATACTTCAATAAGTCAAAAACAGCTCTATTCAAAACTTCTTGAACTCCTGTACTGCCAACATCTTTTAAAAATTCTTTAATTTTAATCAACCCATCTAATTGCTTTTTATTCAATTCATCTTTCTTTAAAATTTCAAAATCACTTTCACCAGGTATATAACTTATAAAACCTTTTTGATTAGCTAACTTCAAATTTAATTCATACTCATTAGCAGTTGGGATTATTATATAATTTGAAAACTTTTTTCTTAAACTTTCAACTTTTTCTCTCCATTCTTCAGATTTTAAGAGATCTACTTTATTAGCCCCAATAATCATTGGCTTACTCAACTCTCTAAGTTTAACAGACAAATCCCAAAGTTTATCTTTAATATTATTCTTATCTATTTCCAACTCTCTTAATCCTCTTTCTATTTGTTCTTCATTTATTTTTAACCCTGAAAGAATTTCAGCTAAAGCAACCTCCAATTTCTTATCCTGCATTCTAATCTTCTTTTCTATACTCTCAAAATGTTTAGTAATTATTTTATGATACCAATGATTTAATTCATCCTCTAAAAATTTAATATCTTCAGAAGGGTCATATGTATTTAAAGGAACCGGCTCACCTTTCTCATTAGTACTTCCACTTAAATCTATTATATGTATTAAAACATCTGCTTGTCTTAAATCATCTAAAAACTTATTACCTAAACCTTTACCCTCGTGAGCACCCGGTACTAAACCAGCAACATCTATTACCTCCACTGGTATAAATCTATAATCACCTTGAACAAAACCTTCTCTTGGATTACTTCTTTTACCAAAATCTAAAGCGGGATCTTTAAGCTTTAAAAAACCAACCCCTATATTAGCATCAATTGTTGTAAACGGATAATTAGCAGATTCTGCTTTAGCCAATGTTAAAGCTCTGAAAAAACTAGATTTCCCTACATTAGGTTTTCCAACTACTCCAACTTTCATAAAATTAAAGAACTTAAATAAATTTATAAGTTTAATCTAAAAAAAACTCAATCTAGTTAAAAATATTTTTATATCTATTTTTAAATATGGTTTTAAAAAAAACTCATAGTCCTAGCTTAGAAGCTAATAAACAAGATCATCTTAATGATATTTTAATGATGATTTGTGTCTTGATAGCTGTTATAAGCTTTAAATTTGGTTATTATTTTTTAGATTCTGTTTTTAGCTTTTTTATAGGTATTTATATATTATACAATGGATTTGTTGTTTGTTATAAAAATATAGATTTTTTGATGGGTAAAACTCCAAGTTCTAAAATAATTCGTAAAATAAAAGATCTAGTTTTATCTTTAGATAAAGTAAAAAAAGTTAATCTTATAAAAACACAATATCTTGGAACAAATATTCAAGTAGAAATTCATATTGGTGTTGATAAAAATTTATCTTTAAAAGAATCTCATGATATAGGAAATAAGGTTAGAGATAAAGTATTAAGTATAAAGAAGGTTTCTCAATGTTTTGTTTATATAGATCCTATGTAGGTTGAATATGTAATATTTTTATCTATTTAAGATATTGTTTATTATATATTTTAACAATTAACTTTAAAAATAAATTTGTATTTCTTATTAGAATGGAATTAGATTTTGATTATGTAAAAGATACTGAACCTAATCATTTAAAAGGTTTTGTAAATAAAAAATTAAGAATTAAGGAAAAGAAAGAGGATGTTAATAAAGAGATTAAGGTCTTAAAGAATTATATGAAGAATAATAAATTAGTTATTGGAACAGAAGTAACTTTAAAAAAGGTTAAATTAGGTCTTATTAAAGAGGTTTATTACTCTAAGAATGTTGAAGAATACACTTTGAAGAAGTTACAGCATTACCAAAATATATCTGGTATTGGGTTAAATGGTTTAAACTTTACAAGTACAGAATTAGGTGAAAAATTAGAAAAACCTTTTTCAATAAGTTTAATAGGGGTAATCAAATAGAAATATTTTTAAAATAAAATATAATTTATTAAAAAATGGTTAAAAAAACAAGAGGGCTATTTGCTGCAAGGAAGTTAATACAAAGAAGGAAAAAGTTTTTGAAAAAGAGAAGAGGGGAGAACAAAGTAAAGTATGACCCTTTAGAAGGTTCTCCACAAGCTAAAGGAATAGTTCTTAAGAAAGAAGAGAAAGAGGCTAAACAGCCGAACTCTGCGATGAGGAAGTGTGCAAAGGTTCAGTTAGCTAAAAATGGTAAAGTTATTACTGCTTTTTTAGCAGGTTATAATGCTAGTAAGTTTGTTAATGAACACGATGAAGTTTTAGTAGAAGGTATTGGAGGTAGGATGGGTAAATCTAAAGGAGATATTCCCGGAGTTAGATGGAAGGTTATTCAAGTAAATGGTCAATCCTTAAAAGCTTTAATTAAAGGAAAAATAGAGAGGGCAAGAAAGTAAAATGGATAAAGAGATTAAGTTATTTAATAAATGGAGTTTTAGGGATATAATTGTATCTGATCCTGGTTTAAAAGATTATATTAGTTTAAGACCTATTATTATTCCAAGAACTAATGGTTATTACCATAATATGTCCTATTATAAGCAAAAAGTTAATATTGTTGAAAGATTAGCTAATCGTTTAATGGTTCCAGGTCATAAAGGTAAAAAACACTTTTTAACTTCTGGCCATATGACTGGTAAAGGAAAATTAGTGACTAAAATTGTTAAAGAAGCTTTTGAAATTATTGAAAAAAGAACTAAACAAAATCCTATACAAGTTTTAGTTACTGCTATAGAAAATGCAGCTCCTGTAGAAGAGGTTATTACTATTGAAAGAAGTGGTGCAAAATATGCTCAAGCAGTAGATATCTCTCCTTTAAGAAGAGTTAATTTAGTTTTAAAATTTTTAACACAAGGTGCTTATCACAAAAGTTTTAATAGTTCAAAAAGTATTGTTGAAAGTTTAGTTGAAGAAATTTTAGATTGTTATAATTTAGGCGGTCAAAGTATGGCTATTAATAAGAAGATAGAAATAGAGAAGATGGCGGCTTCTGCTAAATAGGTAGTAAAATGGATAACAAAAATATTACTAGAACTGGAACAACTTGTATTGGATTAAAATACAAGGATGGTATTGTTTTAGCATCTGATAGAAGAACTACTGCGGGTTATATTTATAGTGATAAAAGTATAAAAATTCATAAATTAGCTAAGAGAGTTGCAGCAACTCACTCAGGAACTGTTTCAGATGCTCAATTTCATAAAAGAATTATTCATTCTGAAATTAAATTAAAGGAATTAAGAGCAGAGAGGGAGATAACTGTTAAGGAAGTAGCAATGATTGCTAATACTATTCAATATAAAAATATAAGAACTCCTTCTACTATTGAGCCAATTGTAGGTTATTTAATTGGTGGTTATGATGTTACTGGTCCAAGGTTGTTTGATATAGGACCGGATGGAACTTTAATGGAATCTGATTCTTATGCTGCGAATGGTTCAGGTAGTATTTTTGTTAAATCTTATTTAGAGAATGAGTATAAAGAGAACTTAAGTGAAAAGGAAGCAGTTGCTTTAGTTGAGAAAGCTTTAAAAAGTGCTATGAATATAGATAATCATAGTGGTGGGGGTATTGTTATGTTTATTATAGATAAAGATGGAATAAAAGAGATAAATAAAAAAGTTATAAAAAATGAGTTGGTTAATGAAAAATGAAAATTTTAAAAGATATTGAAAATAAGTTATTAGATAGGAGAACTGTAATTTGTGCTACTGAAGGTAGTAAAACAATTAAAAGAAGTGAAGCTAAAAAGAGGTTAGCTAAAGCTTTAGGAGTTGATGAAGATTTAGTTATTATAAAAAAAATTCATAATAGATATGGCAGTAATGAATCTATTATTGAGGGTAAAGTTTATAATAACAAGGAAGCTCTTAAAAAGTATGCAAGACCTCACTTAGTTAAGAGAAATACTTTTGTTGAGGAAAATAAAGAAGAAGCAAAAGAAGAGTAAAATGGCAAGATATAAACATTATAGTAGGAAAAAGAAGTTAATTAAGCAAAATCGTAGAACTAAATGGGCTCCTTTTTGGGTTATTTTGAAAAAGTATGGAATTGGTAAAAAAGTTCATCCTTCTTCTTTCTCAAGAAAGAGATCTTGGAGAAGAACTAAGTTAAAAATCTAATTCTTTAATTTAATCTAACTCTATTATTAGTTTTTTATCTTTATAATTCTTTTCAAAATCTTCACTTATGATGTTTAATTTTTGTTCTTCAAGTTTTTTTTGAAATTTTTTTAAAGAATTATAATTTTTTTCTAAATCTTTTTTTATGTTATTTATTTTATTTTCTATTTTTTCTAAATTTTTATTGTTTAAATTTTCTAATTCTGACTCTATTTCTATTTTTTTTTCTTTTTTCTCTAATATTTTTTTATCAATACTATTCAACTTTTCTATTTTTTTATTTTTTTCTTCTAAAATATCTTTTTTCTCTTTATTTAATTTTTCAATTATTTCTTGCTTATTTAAATTTATTTTTGTTTTTATTTTTTCTATTTTATTTTTATATTTAATATTTTTGTTTTTTTATTTTTTTATTTTTTTTTTTTTTTTTTTTTTTT
>Ga0256842_1002659_pt1 | contig 12546 bp, 18 predicted proteins | sample 4559240metaG_FD_185973 | JGI IMG/M metagenome (GOLD analysis project Ga0256842, IMG submission 185973) | Hydrothermal vent microbial communities from Guaymas Basin, Mexico - 4559-240 | ecosystem: Environmental > Aquatic > Marine > Hydrothermal vents | place: Mexico: Guaymas Basin | collected...
CACCCATATCTCACTTATGCACTAGACCCTAATAAAAACATACCCATGATTGCCGCCTATCCACTATTTGAGTAAAGCTCTTTCCTAGGGAGCATTTCCTTATAAGTCTTTAGGGCTTTTTCGTATTTTCTTATCTCTCTCAGTGCACGATATACTGTGTAGAGCAGAAAAACCGTTACCATCACACTTATAATCATTAAAAACTCGTCGTCCAGCATAAGCACTCCTGACCACAGTATCACCAAACACATTACGACAAGCACTACGTATCTATACATAGTCTTTATCTCGTTCTCCAGCATGCTAACTACGCTATCATAGACAATATCCATGCTACTCACCAAGCTTTATTTCTCCACTCCTTATCTTCTCAACTATTTCTTCATGTTTCTTCCTGAGCAGTTCTCTATCAAACGTCCAGCCATGAGGCTCGTAGTAAAGCTCACACCAATCAGTTATTCCCTCCTCATCTCCCCTAAACACCATAGTCTCCGCGTTTCCCTCTAAATTAATAGGGGCATTCCACGCCACAGTAGAAATCCATACACCTTTTTCCGGTATATATGTCTTATAGTCAACCAGTTTCTCAGCAGTACCCCTGTATTTGTCATTAATATCGCCTATAGCAACAGCAGTAAAAACCAAAGCCATCCCCACAATTAACCACGTAACATCATGCCAAAACCCTGCAACAACAATCCCAACAATAAATATAACAGTACCCACAACAAGAAACACCGTTTCCAGATATTCACCTATCACCATTTCTCACCCTTCTCACTTATTCATAATAAAAATAAACAAAACAAATATATAAATACACTGCAAACCATCACTTAACAATCTCATTCAGAAACCCATACGCGCCGGGGAAGAAAAGAGTCATGAAAAGAGCATATACAATAGAAAATATAGGTAGAGCCTCCCCTGTATCACTAAAACACCATATTACTTGAGCAATAAGCACTATTATTCCGAATCCAAATAAAAAGCTTAAAAACAATAAGATTTCGACACCAGTATAAAATCCGTCCAACTTTTTCCATAACTCCTTGTCAACATCTTTTATTTTTCTCATAACATTCTTTGTAACATCTCTTATCCCTGCAACACATAACAGAGAATACACAAGGAAAACGAGAGATAGAGGGCGTATCACGTAAAATGAGAATAATGATAAAAGAGATGTAATAAATGAAAAAACAAGTGCCGTTTTTATTCTTTTAACTGTGTTTAGTGTTTTCTCCACCAATAACTTATGTGCATAATCTCTGTCTGTTTCACTCCACGCTATTACCAGCCCCTTCATTTCCACCTGCCCTCTTCTCCAGCTCATACACCATACTCTGCACAGCTTTGACACGTATCACGAGAGAATCCAGCGTCTTTTTAATATCATTAATCTTATCACTAACAGTCTCCAGATTATACAGGCTCTTAACAATATCCAGCTCCTTAAACGCGTTCTTAACAGCTTCTTCGAGCGGAAAGTCAAACACCATAACGACGCGCCCACTCTTAACGATGTGCTCATACTCGTACTCAATCCGTTCAATCTCGCGCCTCAGCTCCTTCTCCTTCTTTAGCATTTCCATCAGAACACTGTAAGGTATAGATACTTCCAGATAATAATCGCCATCACGCTTAGTTATCCTACCCTCAAGCACATTGTGCTCCAGACCCTTTCTAAGTTCCTTGATTCTTTCCTCCAGCTCATCAATTCTACGAACAAGACTAGCTATCCTGCTGTCTGCACTTATTCTCACTTATCTCACCCCTACTCATTATATAGCACTAAACAAGTATAAAAATACACCTCTGCAACCACGTCCATCACGTAGCTAGACGTTGATTATTTCCTTTGTCTTTACGAGCTTTTTCAGTCTTTTCAGGAATCTATCGTATGATATATCGTACCCGTCTTCACGCAACCTTAGCCACACGTATTTTTTAGTGCCGTACTTCCTGTATTTTTTATAGTATTCTACCAGTATCTTGTCGGGCACTTTCGGGGGTCTTCCTTTCTGTTTGCCGGCTTCCCACGCCGCTTGCTGTCGTTCACGCCTAAGCTCCAGCTCGACCTCCGCTACCCAAGAAAATATCCTTATAAGCAAGTCCCTTATGCTCTCATTCTCCAGTTGTAGCCAGGAATCCTTAACAGATATTATTCTAAGCCCAAGGTCTTTCTCTATCTTGTCAAACAACGAGAAAATATCGCGTAGATTATACCCCAATCTCGTAAAGTCAAACACCACGACATAGTCCACGATATCCTTGCCTCCACGCTCCAGGAACTCAACCATCTCGCGCGCACCAGGTCTCTTCTTCCACGACACACTCCTGCTAATCCCCTTATCCACAAAGTACTTGAGAACCTCAATACCATGCTCCCTACAGTACTTCTCAATAGCCAGGCGCTGATTATTCTCGTCCTGACTCCGGGTAGAAACCCTAATATACGCGACCGCGCGCTTCATAATCCACACCATGAACAAATATGCAAAAAACAACAATATATTTACACCTATAAAAAACAGAACACCAGACACTTATACATAAAAAAGGCAAAAGAGGACTTATACCATCACACACTTCACACATACTTAAATACTACTATTACTCACTCATTAAGCACTTCGATAACCTCTCTGCATATCATGTCCAGTTTTTCTCTTATCTTCTCATTTATTTTAGATGCTTTATCATACACCCGCCTCATATCGTTAAGCGTTATCTCTTCCTTGTCGAGCAAAACCCTAAATACGTGTGCATTGCAGTTATACTCTAGCGAGAACATACGCGTTGTCCAGAGAGTTATTATCACGTCAGTCAATAGCACTCACCACTAAGCCACTTCCTTATCAAATACTGTATCAAATCACTACGACTATTAAACGTCGACTCCTCTAATTTCTCATCGAGTTGTCTAAGAAGCTTTTCCGGAATTGAGATAGATATCACACGACTCCTACCCATGCAAAAACCACCCAATTAATACCATGCTAATAAGAAACTAATAAAAATAATGATAAAAAATAATACTTTATGTTAAACCATCTATACTGCTAAAATAGACAAAAAATAATTTATTTTTAATAAAAACACTTATTTTGTTCTCTTCTTGTCCATTCGCTTTTACTCTGTTATATATTCTCTGTATGGTGCTATCGCTACAATCATGTTGCCATACTTTAAGAAAATCGGTGTCATTCTACTAGGATTTATATAGAATTTCTCAGGCTTACCCAGTTTATAGATCAACTTAGCTAAATACGGACAAACATATATCGGCTTATTATTGACAAACACTACTGATCCTGTTTCCGCTTCTAATTCTGTTAGAAGACCAGCTCTTTTTAATTTAGAGATTGTTTTTCTTTCTATCGGTACAAAGACGTCTTCATTTAGTTTCTTATAAGGTATGCCATACTTGTCTAAGTCCGCCTGATAAACTTCATAGAATTGCAAATAAACACCTGCTTTGTCAGGCTCATATTCCTTAACGCCTGTTTTTCTCTTGATATCATTAATGACTTTTTCCAGTTCTTTTTCATCTCCACCAATATACACTGCCCAGTCTCTTGATTCAGAAATATGCCATACCGCATCACCAAACAAGGGCTGTTCATACGTTATTTCGCCCAAGATATTTTCCAGTTGTACCAGTTTTCTCATTTTTTCGAGATTAACACCGTATTTCTTCTCCAGATAATCAATTATTGCGTTCTTAGCCCTAATACCAACATCTCCATGACGCAATAAGTTATACAAAGCTTCCTTAGGACTATCATAAGATATCGCCTCAGCTCCGCCATAAACAGCCCTATAATACACCTTGTCTTTCTCAGGATCGTATACCTCACACACCACGACACCATACTTACCAACAGGTATTTTCTCGACAATCCTTATGCAAAACGGCGCTCTAGGATAAACCACACCATACTTTCTAGCATATTTTTTAAATAAGCTTTCAGCACTTCCTCCAAACATTCTGTAAAACTCAACAATATTAGTATAGGGTATTACGCGCCCCTTGTACGGGTGAAGTATCACAGCTCCTTTGTCCGTAAATTGTAATAAGACAAGATTACCGTTTCTATCATAAACCATAGCTAAACCATTATTGTTTAATATATCACCAATTTTTACAGCAAGCGGATGCACAGCAACCGCCGGTTCGACCCAGACAATGTCATGAAATAGTATATCAAAATCGACCGGCACTGTACCAATCAATTTATTGTTGAAATACACCTCTATTGTATTGCCCTTCATACGCATCTCTAATCCATCTATTTTCCTCTTCAGACCATGTTTTTTCTCCAGCAATTCTAATAAATACTCAGGATTCTCCTTAAGCCGTTTTATAATATTATAGTTTTTAAGAAGCATTTGTAACTTCCTCTCGAAAGCAATCCATTTTTCTGAAGAAACCTCTTTATTATCATAATATTTGTTTACATCAAGAAGTGTTTCGCTAATTACATTACGATACTTGAGCAACTCTTTTACTACGGGTATGACCTTAGGAGATAAAAATATGCTTGCATAAAGAATCGCGTTTATAACATCACTATACACTTCTTTTTTCTTCCTGAACAGCCTTGCTACAGCACGCCCTAGTTCAGAGTCCCAATTGTTCTCGGGAAACGTTTTCTTCAAAGTTTCGAGAACTTCACGAGCATATCTTTTAATAGCAAGAGGATCACTTACATCTACGCCTTTACCAGCAAGATAAAACAATGCCGGAGAATCACCAAAATTAAACCAGATAAATTTGATTCTGTCTGCAATATTCTTAGTGTCTTTGAGTCTATCTCTAAACATTTCTAAATCCATTTTATCAACATAACCTTTCGCTTTTAAATTGTTTTCTTCTATTTTCACCAATAATTCGTCATTGTTAATTATTTTCTTTATACCAGCAATTATAGCATTATACACTTCAGGCGCTATTTCCTTTATATATGCCATACCCTCGTACTCCTTAAGGAGAATCTCCTCTATACTTCTCTGCTTTATACCTAGTTCTTTTAATAGTTCGTCGTATTTGCCTTTCTTGTAAAGTTTTTTGATCAGCTCATATGTTTGTCTCATTTCAGGCGTGTCCACACCAGGTATTTCCGTGTACCTCCTTTTCTCGAACCAGTCCTTAACATACACTGCTATGCGCCTAGCCCCTGTAGCGATGTCTCTCCCGGCACTAATCGGGTTTAACAGGTAGCGCGCCAGAATCAATAACTTCTTATCACTATCCGTAAGCTCATCCACACGCTTATTCAGCACCTCCCTAAACCGCTCCGCCAACACCGGGCTTATTTTTCTCAGCTTCTCCACCACTTCCTCAACAGGAGAAGCATACGCATACACCATCACCCATCACCAAATAATAAATAGATAAAAAACAAAACTATAAGTTTTAACCACGTAGCTATGATTACATTGCCTTGTGCTGTTTATATATTTTGACAAAGTCTATTGTCGCGCTGATCAGTATGATTATTAATAGGATTATGACGTCCCAGCACAGCATCCTAGTATTCTCCAGCACACTGTCCACGTACTCCCTAGCAACAGTATCGTTATGATACACCAGAAACTCCCGGCTCTTATCCACAACCCCACTATAAACATCCACAACCCTATACATCGCCAAACCAACAAGAACAACCAACACAACAAACAAAACAGAAACAAAAAGCATCATGCCTGAACATCTACTTGTCATTCTGCATCCCTCACGCGTTTTTCCAGACATGTATTTCTCTATGAAATAATAAATAAAAATATAACTAAACTATTATATGCTCATATCATAATAGGTTGTTTATTAACATATTTTTCTAGCCACAAAATCAATTCTCTAATTTTATAAAACTCTTCTTTAGACCACTCATAAAATGCATCTTCTCTAATGTTTTCATTGAGTTTTTTAACAAACAATATCATCTTTTTTATTTCTTCTTTCGGGATACCCGTTACTTTTACCATCAAATCTTCCGCTTCACTTGTTTTTCCTTCTTTAAGTAAATGACTAACTAAATCGAAAACATTTTTCGGACTCAATGATATTCTGAAATCCATTGAAATAGCAAAAGGCATTACAGAAACAATCTTATTTATATTATCAGGTATAGGCTCAAATTCAACTTTCAACATTTCTTTATTTATCTCATAATGTCTTATAGGAACAAAATGTTTTATTAATTCAAGCATTATTTCCTTTACATCTTCATCGGTATCATAATACTCTAAAACACCTTTTTTATAGTTAACATGACAAGCATGACCTGGAGAAGAACCAAGCCTCATAATTATCTCATCATCAGTAACAGTTATAGACGTAGGTTTCAAATCATTGCTACTAACGTATAAACCACTATTTATTAGTGTTGATAAAGCGTAAAAGAAATGTTTAACCCATTCTTCTGCATGAGGATTATTAGTTAATATCATGTAGCGTTGTTTTTGTAATTTCTGTACTGCTTCTAAAATTCTATGATATGCAGATGTAACAGAATTAATCAGCGAAGCAAACGATTCTCTAACTGCCCAATAAAAACCTTTACCAAAGACTTTTCTAAACTCGTAATCAAGATTTCGTAACGCCGCCCATGTCGCCGGTGTTAAAACGCCATTTTTTACGTCGTTCTCAATAGCTATAAGAAGTTCAGCCAGTCTTTTCGCAAGAGTTTTTATATATTCGGGGACATTGAGACTTTTTAATTCTTCAAGACTTTCTAAAACATTTTCTATCCATCCTTCAGTATTTCTTAGCATTTCTCTGAAAACACTTGAATGTTTTTTCTCAGCATCTACTAATCTTAGAGATAGTTCACGACCACGTGCCTCAAGTTTATACCCTTCTTTAAGCCATCTAACCAATAATTTATTCGCCGGAAAATTTAAGGAAACACTAGATATTTTTCCTTCCAAAACTCTTTTTATCAAAGAAATATAAGTACTAATAAAAGAATTCATTAAATACGTTTTGACTCGTTCTCGGACATTTTTAGCTCTAAGATCATGTTCGCCATCTTTTTCTATCCACTCATCTATTGCGCGCGCAACAACTGCCAAAGCAGTATCATAACTAACATACACAGGAGGAAAAACGTATAGATTGTGCCCCTTCTCAAATACAGGATACACCGAGAATCTCATTTTTCTTAAATCAAAAGCTAGTGAAGAATGAATACTGAATATATTCGCCATGCCGTCAACCAAATATCGTTTCGGAACATAAAATTCTTCATTAAATATAGCCAAGAATCTCTTAAACGCTCTATTACGTATTACCCAACGATAAAACATTTCAAACATTTCTGTACGCAAATAATATAATTCATGACCAGTTATCGCTCTTTCAACATGATCATATATCTCATTTATATCAATTTCCTGTTTTCTGTTTTTTATTATATATATATCCGGAACAGTATTAAATAACGGAATAATATCAACATCCTCAACTAATTCTCCTTTATAGTTCAAAAACCCAACAATTCTCGTTTTATCATATAATCTAAATTCTTGCATAGTATCCCCGCTATTTTTATATTTTTTACAACATATATTAAAGTTTAGTGATAGCTATGACCAAGAAACGAATAATTAAAGTATCAATCGAATCACTGATTGAAGTTCTCAAAAACTATGCAAAAGAAATAGAAAACTGTAAAACAGAACAATGCATTATAAACGAAACAGAAAGCCTAATAAGACTTCTATCTTTCTATATTTCTGAACTGAGAAAGGAACTATACAAAAATAATATTTAGCACCTATGCATTTACCATGAACACTTATATCGGGACTAGTTCTTTTTTCCGCATACCAATAGGTAGTCTCACTCTACCTGTGAGCCTAGACAGCAGTTTTTTCTGTTCCTCAACATATTCCCTAGCCATTTCCCTAATAATGCTAATACCTTTTTCCATAAGTATTTTCTCATACTTCTCGACAACCGGCTCCAGCTCCTTAGCAATCCTGTCCTTGTTACTTAAAATATACCTCACAGTACGCTCCACAACCACCCTCTTAACATAATCAGGAGCATCACCAAACACACTATCAACTACCTCAACAACAATTTTCCTAACCAGCCCCTCATCAAGAGAAACCATTGCCTTTTCCAAAGAAACAAAACCTACAACCATACATATCACCAATTAATAAATAGATAAAAAACAAATTATAAGTTTTAATACATCTCGTTGTTTGCCAGCTTGACTCGTGCGTATAGTATTCTGAGTAGTTTTTCTTTGTCTGTTTTCTCGTGTTTTTCATTTATTCGAGGTAGTTCGGTGCACATCTTTCTCAATCCTCCTTACCCATTCTCTCATTATCTCGTAGTATATTTTCTTCATTTTTCTCGAATCAAGTAGTTTCTCGTTCAGGAAAAGAGAGTAATCGTACGCGTTACCCATTAATCTCACCCAGCCTCACTATCCTATATTCTCCAGACACGATTTTATCTTTATATCTCTCATAAAGTTTCTCATACTTCCTACCAAAATCAATTAACACTATATCGTATTTTCCTTGTTTAACCACACCGTACCATTTCTTGAAGAAGCTCATTTTACCAATAATCTTAGTTGTAATCCTGTACATCTTCTCGCTCCCAGTCAAGGACGCAACAGCATACAATATGTCACCAAAACTCGCGACAACATATCCAATCATACCTCCAAGCCCCGACCCAACAGCAACACTATATATGTAGTAAACCCTATAGTCAACCACCCCATCCTTGCAAACCGTCTCCACATAATAATACCCGGGAAAAACAATTCCAGACACAAGAACTATAGTTATATACACTAGCGGGGCGAGGACTAGCGGAACCAACAGTATCATTACAAAATTCCTATCCTTCCAGATAATGTCAACACTAGTTAAAAAAGTCAGTAGACCAGGCTTTCTGATCACATAAGCATCATAGCCAAGCAGTCTAGCAACAGCATAATGCATCAGCTCGTGTATCCACGAATAAAGAACAATAACACCGACAGTGATAAAAAATAAGGTTATAAAAAGATGTATCATTTCTCAATCACCTCTTCACAGTATTCTCTAACAATTTCTCTGAAGACTATGCTTCTCTCAAAAATTATTCTAACTATGTCGCTAATAGTTAAGCCGCTTTTCTCACTATACGCCTCCAGGACTTTCTTCACATCACTGTTAATCCTTATTGACAGCACAGCATCTTTTTTCCCGTATACCAGCCTAGTCATTATCCTGTTAATACACTGTTCACTCATTAGACCTCCCCCTCATGTACTTTATGACAACGTATCCAGTAATGTAGTTCCCAAATCTTATTTCGCCAGGTCTGTGTCCCAGTAATACCATGTTGATGTCGTCCCCGTATCCGTCATCATATCCTAGATATATCTTAACGTCCTTGTTCTTCTCATGCACCAGTCTCTTCAGTTCATGATACACCTTCCACATCTCTCTAACGTTTCCTTTCCTATAATGAGACAGTATCTTGTCCACGAGCTCAAGCATCTCCTGATCAATCACCAGCTTATTCTTCTCCGCCAGCCTAGCTAGGGGACGCTCCGCGGCAAGGTCGTCAATGTCAATATCATTGATATCCACAAGATACACCCGCTTCAGTCCGCTAATGATTTTCCCGTTAGCCTCAATATACCTACTACCCCTCAGTCCAGCAAGAAGGCATAGGTCTGCATAGCACACCATCACAGCGCCGTTCTTCATATAGATCACTCCATTCCCAATAACTAAGTCAATCCACTCCCTGTATCCATTACTCTTCCTAATCCCGAGCAGATTCTCACTAGTCTCACGAAGCTCGTCCACACTCAAAAAAATCTTATCGCGTGAATCCCAACCAAGCTTAGTTATATAGATGTCCTGCATGTGTCTTCACCAAGTCCTACATATGTTAAACACCCTAATAAATATGACGCCAACAATCTCCACACCACTATTAACTATTAAGAAAAAGAGTGCTTCAAAAGAATTTAAAGAAATATATGTTTTATTATCCGTGAAATACTTGCAGGTTCTTTTGCTATTTTACCCCAGAATCACACATACACTGTCATCGATTTTCACAGTCCAGATTCTTTAAGTCCTCTTTCATTCTCTCAATGTCTTCATCACTAATACTGTATTCTGTATCCAGCGTTTCGCTTAGATATGGTCTTAGAACAAAGTCCTCAGCTATTATTTTTCCATTCTCATATCTCCATGCAAAGTCAAGTACCATTCTATATATCTTTGTCTTATCTCTGTCTATTTCCAGTTCCAGTATAATATCTTCACAAAACTCCGCTCCATAATCACAATTAGACAACACATCCCTTACAATGATACCGTGTCTTCTCAGGAATTTCCTGATTTCACCAATTACTCTGCCCGCGAGTCCAGGGATTCCCCTCATAATATCTATTAATCTCACCATATCCCATAATAGTTCTCTTATCTCTTCCTCGTCTCTCCCCCTATAGTGTTTACGTATGATCTCCTCAACAACCTCTCCACATTTTCCACTCTCACTGCATTCGTATAGTCTGTCCATAATTTCACTTATCTTCTTAAAGTCCCTCGTTATATATCTCTCCACAAATATTCCAACAATATCATACACGACTGCATCCGGAATTGTTAATATGTATCCATAATAGTTTCCGAACATGTCCTTATCCCACTTATCCAGTATCCCGATCATTTCCATGAATTCTTCCGCTTCCCTCCCCTCAAGAACGACCATCTTATCCAAAAAATCTTTTCCAGACATATCCAGTCCAGGTCTCTTCACGTCTTGCATTTGTCATCACCATGTCTTACATGTGTCGTCCCACCCTAATAAATTTAACTACCATAACTTTTACACCTTCCAATCCCACCAAAACACCAAGAACAAAGTAAACGAGAGAAAAAAGAACATTACTTAATTAAATACATAGTTCTAAAACCCTCTCCTATAGCATACATTAGTTTTTCATTACCGCTCCAATACCTGAACACAGCAGAGTTGTACAGTACCTCAATCATAGCAATACTAATATCCATCACGACATCCCAGACCGCGTCAACTTTACTTATGCTCTTCAGTGTTGATATAGATAATGCAAACAACGTGTGCCTCATAGCAGAATACCTACTGTCAAAAATCATGACAGGAACATCCACAACACGACCAAGCTTATCAAGATACCTCTTAACATACACTATCTCGGCGCCAAGAACTTTAGCGAAATTCACTATTTTATCCACATACAGTCCACGAAACATAATCGTCTCCAACTGCGCCTTCTCCTTCCCATTCACTTTACCAAACGCGAACTCAACCAGCCTCTTTATATTCTCCTCACTAGGCACACCCCTAAAATACACCACATAAGGCACATAATATCTAAGTATCTCTCCTTGATAATATAACCTAGGCTTACTCCTACGCTTATACGCTATAACACATATATCTTTCTCAACAACACACTCGCTCATTTTTCTCACCTATTTCCCATTTTTCACTAAAAAGATAAGCCCCGACCCTTATAAACCTTACCATAAACACACCAAACCACAACAATACACCGAGTCCCTCTCCAGAAATATATATCATATCATGAAAAGTATATACCTATATATATTTCTATATATTTGCTACCTCAGCTACCTCAGCTACCCAGGGGTTTCCGCAACTTTTCCCCGTTGAAAACCCGTATATACGTGCCTTAACACAGTATATAGGCATACATACATCTATATATTTGCTACCTCAGCTACCTCAGCTACCCAGGGGTTTCGGGAGTTTTCAAAAATCCGGGAGGGGGGTTTATCCCAGGTAGCTCGGGTAGCTCGGGTAGCTATAGAACGCTTTTAATCAGTTATTTAAATCTGTTCTACGACTACCTGACAGCTACCTGAGTAGAAGCGGTTCTTCTGTGTAAGTAAAATACGTATATTATAAGTAAAATATGTAAAAAGAAAAAGTGTTTGTGTTTAGTATTCGTTTCCCATGCTCCAGCTTTTTAGTAATGTGTAGATTTTGTCTCTTAGCTTGTATGCTTCTTCTCTGTCCATGCCTAGGTCTTCTATCAATACTTTCTCGACGTTTTGAGGCGTTAGCTCCAGGTTCTTGCTGTATAATATGTTGTCGACTTCCGTTGCAATGCTTATCGTCTGATCATCATACACCGCTGTACTGTTCTCTGTGTTGTCCATGTTGAGGCTCACCAACTTATAATTAAATTCATCGAGCGGGATAACCATGCACTTAGTCGACTTCCCATGTATCCTGTATGATGTATATGTGTATCCACATCGTAGGGCTAATTGTTTGAGCCCGCCTATCGGCTCATAATCATACCGCTTCTTCATTTCCCTAATTATGCCGCTCTTCACCAGCAGTTTATCGTCTTTAACGTGTAGCCAACTAGGTAGAAGTCCACGCTCGTAGAAGTACGTCAATATCTCCGCCAACGTTCCGTCCACAGGGTTCTTCAGCCTCAATAACAGTTCTCTTACAGTATCATGTATAATGTCCAGAACCATTTCCTT
>Ga0256842_1002660_pt1 | contig 12543 bp, 17 predicted proteins | sample 4559240metaG_FD_185973 | JGI IMG/M metagenome (GOLD analysis project Ga0256842, IMG submission 185973) | Hydrothermal vent microbial communities from Guaymas Basin, Mexico - 4559-240 | ecosystem: Environmental > Aquatic > Marine > Hydrothermal vents | place: Mexico: Guaymas Basin | collected...
TATCAAACTTATATCCATTATCATATATATAAAGCCCTTTAAATATCTCTTTATCTCCATCAAATATAGTTCTAAGAGTATCAAGAAACAAGGACTTTCCAAATCTTCTTGGGCGAGATAGGAAGTAATAACCTCCACCATCTTCTATAAGTGTTTGAGCTATCTTTGTTTTATCTACATAGACATAATCCTCTTCTAAGATAGTTCTTAGTGTTGATTTGCCTATGGGTAGTTTTTTTAGTTTCATCTTTTATAGCCTTTTGTTTACAACTTTAGCATCTATTGTACTAAAATTGTACTCCAACCCTCATAATATCCATGCTCTTTTTTTATCAGTTCATAAAGTTTTGTAACTATATCTTTTAACTCTTTTTCTGTCGTAGTATGTTCTTTTATAAGTGCTACACCATATTCATACTCATCAGTTGATATATCATCTTTATATACAAATCCATTCTCTAGTGCATTTTGTAAAAACCTATCTTTTTGAGTTACAGTATCAAAAACTACATAGTGTTCAACCTCCCTTATAGCTTCTTCATCATTGCCCTCTTCTGCTAGTAAATGTATAATCTTACTACTAACTATATGGTGTGTTTCTAATTCAGATGGTAAAAGTTGTGTTTCATAAAAATTCCACTTTGCATCTTTTACAATGTTACTCTCAAACATATACTTTGATGGACTAAGTATAGTTGAAACTGTTGTATTAAAACCTTTTGTATCTGATGTATAAAAATACAATTCAGTCCAACCATCAACAACCATACTACCAACATAGTGAGCATTACCCTCATACTCTATAGCTATGATAAGAGACTCTTTTGTTTCTAAAAACTCTTCATAACCATCTTGAGTTTCATCTAAAGAGTTGTATTTTATAAAAACACTAAAAAGATATGGATTTTCATCTTTATACTTTAAAGCTTCATCTTCAAACTCTATATTGTTATAAACTTCTCTCATTATATCTCTACCTGTTTTACTATCTCAAGACCAAAACCACCTAAACCGACAAGTTCAGCCTGTTTCATCGAAGATAAAAGATTCATTTTAGATACTCCAAAACTCTTAATTATCTGAGCTCCTGTTCCTATCTCTTTCATCTGAGCATTATCTTGATGATGTGTTTTGTTTATAAAAACTAAAATTCCACTATTTTGTTTTAAATACTCTATAGAATTTATAAGATTTTTGTATTTTTTCTGGTTCAAAAGAAGCTCTATATCTGGAACAACATTATGAACTCTTACATTTGCTATATCTTTTATATCACCAAATACTATGGCACTATGTTGAACCTTATCATGATCTTCAAAAATATATTGTTTAGTAATTACATCAAAAAATTCTATCTCTTTAGTATCTACTTCTTTTACTAATGACTCATTTGCCAAGCGATACTCAACTATATCAGATATAAAAACAGTTTTTAAATTATGTTTTTCTCCAAATATATCCAAATCATCACGACGAGCCATAGTCCCATCCTCTTTTATAATCTCACAAATAACTCCAGCCTCTGTAAGACCAGCCAAACGACAAAGGTCTGTACTACCTTCAGTATGTCCAGTTCTAACAAGTGTACCACCATCTTTTGCTATAAGAGGAAATATATGACCTGGTCTTACAAGTTCATCAGCATTTGAAATTGGATTTGCAAGTATTTTTATAGTATCATCTCTCTCTTTTGCCGATATACCAGTCAATGCATTTTTTGCATCAACACTAACAGTAAAAGCTGTTTCATAAGAAGAGGTATTTGATGTTATCATAGGATTTAACTCTAGTCTGTTTGCTATGCTGTTACTTAATGCTACACATATAAGACCACGAGCCTCTTTAGCCATAAAATTTACATGTTCTGGTGTCGAAAATGATGCAGCATAAACTAAATCCCCCTCATTTTCTCTATCTTCATCATCACACATGATGACCATATTACCCTTTTTTATCTCTTGTATTGCAACTTGTACTCTTTGTATAGGTGTCATAATATCTCTTTAAATAATTTGTTTTAGATAAGATTATTATATAAAAAAATTCATTAAAAAGAGGTCAAAAAAATAAATTTTGAAATTTCTTCTAAAAACCCTTGACATTAATAATAAAATTGTCTATAATTTCGCCAACAAACAAACGAAAGCTTGTTTTTAAATACCGCGGAATAGAGCAGTTCGGTAGCTCGTCGGGCTCATAACCCGAAGGTCATAGGTTCAAATCCTATTTCCGCAACCAATTTATTACTTTCAACATTGGGGTATCGCCAAGCGGTAAGGCACTAGTTTTTGGTACTGGCATTCGGGGGTTCGAATCCCTCTACCCCATCCACCCAATCTAAACACCCTTAAATTAGGCACTTTTAATACATTTACTTAATAACTGTCAGTCGATTTTATAGGTTTATTGCTGACAATTTAACTGACACTATCAGTAAGTCAGTTTACCCCTTTCCGACTAGCATCTGCTTCAGTCTTAGAACTTCCAAAATAAAAACTAATCACACCGGCTTATCAAAGAAGAACTTCCTAATTAAAAGTGAATTTTTAAAATGATAGAATATCAAAACAAGGAAGAATCAGCTGGCTTGTTCAGAGGGTTCAATTATATTAAATTTATTAGTAGGAGGTAAATTATGAATATTTCTAGTAATATCTCATCAATTCAAGCTCATCAGACAATGATGAATTCGAGTGCCAATAATGTAGCAAATGTAAATACTGATGGCTTTGTTCCAACTAGCACTGCAATATCTAGTTCTGATTCATCAGTTAAAGCAGATATAAGACAATCTGACGATACTCGATCAACAAGAAGTCAAACTGATTTAACAAGAGAAATACCAGATCAAATGATAGCTAGTGATACACTATCTGTAAATGCTACAGCTATACAAACACAGGATGAGATGATGGGAACACTTTTAGATATAAAAGCTTAATCCACATCTCCAAATCTACATACAACTCTGCCTATAACTTCTATATCTTTAGGATCAAGAGTAAGGGTTGTATATACTTTATTATCAGATATAATATCTATCTTACCATCTATCCTTTTTTGAACCCTTTTTATAAAAAGTCCAGCATCTGTTCTTATAGTAAAGATACCACCTCTACCTAAATCTGTTTTACTTCTATTTATAAAAACTATATCATTATAACTAAAAGTTGGTTCCATAGAATCACCAGAAACATTTATAGCTTCTATATTGTTAAGCTCTTTTTCCCCACCCAATTTATCTATAAAGTAACTAGGCATCTCTAACTCTTCAACATCCTCAGAAAGTGGTTCTGAACCAGCTCCAGCAGAAGCATGAACATCATTAAAGTACTTAATCATATAAAATCTATTTGTAGCTTCTACTAAACTTTCAGGAGATTGTCCATAAAGCATCCAGTTAATTGATATTGATTTTAAAGCACAAAAATCAAGAAGCTCATTAAAAGGTATCTTGTTCCTTTTTTTCATAGTAGCAAAATTCATCTGTGATATACCCAAAGCTTTTGCTACATCTTTATCAAAAACTTTTTTATCACCAAAATCACTAGATATTATCGTTTTTATCTCTTCAACTATTTCTGAAAAACTATTCATAACAATTCCTCATATTCTGTATATATGACATATTATAGTCTTTTTATTTATAAAAGTCAAAATAAATATTGCAAAATGTCATATTCTTGAAGAACTACTAGCTTTTTCTTCATCTTTTTTAAACTGAGCTTCTCTTTGTGCTGATTTATTTTTATGATAACCACCAAATATAAAAATCATAAAAAGAACAAAAAGTATGCTCATTACAGTATCTAATATTTCCATACTATACTTCCTTAATTAAAATTTTGTCGTATAGCATCATATAAAACTATACCAGTACTAATAGCTAGATTTAAACTTCTACCATCTTTAGTCATTGGTATAGTTATATTTTGAGACTTGTATCTGTTTAATATCTCTTCTGGTATTCCTGCTGTTTCACTTCCAAAAAATATATAATCGTTCTCTTTAAAATCAGCTTCAAAATAAGGTCTATCTGTTTTTGTAGTTGCAAAATATGCATTATCTGTTATATCATTTTGAAGAAAAAACTCATCTATACTTTCCCATACTTTTAAATCTAACTTATCCCAATAATCAAGCCCAGCACGACGTACAGCCTTTTCGTCTATATCAAAAGCTATAGGTTTTATAAGATGCAAAGTTGCCCCTGCATTAACACAAAGTCTCCCTATTGCACCTGTATTGTTTGGGATTTGAGGGTTTACCAATACTAAATTAAACTTTACCATACTATAGCCTTTAAAATATTACACTTCTATTTGCATAAACAAATATTCTATCTTCAAGTGCCAATTTTAAAGCACGAGAAAGCACAACTTTTTCAACATCACGACCAGACCTTTGCATATCCCTCCAGCTATAAGCATGATTTATATGTATAACTTCTTGTGCAATTATAGGACCTTCATCAAGATTATTATTTACAAAATGTGCTGTTGCACCTATGATTTTAACACCTCTATCATAAGCTTGTTTATATGGATTTGCTCCTATAAAAGCTGGAAGAAAAGAGTGATGAATATTTATAATTTTATCTTCAAATGTTTCCACAAATCTAGGTGTTAAAATCCTCATATATTTTGCAAGAACTATATAATCAACTTCATCAAAACTTTTTATAGCATCTATAATTTTTTGTTCATGTTCTGCTCTTTCAAGATTTTCATGACTTACAGTTATATATGGTATATCAAATTTTTTAACAAGAGATTCAAGAGAATCATAGTTTGATATAACAGCTAATATATTTGCTTCAAGTTCACCAGCTTCATGACGAATAAGAATATCACCTAAAGCATGTAACTCTTTAGTAGCCATTATAATTATATTTTTCTTTTTAGGAGATATAACTTTTACACTTGAATTATTATTTGGAAGTATTTTTTCTATAGAACTTTTAAGTTCTTCTAATTCTACAACACCATCAACAACACTTCTCATAAAAAATTTATTATTCTCTTTATCTACAAATTCACTATTTGAAAGTATATTTAAATCATGATTATAAAAGATACTAGAAACTTTATGAACTAAACCTTTTTCATCATTTGCATCTATCAAAACTCTATATTGACTCATTTATCACCTTTTTGAAGTTTTTCTAATCTTTTATCTATAGTAGCTAATGTATATTCTAAAAAGTTTAAAGTCATATCTATTTTTGCTTCAATCTCTTTATTGTTTGGTGCTTGAAAGCCTTCAAAAAGGACTAAAAGTCTTTCTCTAACTGATGTAAGAAAATAAAACTCATCATCTGCAGGTTCTTCTACCATTTCCTGTTTTTCAGATTCTTCTTTTTTAATCTCTTCTACTTCAATTTTTAGAGGAGTTATATCTTGTGTATTCACTTTTATGGACTTAGTTAAATCTTCTCTTATAGCTTCATTTTCTTCCATCTCTGCAAGAGTAGATAAAACTACATCTTTTAATTCCATTTTAACAACCACCTTTCAAACTCATTAAACTCTATATCTGAATCCATTTTTAAAAAAAAATCTTTCATCTGTAAATTCACATTTAAAAATTTTTTTCTCATACCAGAGAGTCTTCTAATAGCAATTTTAGCATCACTATTAGAAGGATCTTTTTTCAATATCTCTTTATAAATTTCTAAAGCTTCATCTTTTAGACCCTGAAGCTCATAAATATTTGCCAGAGTTAATGTTTGCATCTATTTTTTAGCAGCATAGTTAGCTATAATAGAACCCATCTCACTTGTAGAACAAACCTCTTTAGCATCAAACTGAGCTAAATCACCTGTTCTATAACCCTCTTGTAGAGTTCTTTTTATAGCATTATCTATCTGATCTGCTGCCTCAATCTCACCTAATGCATATCTAAGCATCATAGAAGCTGAACCTATCGTAGCAATAGGATTAGCAACACCCTGCCCCGCGATATCTGGAGCTGAACCGTGGATAGGCTCATAAACACCTATCTTTTCACCAACTGATGCTGATGGTAAAAGTCCGATAGAACCACAAAGCATAGAAGCTTCATCGCTTAGTATATCTCCAAAGATATTTCCAGTAAGCATAACATCAAATTGTCTAGGGTTTAGCACTAATTGCATCGCAGCATTATCAACATACATATGTGAAAGTTCAACATCTGGATACTCTTTTGCTACTTCTGTTACTGTATCTCTCCAAAGTTGAGAAACATCTAAAACATTTGCTTTATCTATAGAACAAACTCTTTTATCTCTTTTTTGAGCGATTTTAAATGCTTGGTGTGCAATGCGAACTATCTCATCTTTAGTATATACCATAGTGTTGTAGCCCTTGTTATCATCACGACCTTTAGGCTCACCAAAATAGATACCACCTATAAGCTCACGAACAACCATTATATCTACACCTTTTATGATTTCTGGTTTAAGTGAAGATGCATTGATAAGCTCATCATAAACGATAGCTGGACGAAGATTTGCATAAACACCTAACTCTTTACGAAATCTTAAAAGCCCACTCTCTGGTCTTTTTTCACGAGGAAGATTGTCCCATTTCTCACCACCTATAGCACCAAAAAGAACTGCATCACTTTTTAGTGCTGTTCTTATAGTCTCTTGTGGAAGTGGATCACCAGTCTCATCATAAGCACAACCACCCATTAAAACCTCTTCATACTTAAAATCAAAATCAAAAGATGAAGATACTGCATCTAAAACTTTTACTGCTTCATCAATTATCTCAGGACCAATCCCATCACCTTTTATAAGTGCTATGTTATATGTTTTCATTATTTACCTTCTACTTCATTTTTTGCAAAATTCATCAATCCACCAGCATCTATAAGCTCTTGCATAAAAGCAGGAATAGGTGTGAAATTGTAAGTTTTGTTTTGAGTTTTATTTGTGATAGTTCCAGCATCCATATCGATACTAACCTCATCACCTTCTGCTATCTCAGCACTCTGTGGTAGTTCAAATATAGGAAGTCCCATATTGAAAGAGTTTCTATAAAAGATTCTTGCAAAAGTTGGTGCGATAATTGCAGCAACACCAGCAGCTTTTAGTGCGATAGGTGCATGTTCACGACTACTTCCACAACCAAAGTTTTCACCAGCTACTATAACATCTCCAACACTCATTTTTTTTACAAAATCAGGATCTGCATCTTCCATAACATGTGGTGCTAACTCCTCTGGTACTGAAGTATTTAAGTAACGAGCAGCGATAATCAAATCGGTATCTATATCTTTACCAAATCTCCAAACTTTTCCATTAATATTTGCTTTAGTGCTCATATAAAAATTCCTATATCTAAAATAATTTTGCAATTATAGCGAAATATAAATAATTAAGATACAATACATATAAAAAAGGAATATCTTGAATTTTAAAACAAATTTAGAAAAAGAAAACTATTTTTTATCCCAACCACACCAACCATTTTTTATATTAGGAATTATAAATGCCATAATTGTTATGGCTATTTTTGCACTTTCATATAAAGGTGTTTTATCTCTAACTATAGATAGTTTGTATTTTCATATATATTGCTTAGTCTTTATTGTATTTACCAATGTTTTTACAGGTTTTTTATTTACAACATTTCCACGATTTTGCCAATATAAAGTGATAGAAAAAGATTATTATACAAATATTTTTTATCTTAGTTCTATAGGTTCTATACTTTTTCTTATAGGTTCTTTTATCTCTTATATAGTTTTAACTATTGGTATTTTTTTGCTTTTTATATCTCATATATTTATCATAAAAAAACTACAAGAGATATATAAAAATGGTGCTTCTTTTGATAAAAAAGATGCTTTTTGGATTTTAACAGGTCACTATTTTGGACTTATTGGACATTTTTTATTTTTAGCTATCGCAGTTAATCACTATATAAACTTAAATATATATCTACTTAAAATATCTACAAATATATCTTTTTACTTATATTTAATCTTTTTAGCATTTAGTGTTGCTCAAAGGATGATACCTTTCTTCTCACACTCTTTTGCTCAAAAAAATGCAAATTTTGTTAAGATAGTTTTTATATTATTTATCCTAAAAAGTATCTTTAATACTTTAGATATAAAAATAGCAGAGATATTAGTGGATATATCATTGGCTTTATATATGTTTATAGAGTTTAAAAGATGGGAATTAAAACCATTTCAATCCCCTGCTATACTTTGGGTATTGCATCTTTGTTTATTTTGGTTACCAACAGCATTTTTACTATCTTCTATAACTCTTATTGGTGAGTTAGCATTGGATACATCATTTTACTACCTAAATGTTCACCTTTTAGCACTTGGATTTTTAACAACAGTTCTTATAGGTTTTGGAACAAGAGTAACACTTGGACATTCTGGACAACCACCTATGGCAGATGCACTAACTACAAAACTGTTTTTATTTACTCAAGTTATTGTTTTACTTAGAGCATTATATAGCTTAAACATAGGGTTTGGATGGGAAGCAAACTTCTTATTTGACATCACTTTTAGTGCTTGGTTGATTTTATTTTTAATTTGGGGATTTATATATGGTAGAGTTTTAGTTTTTGGTACTAAGCTTTAAAACAAGCCTACATTAAGAGCTAAAAAGCTAAAATTCATATTATAATTTTAAGGATATTTTTTTGATGAATCTTCCAAATATCTTAGCATCTATAAGGATTTTAATAGCTCCTTTGATGTTTTGGATAATCTTAAACCCAGATTTTTTTACAGATAATGGCTTTCATATAACTTGGAACTATTATTTTGCTTCACTTTTATTTGTACTTGCTTCTGCTACTGATTTTTTTGATGGCTATATAGCAAGACAATGGAACCAGATGACACTACTTGGTGCTATACTTGACCCACTTGCAGATAAGATGCTTACACTCGCTGCATTTTTAGGTCTTATGATGATAGGTGAGGCTTCAGCTTGGGCTATATATATCATCATAGTTCGTGAACTTTTTATAACTGGACTTCGTACAGTTGCTATAAGTGAGGGTATAAGTGTAAAAGCTTCATGGGCTGGTAAAGTAAAAACAGTTGTTCAGATGATAGCTATAGGTTTTTTACTTATGCATTGGACTTTTGGAGAAGAACTTTTATGGTTAGCTGTTACACTTACTGTTTACTCTGGATTAGAATACATTTGGGGATTTAAAGATGCCCTACTTAAGGATAAAAATAGATGAGTATGTTTGTTTCACTTTTAGTACTATCAGCTTTAATCTTCTTTCATGAGTTAGGTCACTACTTAGCTGCTCGTTTTGTAGGGGTAAAAGTTGATGTTTTTAGTATAGGTTTTGGGAAAAAACTTTTTTCATTTTATAAGTTTAATACACAATGGAGCATCTCAGCTATCCCACTTGGTGGTTATGTAAAGATGAAAGGTCAAGATGATTCAGACCCTAGCAAAAAAAACTATGATGCAGATAGTTACACTGTAAAAACGCCTATTGAGAGGATATTTATACTTCTTGCTGGTCCTTTGGCAAACTTTGTACTTGCATTTTTTATGTACTTTATCATAGCTCTTGGTTCACCTAATGTCTTATCTGCAGTTATTGGAGATGTTGTAAAAGACTCTCCAGCCTATGAAGCTGGATTAAAAAGTAAAGACACTATACTAGCGATAAATGGTATAAAAACAGATACTTGGGAAGATATGGCAAAAATCATAGCATCAAGTGATGGTGTTTTAAATCTAAAAATCCAAAGAGATAACTACATAGAGTTTAAAACTCTTACACCTAAAATCTCAGAAACTAAAAATATGTTCAACGAAACAGTAAAAAGAAAAATGATAGGTATAAGTTCAGCAGGAGTTACACATCCACTAAAACTAGATGCTTTACAAACAGTTGAATTTGCTATAGACAAAACAATATTTGCTTCTACTATGATATTTACAGGGTTACAAAAACTTGTTGTTGGTGATGTACCAGCAAAAGAGTTGGGTGGAGTTATAAGTATAGTAAAAGTAACATCAGATGCAGCAGAAGCTGGCTGGATGAGTGTGTTGTTTTTTGCAGCACTTATCTCTGTTAATCTTGGTGTTTTAAATCTTCTTCCTATCCCTGCTCTTGATGGTGGACATATTATGTTTAATCTTTATGAATTGATTTTTAAAAGACCTGCTAGTGAAGAGATAGTTATAAAACTAACCATCGCTGGATGGGTTATATTATTTTCACTTATGGGTCTTGGCCTTTATAATGATATAAACAGACTTATGGGATAATTTCACAAAAAAGGATATGTATATGAAAGTTTTAGTACCACTTGCAAAAGGTTTTGAAGAGATAGAAGCTATAACTATTATCGATGTTTTAAGACGAGCAGATATAGAGGTTTTAGTAGCTTCACTAGATAAAGACACCCTAGTAAAAGGTGCAAATTCTATAACAGTTCAAACTGATATAGAAGTTAAAGATACAAATGCAGATGCATTAGATATGGTTGTGCTTCCAGGTGGTTGGGATGGTACTTATGCACTAGCAGATGATAAAAATGTTCAAGCTTTATTAAAAGATATGGATGCAAAAGGTAAAAATATAGGTGCAATTTGTGCAGCACCATTTGCACTTAACAAAGCTGGTGTTTTAAAACAAAACTACACTTGCTACCCATCAGTTGAAGAACAGGTAAGGGAAAATGGATACATTTCAGATAAAAAGGTTATCGAAGATGGAAATGTTATGACATCTCGTGGTCCAGCAACAGCTATATGTTTTGCACTTGAAATTGTTAAAAAACTAAAAGGGCAAGAGATGTACGAAACCCTTAAAGCTGGTCTTTTAGCTGATTTTTGCTAAAGAGTTAATATCCCTTTTAAAAACTAGGTTTTTTAAAGACCTAGTTTCATCTTCTGACTTAAACTCATCTACATTTTTAAGCCTATGTGAAAATGCAAAACTTGGAGCTAACTCTTTTATAAGATTTTTTATAAAATCCTCATCCAAATCTGGAGAATTTAAACAAGCTAAAAGTATGCACTTATCAGAAGCTATTTGTGGAAGTTTCATAATAAGCTTACGATAATCCTTAGTTGCTTCAAAGCTTCCTTTTTGAAATGTTGGTGGATCTATAATGATAACATCATAAGGACCTTTTTTCTTGATACGAGAAAATGATTTTAAGATATTGTATGGTAAAAAACTAACACCTTTTGTATCTATATTATTTAGATGATGATTTATTCTACCTGTACTTAATGCACCTTTACTCATATCTATATTTGAAACAGTTTTTGCTCCACCTATCTTTGCAGATACACTAAATGCACAAGTGTATGAGAAAAGGTTTAACACACTTTTATCTTTTGAATTTTCTCTTATAAAAGCACGACCATTTTTCATATCTGGAAAGTAACCATTATTTCTATTTGATAATAGATTGAGTTTAAACTTCATACCATTTTCATAGGCATATATCTCATCAGATAACTCACCAATTAAAACTTCACTAGGACTACCTTTTAAGTATCTTCTTTGCACAACTATAGTGTTATGTTGAGTCTCTTTAATAAACTCTTTTAACATATCTAAAAGTTTATCTTCATTTTTTTCTTCAAAATATAAAGCAACACTTAAAACATCATCTATACTATCTATAGTTAGATGCTTATAACCATCATATAAACCACCACGACCGTGAAAAATTCTCTTAAACTCTTTACTTAACTCTTGAGAATTTTTTATAATAATACTTTGTATATCATCTACTTCTAACATCCTATCATAACCCTTCCATTAGTATATACCATAATCTATCCACCTCTATATCATCTAAAAACAGAGTAGATTTATTGTTAAAAAGCTCATTAAATGCATCTTTTGAGATAGAGAGTGTATGTGAACACTCCTTATGTGTTGGAAGATAAGCTCTAACTAAAGAGATTTCATCCTCTATAGATATACCACATAAAAAACATTCCAAATCTTTATGTAGCCTACCCTCATACTCAAGTAGTTTTACATAACTCTCTATTGCTACCCGTTTTGGATTTTGTTTATCCCACTTTTGACAAGCATCTTCTAATAATTCAAAATAAAAAGCATCCAACTCATAAGTCTCTTTAAGATGCTTGTAAAAAAGGTGTGTAAAATCCTGCCATAATTTTAAAAGTTGATAGTTTGTTATCCAACTAAAACCTATATGAATAACATCTTTTAGTCTTGAGATAGTAACTTTATAAGAGGATTCAACCTCAAAATCCAACTTAAAGCCTAAGTTGATACTACCATGTCTAGCACCATAAAATCTATAAAGTGTATATATATGATTTTTACTTAGAATTGTAACTATTAAATCTTCATCTTTAACTTTATTTAGATTGAGTATAAAACCTTGCATCTATTTTATCTAAAGTTGAAAACTCTTCTGCATCTCTTTTTGTATATCTTCAAGTTTTAACTCTTTGTTGACAAAAAATTCATTTGCTAAGATGCCTTGACCTAGTAGCATATCTGCACCATCTTTATAAGTTATATTTTTACTTTTTGCTAGTTGTAAAAATGGTGT
>Ga0256842_1002661_pt1 | contig 12539 bp, 9 predicted proteins | sample 4559240metaG_FD_185973 | JGI IMG/M metagenome (GOLD analysis project Ga0256842, IMG submission 185973) | Hydrothermal vent microbial communities from Guaymas Basin, Mexico - 4559-240 | ecosystem: Environmental > Aquatic > Marine > Hydrothermal vents | place: Mexico: Guaymas Basin | collected...
ATGGATAGTTTTTATGGAAACATAGAAGGTAATAATATATTTGATGGAACAGTAAATGTAGTTGTTTGTGATGGTTTTGTTGGAAATATACTTCTTAAAACAAGCGAAGGTGTAGCTGAATCTATTACTAAAATAATAAAAAATAATATTCGTAAATCTCCAATAGCAATTGCTGGAGCACTCTTAATGAGAAGAGTATTTAAGAGTTTGAAAAAGCAAGTTGATTATGCAGAGTATGGTGGAGCACCTCTATTGGGTATAGATGGCTGTGCTATAGTAGGGCATGGAAAAAGCAATGCTAAGGCAGTAAAAAATGCCATATTTCAAGCTATAACTTTTTCAGATTCAAATATAAATGAAGATATTCTTCTTGGATTATCTAAACTAGAAAACTAAAGGATACCTATTGTTTGCAGCACTTAAATCTATCGGAAGTTATGTACCAGAAAAAATTTTAACAAATCATGATTTAGAAAAAATGGTAGATACAAGTGATGAGTGGATAGTAAAGAGAACTGGTATCAAAGAGAGAAGAATTGCGAGTGAGACGGAAGTGACAAGTGACCTTGGATATAAAGCAGCACTTCAAGCAATAGAGCGTAGTGAAATAGAAATATCTGATATAGATATGGTTGTTTGTGCAACTCTTAGTCCTGATTATCTTACTATGCCATCAACAGCAGCTATGATTTCTCAAAAACTAGGCATAAAAAATGTAATGGCATTTGACATTAGTGCAGCTTGTACAGGTTTTGTATATCTTATGAGTTTAGCAAAAGCTTTTGTAGAATCAGGTGCAAAGAAAAATGTACTTATAGTCGGTGCAGAGAAAATTAGTAGTATTATAGACTATACAGATAGATCTACATGTATACTTTTTGGAGATGGTGCAGGAGCTGCTGTAATAAGTGCAACTGAAGATAAAAATGAAGCAATAGTTGATGTTTTATCAAGTGCAGATGGAAATTATGGTGATCTTCTTATAACTCCAGGTTGTGGTTCTAAAAATCCAATTCGTGAAGACAATGTAAAAGATAAACTTCAGTATATGAAAATGGCAGGAAATGAAGTCTTTAAAGTTGCAGTAAAAACACTTACAAATGATGTCATAGAAATTTTAGAAAAGAATAAAATTGATGTAAGTGAAGTAGATATGTTTATACCTCATCAAGCAAACTATCGTATAGTTGAAGCAGTTCGTGCTAAACTAAACTTTCCATTAGAAAAAACAGCCCTTACCGTTTCAAAATATGGCAATACCTCTTCTGCCTCAATTCCAATGGCAATGAATGATATGTATGAAAGTGGTAGAATCAAGTATGGTGATTTAATGCTTCTTGATGCTTTTGGTGGTGGATTTACATGGGGAAGTGCCCTTGTAAGATTTGCAGGGAAAAGTATTTAAGTATCCTTTTTATTTATAAATAAGTATATTAAATTGTCACATTAATATATATTTAAGCTTAAATTTAAAAGATGGGGACTATAATAACAACTGATAACAATTCAGGAGTTCACATGACAATAAAACGCAAACTTATAATCTCTTTTGTAGCCATTGCTATTGCAGTAGTAGGCTTGGTATCGTTTAGTACAAATGGTATACGAAAAAGTAATGATGATTTTTCTAGTTACAGAGAAATGGCAAAAGATGCATTTTTAGCTAGTCGTGTTCAAACCAATATGCTTATGGTTAGGATGAATGTTAAAGACTATCTTAATACCGCCTCACAAAAAGATATAAAAGAGTTTGAAGACTACTACAAAAAGACAACAGGTTCCATGAACAAAGCTCTTAAAGAGATTCAAAAGCCAAGTCGAGCCTCTATGGTAAAGGTGATGGCAAAAGATTTAAAAGTTTATAAAAACAGTTTTTATGATGTTGTTAAGTATATGAAAGAGAGAAATGATATAGTTAATAACAATTTAGATGTAAATGGTAAAAAAATAGAAAAACTTTTAACTTCTGTTATGCAAAGTGCTCGTAAAGATGGAGATGAAAGTTCAGCTTTAGATACAGCAGCAGGTATAAGAACACTACTTTTGGCACGACTTTACACAGCAAAGTACTTAGCTTCAAGCTCTTTAAAAGATGCACAAAGAGTAGATAAAGAGTTTGCATCGCTTAGTAAAGAGCTAGCAAGAATTCGTTCTAATTTAGAAAATGAAACAAGAAGAAAAAATCTACAAAATACAGTAGGCCTTATAGAGACATATAAAAACGGTGTAAAAAAAATAGTAACTATCATACAAAAGAGAAATGAGATTATAGATAATAAGTTAAATACAATAGGCCCTAAAATAGCTAAATTGGCAGAAGATGTAAAACTTTCGGTAAAAAAAGATCAAAATATTATAGGGAAGCAGGTCAAGGAAGATAACGATCGATTAGAAAAGTTATTGTTGATAACAAGCATAGGAATTCTTATTTTTATAATATTTTTGAGTTTTTATAGCATAACTAAATTTATCGTAAAACCACTCTCTTTGCTTGAAGATATAACAAAAGATTTGGCTGAAGGTGAAGGAGATTTAACAAAAAGATTAAAAATAGCTGGAAAAGATGAAATAACGGTTATCGCTGAAAATATAAATAACTTTATAGAAAAAGTTCAAACAACTATAAGTGAAGCAAAATCAAGTAGCTCAGAAAATAGCTCAATTGCAGAAGAATTGTCTCAAACATCACTTCAAATAGGAAAAAAAGCAGAAGAAGAGTCAAGTATAGTAGCAGGAGCAGCAAAAAAGGGAAAAGATCTTGAAGATGTACTAAATAGCTCAATAACAGAAGCAAAAGAGACAAAACAAGAGATAATAGAAACAGGGAAAAAACTAGAAAATGCAAAAACGAAGATAGCATCTCTATCGCAAGGAGTACATGAAAGCTCAATAGCTGAAATAGAGATGGCAACAAAACTACAACAACTTAGTGCTGATACTGAACAAGTAAAAGGTGTGCTAACTGTTATAGCTGAAGTTGCAGACCAAACAAATCTACTAGCACTAAATGCAGCTATAGAAGCAGCAAGAGCAGGAGAACATGGACGAGGATTTGCTGTTGTTGCAGATGAAGTAAGACAACTTGCAGAGAGAACACAAAAAAGCTTGGCAGAGATAAATGCAACCATCAATGTCGTAGTCCAAGCTATAAGTGACGCAACAGAACAGATAACACACAATGCAAAAAAGGCAAAAGCTTTAGCAGAAACTTCAAGTGATGTAGAGCAAGAGATAGATCAAAGTGTAGATACTGTGCAAGAATCTATAGCCGATATAGAAAACATCATAAACGGTTATGTTCAAAATGCAGATATAGCTAAAACTATTATAACAGAGATAGAAAAGGTAAACCATCTTTCAAGCGACAATGCAAGAAGCGTAGAAGAGATAGCAAGTGCAGCTGACCATATGTCGCAGATGGCAGTTAAACTTACAGATTTGCTTAATCAATATAAGGCATAGCATAACATTAATAGTGTATTTATTTTGGAGGAGTATAATTACTCCTCTAAAATAATTTGTAGGGATAATAATGGACAAACAACTCTTAATCGTAAAAAATGAGATATCAAAGCTCATAGTAGGGCATAGTCAAGTTATAGACTCATTGTTAGTAGCACTGATCTGTGAAGGACATGTTCTTCTTGAAGGTGTTCCAGGTCTTGCAAAAACAACAATTATAAATACTTTAGCAAAAACACTTGGTTTAGAGTTTGGTAGAGTTCAATTTACTCCTGATTTATTACCTAGTGATATAGTTGGAGCTCAAATTTATAATCCAAAACAGAGTCAATTTGAAACAAAACAAGGACCAGTATTTACTAATCTGCTTTTAGCTGATGAGATAAATAGAGCACCAGCAAAGGTTCAATCAGCTTTACTTGAGGCTATGCAAGAGAGACAAGTGACTATTGGTGAAAACTCTTTAAAACTTCCATATCCATTTTTTGTTCTTGCAACTCAAAACCCACTTGAAAGTGAAGGAACATACTCTCTCCCTGAAGCTCAACTTGATCGTTTTATGATGAAGCTAAATGTAACTTATAATACAAAACAAGAAGAGATAGAGATAGCAAAAAGAGTTGCATATAAAAGAAAAATAGAGATTCAAAAAGTGATGAATGCAGATGAGCTCGAAGAGTTAAAGCAGAAGCTTGATTATGTTCATGTTGATACTCAAATAGAAGAGTATATGGCTGATATTGTCTTTGCTACTCGTTATCCGCAAGAGTATGGTCTTGAAGAGTTAGAATCACTCATACGTTTTGGAGCTAGCCCAAGAGGAATGATTGATTTGCATAAAGCTAGTCGAGCACATGCACTTTTAAATGGACGAGATTATGTTACTCCAGTTGATGTTGTATTTGTCAGTAAAGAAGTACTTCGTCATAGGATTATACTTGGATATGAAGCTGAGGCAGATGATATAACAACAGATGCAATATTAGATAAGATAGTTGAAACACTACCTATACCATGATAATAATAAGATAGTTAAGTTAAATGCTCTCCTTAAAGAAGATAATTGCAAAGAGCAGAAGATATATTTATGGTGAGCTTTTAGGAGAGCATAACTCAAAGCAGATTGGTGATGGTTATGATTTTGCAAAGATAAGACCTTATGAGTATGGTGAAAATATACGACGAGTTGATCCTTATGCTACAGCCAAAACAGGAGAAATATACCTTAGAAGCTTTTATGAGAGCCGTGAAGTAAATGTAGAAGTGATTGCACTAATGAGTGGTAGTCTATATTTTGGCTCAAAAGAGTTAAAGCAAGAAAAAGTTGCAGAAATTATATCTATTTTAGGATTTAGCGCAGTTAAAAACTCAGATAGTTTTACACTCTCCTTATTTAATGATAAGCTTTTAGAGAGGACAAAAACAACTAAAAAAGAGAGTGGTATTATCCATGCAGTTGAAAAATCTTTACATGTAGATGTTTTAAACTCTAGAATCAATTATAATGCATTGGAAGATTATGCATTGAAAAAAATAAAAAAACGTTCTTATCTATTTTTAGTTGGAGATTTTTTAGAGACTCCAAAATTAAAAGCAATCAGCAAGAAGCATGAAGTTGTACTTATTAGAGTTAGAGATAGATTTGAATTTTCACCAGAGTCTATTGGTGAAGTTAAAATTATTGATCCAGTTAGTGGTGATAAAAGTGAAATTTCATTTACTAAAAGTAGTATTAAAAAGTACAAAAAAGAGCTTAAAAGAGCTGATTTAAAGTTTGAAAGCTATCTAAAAGAGTGTGGTGTGAGGCTAATAGATTGGAGGGATTAAAAGATATAAAAGAAATAGTTCCAATACCAGATTATTCAATTTATCTATTTGCGATTATTGTAGTTTTTATACTAATGATTTTATACTTTTTAATTAAAAAGATATTGAGCCATAAAAGAGTAGTTTTGCCTATAAAAATAGCAAAAAAAGAGTTGAAAAACTTGGATTTAAGTGATAGTAAAATAGCTTCTTATAAACTCACAAAGTATGGAAAAATTTTAAAAGATGAAGATTTTAGTTATTTAGATAAATATAAATATAAAAAAGTAGTGATAAGGTTTTTAGAAGAAGATTTAAAGAAGATAGAATGGTTTTTAAATGAAATTTGAGTACCCTTATGTGTTTTTATTATTTTTATTATTTGTAGTTTGTTCTTTTTTATGTAAAGAGAAAAGGGCTTATATGTATATGCCAAATTTCTTTAAAATATCTTCAAATATGAAAAGAAACTATTTAAAAGAGATATTGAAATGGTTAAGTATAATTTTTCTTATAACAGCACTTGCTTCTCCTTTTACTCAAGAGAAAAAAATCAACACAAAACCAGCTCATGCAGTAATGCTTTTGATGGATGTAAGTAACTCTATGAGTCAAGGACGCATGATAATTAATCCTCTTGGGGGAGTAGATAACAAATTAAATGTAGCAAAACAGAGAGCAAGTGAATATATAAAAAACAGAACAAATGATCATGTAGGTATTATAGTTTTTGGAGATTTTGCTTATATAGCATCTCCTCTTAGTTTTGATCATATTAGTAGTGCAAATTTACTTGCAAATATAAAAAGAGGAGTGGCAGGTAGTAAAACAGCTATGTATGATGCACTTTTTCTCTCAGCACGACTTTTAAAAAACTCAAAAGCAAAGGAAAAAGTTGTTATATTACTCACAGATGGGTTTAACACAGCAGGTGAAATTCCACTAGAAGTGGCACTTAATACTATAGAAGATGAGAAAATAAAAGTTTTTACAGTTGGTATTGGTAAATATGGTGATTATGATGAAAAAGTTTTAAAACTTATTGCTAAAAAGAGTGGTGGAGAGTTTTTCACAGCTAGAGACTCTAATAGCTTAGAAAAAATCTATACTTATATAGATAAATTGCAAAAGAGTAAATTGCAATCTAAACCAAAGTTTAATAATATTTATCTCTATATGTATCCATTGATTTTAGCTATTTTATCTCTTTTTGTTTATATACTTTTAGATATAAGAGGGGTAAGAAGATGAGTTTTGTATACCCATGGGTTTTATATTTTTTACCTCTTTTACTTGTTTTTTTTAGTGTAAAAAAATCATCTAAAATAGAACAAGTTTTTTCAAAAGAGGTACTAGAAAAACTACAATTTGGTTCTTCAAATGGTAAAAATTTAAAGTTTTATCTTTTAGTTTTATCTTTTATGTTAATGATAATAGCTTTAAGTCGTCCTGTAATATTAGATGAAAAAAAAGAGGTCAGTCAAAAAAGTTTTAATTTTATAATTGCTCTTGATATATCTAAATCTATGGATGCAAATGATATTTTTCCAACAAGACTTGCATTTGCAAAAAAAGCAATATATGAAATTATGGATAAGGTTAGTGAAGCTAATATAGCTTTGATTGCTTATGCAAATGATGCTTTTTTAGTATCTCCATTTAGTAATGATTTTAAAAGTATAAAATTTCTTCTTTCAAATTTAGATTCTAATTCACTTAGTTCAAAAGGCACTCAAATACTTTCAGCTTTAAAGGCTACAAATAGAATTTTTAAATCATCAAAAGATAATAAAAAAGTTATTCTTTTAGTAAGTGATGGTGCAGATGGCAAGGATTTAAAAAAGATAAAAGAGTATATACAAAAAAATAGTATAACTCTTCATGTTTTATCTATAGGTACTAAAAAAGGTACTACATTAAAAAACTTTGATGGTAGTTTGATAAAAGATAAAAATGAAAATATTGTAATTTCTAAAAGAGATGACTCTTTGATAAAGGTTTTAAATACAGGGGCATATTTAAGTTCATCAGGTGAGCTTGATAAACTTGATTGGTTAGTGGAACAGATTAAAAAATCTGCTAATCTAAAAGATATCAAAATAGTTAAAATAGAAGGAGCAAAAGAGCTTTTTTATTATCCTTTAGTACTTAGTCTATTTTTTATATTTCTTGCTTTTAATTCGTTAAAAATACCTTTTCTAGCTCTTTTGTTTTTTACACAAATAGATGGTAGGGCAGGGATATTAGATTTTGTAGATATTTATAAAGCAAATAAGAGTTATGAAAAACTGGAGTATAAAGAGGCAGAAAAAGGTTTTGCAAAGATAGATAATAAAAATGCAAAATATAATCAAGCCAATGCTCTATATAAACAAAAAAAATATAAAAAAGCATTGAAGATTTATGATAGTATTAGTGGTTTTAGTAAAGATATGGAGCATAAAAGATTACACAATATAGGCAATACATATGCAAATCTTGGAAAAATAGATGAAGCAATAAAGAGTTACCAAGAAGCATTAAAATTTAAAGATGATAAAGATACAAAAGAAAACTTGAGATATGTAAAAAAGATAAAGAAAAAAGAACAAGAGCAGAAAAAACAGAATAAAAAAGGTAATCAAAAACCAAAAAAGAAGAAAAAGAAGAAAAAACAGAAAAGTCCTAATGGTAAAAATGAGAATAAAAATAAAAAAAAGCAGAAGAAAAAAGAAGAAAAAAAAGCTCAAGAAAGTCCAAAAAAAGAGCAGAAAAAAATAAGTGAAGCAGAAGCAAAAAAATGGGATAAAAGAATGAATAAGAAAAAATTTAAAACAAAACCTATGACACTAAAAAAAGGAGAAAAAAATGAGATTTATTGGTAGTTTTTTATTCTTAGTAAGCTTTTTATTTAGTGCTGATGCTTATGTTTCAAAAAAAAATATAGTAATGGGTGAAAGAGTGATATTGGTACTTAGTGCAGATGGAAATTCTGTTAAGTTTCCAAATATAAGTAGTATTGGAGGGTTTGAGATTAGCTCAACTATAATAGAACAAAATATAGAGTATGTAAATGGTAAAAAGATAATAAGAGTTGAAAAACATTATGCATTTACCCCTTTAAAAACCATTGATATAGGTTCTTTTGAATTAGAAGTAGATGGAAAAAAAGAGTTCACAAAAGCTTTACATGTAGAAGTTAAAAAAGTAGATTACACCAATAGCCCTTTTCAGTTAGAAATGAGAATAAAAAAACAAAATGTCATGCAGTTTGAAGCAGTTCCCATAGAGTTTGTTTTTAGAAGAGATAAAAATTATGAAGTTAGAGATTTACGTTTTTCTCCTCCAAAGTTTTCAAATTTTTGGGTAAAAGAGGGTAAAAAGAGTAAGCCATATTTAGAAAATGAGTTTATTATACATAAAATGGATTTTTTTATTTTCCCACAAATAAGTGGAGATTTTGAGATAACTCCAGCTAAGGTGGATGTAGGTGTTATTAGTAAGAGTAAAGATATTTTTAATGTGTTAAGAAATCAGTTAGATTGGAAAACAGTTTTTTCAAATAGTGCACCTTTACATGTAAAAAAATTGGAAGGAACAAATTTATATGGAGATTTTAATATATCTTTTGAAGTAAATAAAAGAGAAATAGAGAAAAACGAAGGTATTAACGCCACTTTAAAGATAGAAGGAAGTGGAAATTTTGATGATATAGAACCATACAAGATTAGTATTGATGGAGTTAATATTTATATCGATAAACCAGTAACAAAATCACAACCAACGATAGAAGGTATGAAAGGAGAGTTTATTCAAAAATTTTCTATTTCATCAGTAAAAGATTTTGAGATTCCATCTATAAGCATAACTTACTATGATGCAAAAGAAGAGAAATTAGTTACAAAAAAAACAGCTTCAATTAATATAAGTGTAAAAAGTGGTATTCAAGAGATACCTTTACAGATAAATTCAGTAAAAAGAGAGATTATTGAAAAAAATATAAATAGTTATCTATATATATTTATAGCCTTTATTATGGGGGTAGTTATAACTCTTTTGATTATATTTTTGCGAAGTAAACGAAACTATAAATTTCCAAAATTTAAAAATGATAGAGATCGTTTAAAAGCACTTCTTAAAAGAAGAGGAGAAAATGAAGAGATAGATAAACAGATAGAAAAGTTAGAGAGTAAGCTCTATAAAAAGAGCTTATAATATCTTATGCAAAGTAGTGGCATCACCCATCCACTTCTCTAGATTCTCAAAATCATCTTTTTTTATCATCTCTTTACACTTATTGAGCTCTTTTTCAAAAAGTTCTATTGATGAGAGAAGATTTTCTCTATTTTGTTTAAAAATATCTGACCACATAGCAGGAGAAGATTTTGCAAGTCTACTCATATCTGTAAAACCACCAGCAGCAAGTAGTAGTATACTTTTTGGATCTTCTTGACCTATAACACTATTTGCTAAAGCATAGCTAATTGCGTGAGGTAGGTGAGATATAAAAGAGGCATGAGTATCATGCTCTATAGGATTCATAAAGACTATCTTCATGCCTATATGAGAAAATATTTGAGTAGCTCTATCTTTATGAAAATCACCACTATTTTTAGTATCACAAAGAACTACAATTTTATCTTGATATAGAGTTTTAAATGCTGCACTTGGTCCAAATTTTTCTGTTCCTGCCATAGGGTGTGCAGCTACAAAATTGGCTCTAATTATACTTGGTACACTTTTAATAATTTCATTTTTAGTACTTCCTAAATCAACAATAGTAGTATTTTCACTTACATCTTTTAAAGAAGATAGAGTTTTTATAATAGCTTCAACAGGGATAGCTAAAAAGATAATATCACTGTTTTTTATTTCGTCAAATGAGACTATTTCATTTACTAAATTGAGCTTAAGTGCTTCTTCACAATTTGTTAAGTTATGATCAAATCCTAAAACTTTTGATACTAGTTTTGTATCTTGTAAGGCAAGTCCAAGAGAGCCTCCCATAAGTCCTAGCCCAATTATTCCAATAGTCATTACAATCTCTCCTATTTATTAGAGTCTATACTTTATATAGAGTCTTTTTATGCTTTATTAATTCTTTTAGTGGTATTATATCTACTTTATTTAAAAATTATAAGGTACATGATGAAAAAACTACTGATATTATCCATTTTGATGGCTTCTCTTTTGCAAGCCGCTGTTGTAAAGAGTCTTAAATTTGATGGCTTAGTTCATCTTTCCCAAGAGGTTGCTTCAGAGATGATAGAGATAAAAAAAGGTGATTCAGTAGATATTGAAATAATTGATAAGGCTGTTAAAACACTTTATAAACAAGGTTATTTTGAAGATGTTTGGGTTGAAGAGGTTGGTGATGGGAATTTAGTATTTCATTTTAAAGAGAAGCCAACAATAGCAATGATAGAGTTAGATGGAATAGGAGAAAATGATAAAAAGAAAGTTTTTGATTTTATCGGTATGCATAAAGGTGAAGTATATGATGCAGAAAAAGCAGCTGCAAGTGAAAATATTATTATTAAATTTTATGAAGCACAAGGATATTTTGACACAGTTGTAGAACATGATACAGAAGTTTTAAATGGAACATCTATAAAAGTTAAGTTTCTTATAAATCGTGGAGAAGAAATTTTTATTAAAAAAGTGAATATGTGCGGAGTAAAAAACTTAGAATATAGTGATTTTGAACCTAAAATAGCAAATAAAGAGGCCGAGTGGCTTCCTTGGATGTGGGGATTCAATGATGGAAAATTAAGATTAAGTGATTTGCCAAATGATTCTTCTAGGATTAAAGATGTATATATGGAGTATGGTTATTTAGATGCTAAGATAAGTGAACCTTTTTTAAAAACTTATATGGATAGTTATACTGCAACTTTGAGTTATAGTGTAGATGAAGGAAAGCAATATAAGATAGGTTTAGTAGATATAAAAATTCCAAAAGATTTAAATGTTTCAGTTGATGAATTAAAAAACGAGATGGTTTTGCATACTGATGATGTATTTGATGTAAATCGCCTTAGACGTGATATAAAAAGAGTAGAGAATGTAGTTGCAGATTTGGGTTACGCATATGTAAGAGTTATACCAGATATTAAGAAAAAAAGTGAAACTGCTATAGCTGATATATATCTTAGAGTTATTCCTAAAGACAAAGTATATATAAATGAAGTAAGAATTTCAGGTAACAGTAGAACTATTGATAGAGTAATAAGACGTGATGTATTTTTAGCTGCTGGGGATTTGTATAACCGTACAGATTTAAAAGATACAAAAGGAGCACTCAAAAGAAGTAGCTATTTTGAAACAGTTAATATAGTAGAAAAAAGAGTAAGTAAAAATAAAATAGATTTAATAGTAAAAGTAACAGAGGCATCAACAGGTAGTATTGGTGGTGGTATAGGTTATGGTTCAAGTGATGGATTATTGTTAAGTGCAAATTTATCTGATTCAAATATTTTTGGTTCAGGAATGACTGCTGCTGTTGATGTAGAAAGAAGTGATGCTACATTAAGTGGAAAAATATCTTTAGCTAACCCTAGAGTTTTTGACTCAATTTATAGTCTAGGAGGAAGTATATATAGAACTATATCTGATTATACCTATGATGCAACAACGGATTATACATCAACTACAACAGGTTTTAATATAAGCGTAGGAAGACGATTTGGAAGACATTTAAGAGGCTCTTTAGGGTATATTTTAGAAGATAAACAATATTCTGATTATAATACTAGTGCTACATTTGTATATACTGACTTGCTTAAAAGTTCACTAATCCCCTCAATCACTTATAATACAACTGATGATTATTATCTTCCTCGTAAAGGAATAAACTTTACAAGCTCTTTAGAGTTTGCTGGAGTAGGAGGAGATGCTAAATATTTAAAAAGTATTACAAAATTTAATTATTTTTATGGACTTAGAGATAATTTTAAATACGATTTAATTTTGAGATATAAATCTCAATTTCAATACTTGTTAGATAATGGGAACGTACCTATTGATGAATATATAAAAATGGGTGGTTTAAGTACGGTAAGAGGTTACTCTTCAGGTACAATTGGTCCAGTAACTTATATTGATGCAACTAATAACTATTATAGTGGAACAATGATGTTTGTAAATACTATTGAAGCTAGTTTTCCGCTTATAGAAAGACTTAAAATGCGTGGAGCTCTATTTTTTGATTATGGTATGATTGGCCAGGAAAATTTAACTGATGAAATCAGAGCTGGTACAGGAGCTATCTTAGAATGGGTTTCTCCTATGGG
>Ga0256842_1002662_pt1 | contig 12534 bp, 12 predicted proteins | sample 4559240metaG_FD_185973 | JGI IMG/M metagenome (GOLD analysis project Ga0256842, IMG submission 185973) | Hydrothermal vent microbial communities from Guaymas Basin, Mexico - 4559-240 | ecosystem: Environmental > Aquatic > Marine > Hydrothermal vents | place: Mexico: Guaymas Basin | collected...
TTGGCAAAGATATTGCATCAATGAGTAAAAAAGAGCTTACTCTTATGAAACGTAACAAACTTGGCATAGTTTTTCAATCTCATTATCTTTTTAAAGGATTTAGCGCTTATGAAAACCTTGAAGTAGCCCAAATTCTTTCGCAAAAAGATATAGACACTACATTGATAAAAAACTTGGAAATTGAGCAGTGTATGCATCAAAAAGTGACTGAGCTCTCAGGTGGGCAACAGCAGCGTGTTTCTATTGCCAGAGTACTTACAAAAAAACCATCAATTATTTTTGCAGACGAACCGACCGGAAATCTCGATAATCAAACAGCTTCAGAAGTCATGAAGCTGTTTTTTCAATATTGCGAAGAGAATAATGCCGGTATGATACTCGTAACGCATGATAATGACTTGGCGCACATGTGCAAACGTGTTTATAAGCTTGAAGACAAAGAGTTGAAACTAATTAAGTAGAGGGTAAACTGGTGGGCTGGATAGAAATATTTAACGAAACAAATGTAGTAGGCTTTCTTTTACTTTTTTTTCGTTTTGCCGGGTTGTTTATTGCCGTGCCTATTTTTAACCATCAAAATATACCAATGAACATTAAAGCATCCATGGCTTTTTTCTTTACAGTCGTTTTTTACTCCTCAATGCCTGCATTACATATCAGTATTGATCTGCCAACTATTGTAGTCGCTGTATTGGGTGAGCTTTTGCTTGGCTTGTCTGTAGGCGTTGTTTTACAACTTGCATATAATGTCATCACTTTTGCGGGTGGTCAAATATCCTTTATGATGGGTTTTTCAATGGCAAGTGCAATTGATCCCCAATCAGGTGTTTCGATGCCTATTATTTCTCAATTTCTTTCTTTGATGGGTTTAATGATTTTACTCTCTCTCAATCTGCATCATTGGATGCTACTCTTTATTGACTACTCTTTAAAAACAGTGCCTTTAGGTGGTTTTGTCATGAGTAAAGATTTGTTTCATTACATTATGCATGCTACATCAAATATGTTTTTAGTAGGTTTTATAATTGCATTTCCTGTTATTGCTCTTTCATGGCTGGCTGATGTTATTTTTGGAATGCTTATGAAAACAATGCCGCAATTTAACCTTTTGGTTATTGGTTTCCCTATTAAAATTATGGTGGCTTTTGTTGTGCTTATAGCAACTTTTACAGCCATTATGCTGATATTAAAAGGACAAGTTCAAGAAGCATTTAACTCTTTAGAAATGCTTTTTTAGTTTTTTTTTGATACAATAGTGGCAATAGAGATTTTTGAAATACACTCAAGAAATCATTCAAAGGAATACGCGTGAAAATACTGCTTTTAAATGAGAATCCCGTAGTAAATAAATTAGTTACTTTAAGTGCACAAAAGACATCTGATGAAGTAGATACAGCATCAACGATTGAAGGAATTGAATCTCAAAATTATGATCTGTTAATTGTAGATGACAGTGTTTACAGTGATGAATTGTTGAGTGCATTGCAAGAAAAAATAAAATATAAAAAATCACTTTTCATATGCGCTAAGGATGGCAAGGAAGTAGAATCTTTTTCATCGATATTAAAAAAACCTTTTTTGCCAACTGATTTGGTAGATCTGTTTATGATGTTTGAAAAAGAAATAGCCAGTGAAACAGATGAAGAGATGCCTGCTGAAGAACCTCAAGAAGAAGAGGTTGCATCGGATGATTTAGAAGAAATAAGTGATGAATTGACTTTGGATGATGAATTGACTTTGGATGATGAAGAGAGTTTAGGTGAAAGTGTTTTGGATGATGAAGAGGCACAAAAAGTAAAAGATTTACTTGATGAAAATGAAGAAGAGCTCTCTTTTGATGAAGAAGTGCAAAATGATATTGAGAGTTTAGAACTCGATGAAGAAGAGGGACTTTCCGAGATAGCTGAAGAACCAGCAGAAGAACTGGAACTCGAAAATGATGACCTTTTAGCAGATTATGATATGGCACTTGATTTGGAAGATGAAGCAGATGTAAATATTGCAGAGGAAGATAGTTTTGATTTGGAAGATGAAGTTGAGACTTTGCAAGATGAAGAACTCCAAGAGCTAGATACAGCAACGGTAGAAGAACTTGAAGATGAGATAGATGATATAGCGACTGAGGAATTAAGTGCAACAGAGGGTGATTTGGCAGTAGATTTGGCACTTGATTTGGAAGATGAGGCAGATGTGGATATTTCCATAGACCCTGTTGATGAGCTTGCTTCTCCTGAAGAAGTTGATGAAGCTACAGAAATGGAAGAAGAATCGGCAGAAACTCTTGAATCAGAAGAATTTCCAGAAATAGAAGAGCTTCCAGAAACAGAAGAACCTATAGAAATAGAGGAGATGAACGAGCCGGAAGAAACCATTGAGCCGGAAGAAGAATCTTTAGATACAAACTTAGAAGATGAAATTCAAAGTGCGGTTGAAAATTTAACACAGGAAGATTTAGAGAGTGAATTAGATGAAGATACTCTTTTGCAAATAGCGACGAACGAAATAGACCCGTTAGCAGATTTGACAAGTAAAGATTTAAAAGTGGCACTTGGGGAAGAAGTGGAAGAAGAGGAGCCGGAAGAATCTGAAGCAGCGGAAGAATCTGAAGAAACAATTGAATCAGAAGAAGATGTAGATACTCCTGCAGTAGCGGAAATTGAAGATACATTAGAAAATGAAGAAGAGAGTAAGGAACAAAACAGTGGTGTAGAGGCTTTGAAAAAACTCCTTGAAGCACTGAATGATAAAGATGTGGCCGCATCTATGAAGGGAATGAAAATCAGTATAAATATTACGCTGGGTGACAACTAATGAGTGCTATACATGGAGCTGTTTTGGTTCTTTCCGGTCCAAGCGGTGCAGGTAAAAGTTCTTTAATACATAAAATTATGAATGATATCGGTGAATGTTATTTTTCCATATCTACGACGACTCGCCCAATTCGAGAGGGTGAAGCTGAGGGAGTTGATTATTATTTTGTGGATGAAGAAGAATTTAAAAAAGAAATAGAAGAAGATCAATTTTTAGAGTATGCTCTTGTGCACGGAAACTATTACGGGACTTCAATCAAACCTGTAAAAAAAGCACTTACAGAAGGGAAACTTGTCATATTTGACATAGATGTACAGGGAAACAGTGCAATTAACAGCCGACTTGGGGATATTACAACTTCTGTATTTATCACGCCACCTACTTTAAGTGAACTGAAAAATAGATTGGAAAAACGTCAAACGGATACGCAGGAAGTAATTGATCGAAGAGTTAAAATGGCTAGACGTGAGATTCAAAGAGTTTCTGAATATGAGTACCTTTTAATCAATGATGATTTAGACAAAGCTGCTGATAAATTACGCATTATTGCCAAGGTTGCAAGATTTAAAAAATCAAATGAAGAGATAAATGAATTTGTGCAAAAATGGGAAGATTTGTAAAACTTCAAAACATAATATATAGTGATAAGAGAATTTACAGCAAATGTGAGTTATACTTCACAACTTAATTTATAACAAGGAAAAAATATGGGAATGCCTAGTGGAACAGAATTACTGATAATTTTTGGAATTATCGTTTTATTATTTGGAGCAAAAAAAATACCTGATTTAGCAAAAGGTATTGGTAAAGGAATCAAAAACTTCAAAGCAGAAATGAAAGATGTTGATGAAGTTGAAGTTGAAACACCTAAAAAAGTTGAGAAAAGTGATGAAGTAGCTTCATCTGATGAAACTCCAAAATCCACAACACAAGCGTAAACATTGAAACAACGAGTATCGGCGTTATTACGCGAAAAAATAGGTCGCGAAGTTGTTCTAGAAAAGCCTCGTGATCGTTCTTTTGGTCACTTTGCTACTCCTATAGCATTTTCTTTAGCAAAAGAGTTGCGAAAATCTCCTATGGTTATTGCAGATGAACTTGCTTCATCTTTTGAATCAAGTGATGTGTTTTCTAAAGTGGAAGCTGTTAAAGGGTATTTGAACTTTCGTTTAAGTGAAGATTTTTTAGCGGAGTATGCTTCATGGGCGTTAAAAAATCCTGCTGAATTTGCAAAACAAGAGAAAAATCAAAAAATTCTTTTAGAGTTTGTGAGTGCAAATCCAACGGGACCTCTGCATATAGGTCATGCACGCGGTGCAGTCTATGGTGACACACTCTATCGAATGGCAAAACATTTAGGGTATGATATTACTGCCGAGTATTATGTCAATGATGCCGGTAATCAAATCGATTTACTTGGACTTTCTATTCAGCTTCATGGACGTGAAAACCTTTTGGACGAGACGGTAGAATACCCTGAGAGCTATTATCGTGGAGAGTATCTTGATGGACTTTCACGTGATGCAATGGAGAAATTTGGGACAGAAATTTTTCATGATGAATCTCGTCAAAAAGAGTTGGCTCTTTGGGCAAAAGATGAAGTGATGAAAATTATCGTGAAAGATTTGGGTGATTTGAACATCTTTTTTGATACCTTTGTTTATGAATCGACTTTGTATGCCGATTGGGACAGAGTGATGAAAAAGATGGGTGCAGGCATCTATGAAAAAGACGGTAAAATTTGGATAGCATCCCAAGCCAAAGGCGATGAAAAAGACAGGGTAGTCGTACGTGAAGATGGTCGTCCGACTTACCTTGCCGGCGACATAGTTTATCACAATAAAAAATTTGAACAAGGGTATGATCATTATATTAATATTTGGGGTGCAGATCATCATGGCTATATCCCACGTGTAAAAGCGGCAATTGAATATTTAGGTTATGACTCAAACAAACTTGAAGTTCTGCTATCTCAAATGGTAAGTCTTTTAAAAGACGGTGAACCGTATAAAATGAGTAAACGTGCAGGTAACGTTATACTGATGAGTGATATAGTTGAAGAGATTGGCGCAGATGCTCTGCGTTTTATTTTTGCATCCAAAAAATCAGACACAGCACTAGAGTTTGACTTAGCTGAATTTAAAAAGCAGGACAGTTCAAACCCTATCTTTTATATCCAGTATGCGCATGCACGTATTCAGACATTGCTCTCTAAAGCGACTGTTACAAAAGAAGATATTGCAAATGCAAGTTTGAAAAATCTTGGTGAAAATGCAGATACACTTCTGTTTGATGCACTTTTATTGCCTGAAGTGATTGAAGATGCCTTTAACACACGACAGGTACAAAAGTTGACGGATTATCTGAAATCCCTTGCTGCTTCTTTGCATAAATTTTATTATGATGTGCGTATGATTGGTACTGAAGATGAAGCCAAGCTTTTAAAACTAATGTTAATGGTAGCTCTGAGTATAAAAACCGGATTGTCATTAATGGGCATTGAAGCAAAAGATAAAATGTCTAAAGAAGAGGAATAAATCTTCTTTACTTCAGCAGTTGGGAATTTTTCAGCTGTGGATAGAGTTTTATAACCTCTTTGGCAGATTTTTTTGGAATTTGTATTAAGATTGGATTTTTACGTTTATCGAGCCAATTGGCAATTTTTTGTATATTTTTTTCACTCATTGAAGTACATCCGACAGTTGCAGAATTCGGTGTGCGCTCAATGTGCATAAATATACAAGAACCTCTGCCTTTGATTGCTTTTGTATTATAATCAACGACTATTCCCAGCTTATATTGTGCATCATCACGTTTCATATATTCAAAACTTTTTTCGTCCCCATGTGCCATAATTATCTGATTATAGAAATTTGAATGTGTATCATCGACACATATCAGGTTTTTTGCTGTATAAAGATAAGGAATATTATAATTACTCTTCTTGGCATAACCAAAGATAGTGGAGAGTCTAAATATACCGGCAGGTGCTTTTTTATCCCCTTCATATTTTAAAGCATCATCAGAATTTTTAGTAAACTGTTCACTCTCTACACCCCAGCCTAAGCCATTTTTCCCTAAATTAACATGCATCGTTTCAAAAGCTTTTTGTGAAGCCTCGTAGCACTCCAGTTTTGCCTGTGAAGTGTTCATATCATCAGCAACAACCAGAACTATTTGCTGGGAGGAAAACAATAAAATTGAAAAACTTGTCATAATTAAGAAACTTTTTATCATAAAGTATGGTACTATTACTATTGAATGATGTCAAGAGTGAAAGAGAAAATTAAATTTTGGATAAAACAATGAGTATTATAATAAAACAAGCCACAGTTGATGACGCTTCTTTTTTAGCACAAATGATTTTACAAAGCTCAAGAGCGGGGAAAAAGAATGGTTTGTTTGATGTACTGTTTGGGACAGATGATGATAAAATTGTCTTAGAGAAATTAGAAAAGCTTACACAAACAGAGGCAAAAAGTCATTGCCATTATAAAAATTTTTTAATAGCGCAAATGGATGGAAAAAATGTCGGTACATTATGTAGCTATGAGCCCAGGATTGCAACAAAAGAGGCATTTATACAAGCTTTAAAAGAGATAGGTTGCGGCGATGAGATAAACAAGCCGTTGGAAGTTGTATATAATTGTAGTTTCGACACGAATAAAAGCAGACTGATGTTCGATTTTATGGAAGAGTTGGAAGGCTTTATAGATGTCGGTGTACTCAAGGCACTTATGCAAAAAAGTCTACTTAGTGCCAGACTCAAAGGGTATAGGATTGTACAGACAATTATAGAAATAGGTTCTTTAGAAGCAGAGCTCTTTTACAAAAAACTTGGATTTGAAATTGTAGATAAAAAAGAGTGTGAAGATTATAGAGAGATATTCGGCAGAACGGGTGTTATGCTCTTGGCTATGGAATTTTAAGGTTTTGTTATAGAACTTTCGTTACTCTCAATCTTTCCGTCCCTCTTGGCCATTGGGTTGGCACTTTATACTAAAAATATTATACTCTCTTTATTTGGTGGAATATTTTTAGGGCTTTTTTTTCTGCATGACTTTTCCGTAATTTCAGCATTAGGTTCTACTTTTGATCTCTTTGTTTCTCTTTTGAGCGAAGCCTGGATACTTAAAACTTTAGCTTTTGCAGTTTTAGTAGGCAGTGTGATGGAACTGATGCAAAAAAGCGGAGGCATAAACGGATTTGTCTCTTATATGACTGAGGAAACTACATTGGTAAATTCTCCTCGTTCCGCCCTGCTTGTCAGCTATTTTATTGGAGTGATTATTTTTATAGAATCTTCTATAACTTCTCTTATTGCCGGAGCCGTAGGTAGACCGCTTTGCGATAAAGAAAAAGTACCGCATGCAAAACTGGCCTTTGTGTGTGATTCCACTTCTGCTCCTATCAGTTCTTTAATTGTTCTTAACGGCTGGGGTGCGCTGCTGCTCGGACTTATTGCGACACAGGTTCAAACCGGAACAATATCAGGCGATAATGTCAATATATTACTGCACAGTGTTGCCTATAATTTTTATGCTATGAGTGCTTTAATCGTCACTTTTTTTGCAGTATGGTTTAATATCAATCTTGGACCTATGAAAAACGCAAGGCCTTCTTTGGCACAAGCATCTTTGTCTGTATCCTCTCATGCAAGTATGAGCTATATGATAATTCCCATTCTTCTGATGATTACATTTGTCTTTATGTTTTTATATATAACAGGTAACGGAGATATGCTCAAAGGAAGTGGTTCAACTTCTATTTATTATACTATGCTTGCCACATTGATGGTGATGTTTATTTACTATATCGGTACAAAAAATATGTCTGCAAAAACCTATGTCAAAAGTGCCTATGTCGGAGCAAAAAAACTTTTTCCCATTGCTATGATACTGCTTTTTGCTTTTGCAATAGGGGAAGTGACTGTTGCGTTAAAAACAGGGCAGTATTTGGCTTCGCTTGCAAGTGAGAATCTCAGTGTGTTTCTTTTAAGCGGCGTGATATTTTTACTCAGCAGTATTATTTCATTTTCTACCGGAACATCTTGGGGTACTTTTAGTATTGTGATACCTATTGCTGTACCGATGGCGGTAGGTATGGATACTGATGTGTCTTTAGCTATAGGAGCCGTCATCAGCGGAGGTGTTTTTGGAGACCACTGCTCACCCATTTCTGACACGACCATTATATCATCACTCGCAAGTGACTGCGAAGTGGTTGAACATGTCAAAACACAGCTTCCTTATGCACTTATAAGCGGTGCTGTTGCGTTTGTTTTGTTTATAGTTTTTGGATTTATGACTCTAAATAATAGTTGATGGAATAACGCAAATCTTCATCAATATTTTCCATATTTTTCAGCATCCATCGCAGATACCCAGCATCTTCACGGGCTACTTCTTCAAGACTTTTGCCTTTATGTTTTCCAAACCTGAATGTTTGTATCAAAATAGGTGTATTAGTCAAATCGACCATCTTCTCAACCGGGTTTTCATTTGGAAACTGTGCTTGGACGATATCTTTGAGTTTTGAAAGAAAAAGTTTTAAAACAAGTACATCACCGATGGCATCATGGGCTTTTACTTCTATACCTAAAGCATCAGCTTCTTTTTGCTCATCTTTATAAAGTCCCATTTTATAACGAAAATACTGTAGTCTGTGCGCTTCTTCTTCAGGCAGCACATGTTTGGCAACTCTGAGTGTGTCAATGACTTGCATTTGTGTTACAAAACCCTCTTTTTCAAGCATGGTAACATCAAAAGGAGCATTGTGAATGATGAGATAATTTTCTGAAGTATTGAGTTCTAACAATCTTTTATATGCCTGTGTCTCTATACAAGGCGGTTTGCCTTCGAGTAAATCGGGTGTAATGCCATGCACTTCCATAGCTCCGTACTTAATCGCTACATCAGTGGAACAAAATTCATTATGCACTTCTATGTCTTTTGCACCTAGAACCATATATCCGAGTTGAATTACTCTGTCTTCTTCATTTGTGCCTGTTGTTTCCGTATCTAAAATCACATATTTTTTTGCCATTATAATTTCACTTTTTATTGTTGTATGGTAAATCAAACACAGTTATTTTATAAAAAATTACTAAGTTTTCGGAACCTAGGTTTTAACCTAGTCTGATTTGCATGCAAGCCTCAAAGGCGAAGCTTTGATTTACCATGTTTTTTTTCTATGTCGGTATTATATGATATACTAATAAAAAAGTAGGTTAAAGGCTTGATAGACTCTCCTCTTATATATCTTTTAATACTTGCAGTGCTTGTGGCAGTTGTCAGTTTTTTGCAAATAAAAACAAAACATAAACTTTTTGAGTATATTCCTGTTGTTGTGCTAATATATGCTTTTTCTATGCTTTTGGCTTCGCTTGGAGTGTTTGAACAAAACAAAGAGATAACGCATATTTATAAACTCACAAAAACAAATTTATTACCGGCTATGCTTTTTTTAATGCTGCTGGAAGTTGATTTCAAACATTTTTTCAAACTTGGAAAATCACTGCTTATATCTTATTTTCTAGCGGTTATCTCAATAGCGGCGGCTTTTATCGTAGTTGCGTATATATTTGATTTTAACAAAGAAACGGCAGCGGCATTTGGTGCATTGGCAGGCAGTTGGATGGGCGGAACTGCAAATATGATAGCCGTTGGGAGTGCGTTACATGTAAATGAAGACGCCTTTGCCTATGCCCTTGTTGTGGAGAGCGTAAATTATACTTTATGGGTTATGTTTTTACTGTTTTTAGTTCCTTTTGCAAAAATATTTAGCAAGTTTACAAAGAGCGAAGAAAAACTGCAATATTTGGACAAAATCGGCTGTGCCTGCTCAATGGGTGCTAAAAGATATTGGCTTTTAATACTCTTGGCTCTGGGGGTATCTCTGTTTTCTCAAATAATAGCCGTAAAATTTGTCATACTTAATGCCACGACAAGTATAGTCCTGTTCTCAACACTCTTGGGTGTACTCGGCTCTTTTACAAAACTGCGTTTTATAAACGGTTCCAACGAAGTGGCAACAACAATGCTCTATATTTTAATAGCCCTTATAGGCTCGCGTGCAGTGATAGAAAACTTCAGCGGTCTTGGGATGTATGTATTAGCAGGTTTTGTTATTTTACTTATTCACGCATTGATAATGCTTGTTGGTGCAAAAATATTTAAACTTGATCTCTTTAGCATCTCAGTCGCCTCTTTGGCAAACATAGGCGGCGTAGCCTCGGCTCCGATTTTAGCTGCAACATACAATAAAGCACTCGTAAGCATAGGTGTACTTATGGCAATTATGGGGTATTTAATAGGAACTTTTGGAGGATTGATTGTCGGAAATGTGTTAATAAACCTAGAGTAAAAACACTAATTTATATTTTACAACCTTGTCCTGCGATGGACTCAAGTGTTGATTCTTTAAACATTTTTTGCATTAGCATTTTTGGCTCCATCCATTGGTCGTGGAGTGCACATTTGGTGACACCATTACAAAATCCAATGCCTAAGACGCATTGTTCATTTTGAATTGCGTCATGGAATATCTCTAAAATATCATTCACAAGTATTTCAGAAGGCTTTTTTGCAAAGGTATAACCACCATCTCTTCCTCTAATTGAAATAACTAATTGTGCTTTTACAATATCCGTCATGATTTTTGTTAAAAATTTATAGGGAATATCAAGTTGTTCAGAAAGTTCTGCTGCCGTCATAACTTTGCAATCTTTATGATTTGCCATATAGGATAAAATTCGTATCGCATATTGGGAACTTTTACTTAATTGCATTGTACTCCTTCGAATTTTTGCAGAAGTATAGCATAGTAAAAAAAATATACTATATCTAGGTAGAATTAAGTATTGAAATTAAATATTTAGGTAGAATTAATTATTATTTAAGTAAAATTTCAATTACTACTTATGGGTAGAAATTAAAAAAGGATGATTTATGACTGAACGTATAACGAAGAGTATGGCAAAAAACATCTATTATGGGGGCGGTACATTCGCACTTATGATATTTATTGCACTATCTTTTGACACAGTACATCAGATTCCAAAACGATCAAACCAACAAAATATGACTGCAAGTGTTGTTGCAGGTAAAAAATTGTGGGAAAAAAATGATTGTGTTGGATGTCATACACTCGTAGGTGAGGGCGCATATTATGCACCAGAACTTATGAATGTATTTCAAAGAAGGGGAGGCGCAGATCCAGAAGCCTTTAAAGGCTACATGCAAGGATGGATGGCAGCGCAGCCTCTTGATACGCCAAACAGAAGAAAAATGCCACAGTTTCATTTAACAACGGAACAGGTTAATAATTTAGCGGATTTCCTTATGTGGACATCTAAAGTAAACGCCAATGGCTGGCCACCAACCATTGAAGGATAGGGAGAAGATATGAAATACACTTCACAAGCGGTCGCAAAACCGTACTTTATTTTTGCACTTATCCTCCTTGCCGGAGAGATACTTTTTGGTATTTTAATGGGAGTTCAGTATATATGGGGAGATTTCTTATTTCCACTTGTTCCATTTAATGTTTTAAGAATGGTGCATACAAACTTGCTTATTGTTCTGTTGCTCTTTGGTTTTATGGGTGCAACATACTATCTCATTCCTGAAGAGGCAGAGAGAGAACTTTGGAGCCCAAAATTAGCAATTCTTACATTTTGGGTATTTGTTGCAGCAGGTGTTGCTACAATCTTAGGGTATCTTTTTGTACCATATGCTACATTAACTGAATTAACATTTAATGAACTTTTACCGACGATGGGACGTGAGTTTTTAGAACAACCACTACCAACAAAAGTAGGAATTGTTATTGTTGTTCTTTCATACATTTTTAATGTTGGAATGACTGTACTCAAAGGAAGAAAGACTGTTATTACTACAGTTTTACTTACTGGTCTTGTAGGTCTTGCAGTATTTTTCCTTTTTGCATTCTATGTACCGGATAATCTTATTGCTGATAAATTCTTCTGGTGGTTTACGGTTCACCTTTGGGTTGAAGCGACATGGGAACTTATCTTAGGTGCTATTTTGGCATTTGTTCTTATTAAAGTAACAGGTGTGGATAGAGAGCATATTGATAAATGGTTATACCTTATCATTGCAATGACTATGGTATCTGGAATCCTCGGAACTGGTCACCACTTCTTCTACATGGGAGCACCTGAATACTGGTTATGGATAGGGTCTATCTCATCAGCAGTTGAGCCATTACCATTCTTCTTGATGATTCTATTTGCATATACAATGTCACGTGAGAGAAAAATTGAGCATAAAAACAAAATTGCACTTACTTGGGCAAAAGGTACAGCGGTTATCGCATTTTTAGGCGCTGGTGTTTGGGGATTCTTCCATACTTTAGCACCTGTAAATATGTTTACACACGGTACACAATTAACAGCGGCTCACGGTCACCTCTCTTTTTATGGTGCGTATATAATGATTATCTTTACGATGATTGCTTATGCAATGCCAATCTTAAGAGGTCGTCCTTACGGTAACTGTGAGAAAGCACAACAATTAGAGCTTAAAGCATTCTGGATGATGAATATCGGAATGATAGGTCTTACACTTGCACTCAGTGCTGCTGGACTTGTTCAGATTTTCGATCAAAGAGTTGGAACTGATTTAGTCAGTTTTATGGAGTCTCAAGAATCTATCGAGGGTATCTATATGATACGTCTTGGATTTGGTCTTTTAGTATTAA
>Ga0256842_1002663_pt1 | contig 12527 bp, 9 predicted proteins | sample 4559240metaG_FD_185973 | JGI IMG/M metagenome (GOLD analysis project Ga0256842, IMG submission 185973) | Hydrothermal vent microbial communities from Guaymas Basin, Mexico - 4559-240 | ecosystem: Environmental > Aquatic > Marine > Hydrothermal vents | place: Mexico: Guaymas Basin | collected...
TGGAGCTTAGAAGCAGGAGCCCTTGTCTTAGCCAATGACGGAATGGTCTGTATAGATGAGCTTGACAAAATGAGTCAAGAGGACAGGTCTGCAATGCATGAAGCATTAGAGCAACAGAGCGTCTCAGTGGCTAAAGCCAATATCCAAGCCACTCTACTTGCAAGAACAACTGTGCTTGCAGCTGCAAATCCTAAGCTCGGCAGATTTGACCCATACCAACCAATATCAAAACAAATAGACCTATCGCCAGCATTAATCAGTAGATTTGACTTAATATTCCCAATAAGAGATATTCCTGACCCTTCAAGAGATGCCAACATGGCTAAACATATACTTAACCTTCATAAGAACCCTGAGATTCAAGAGCCGGAGATATCCACAGACCTCTTAAAAAAATACATTGCCTACGCGAAGCAGAAAGTGAAGCCAAAACTAACTGACTCTGCAATAAGCGAAATAGAAAAGTATTATGTTACTATGAGAAACTCTGTCAAAACAGAGGGCAAAGAGATCCAGGCAATGCCAATATCTGCGAGGCAGCTTGAAGCTCTGGTTAGATTATCTGAGGCCTCTGCAAAAATAAGATTATCAGACAAAGTTCTGAAAAAGGACGCTAAGAGAGCTATCAAATTACTTGATTACTGTTTAAAACAAGTTGCAATGGATGAGAACGGACAAATAGATATTGACAGGATCACAACTGGAATAAGTGCATCTCAGAGAAGTAAGATAATAATAATTAAAGAGATAATAAACAAACTTGCAGAAAAGTCGGATGAAAAAACTGCTAAGAAGGAAGATATAATTGAACTTGCAAAACAGAAAGGCATAAAGCGCGATGAAGTTGAGGAAGCTCTTGAAAAACTAAGAAGAAATGGAGATATATTTGAGCCGAGAAGGAACATATATCAGGTTATATAAGATAACAATAAAAAGATTTATTAAAACTGCAAATTTTCTGGAACCATGGCTTTTGAAAGACAAATTGCTTATAAAATTCCAATTAAAGAAATACTCAATGCAGAGTATGTGAAGCAGGAGGGCTGGGACCCGAATTACATAATTGACTCTTCAGGGAGAAGAATCTCAAAAGTGAATGTGATAGGCGTAGTTCTATCAAAGAATGAGGGTTTGAACTTCAAATCCATAACTGTTGATGACGGAACAGGCAATATAGAAGTAAGAAGCTTTGAAGAAGACGATGTTTTCAGCAGATTAAGTGTCGGCGACATTGTCCTAGTTATTGGAAAGCCAAGAGCGTTCGGCTCAGAAAAATACATAATCACTGGCATTGTAAAAAAAGTAACTGAGGATAGTTTAAAACTCAGAAAATTGGAGCTAAAACTCATTGAAATGAAAAAATCCTCAAGTGCAGAGAAGACAAACAAAAGCGAAGAGGTATTCTCAATTATAAAAGAGCTTGATGAAAAGAAGGGAAGTGCAAATATAAATGAGGTCATAGAAAAAGCTGAGAAAAGAGGAATAAAAGACAGTGAGGAAGTTATAAAAATTCTTTTAGAAAATGGAGACATATTTGAGATAAGTCCTGGCCAGTTTAAGATTATTGAATAAAAAAGAATAAAAAATTATGAATTGTCAAGACATGCCTTTACAAACCCAACAAATAATGGGCTTGGGTCTTCTAACCTTGATTTAAGCTCAGGATGCGATTGAGTAGCAACGAAGAATTTATGCTTCGGAAGTTCAATAAATTCTACAAGGTTTATTCCATCTCTCCTTCTATGAATACCAGATATTACAAGCCCTGCTTCCTCAAAGTCATGAATAAATTTAGGATTAAACTCATATCTGTGGCGATGCTTCTCAAAAATAACCACATCATTATCTCTCACAACACCCAATCTAAAAGGTGCGTGTTGTCTGTAATACTCCAACTTGCTTGAATCTAAATCAAATCTTTTTGAAGAATTGTAAAGGTCATAAACTAAAGTGCCCTTTTTAAGCACTGCTGCATATTCTCCAAGCCGCATTGTTCCCCCATACGCATTTTTCTCCATTAATTTTTCCTGCTCAGGAAGAATGTCAATAACAGGGAATTCTGTTTTCTCAATTTCAGTTGTGTTTGCACTCCACCCAAGCACATGTCTTGCATATTCTACAACTGCCAACTGCATGCCGTAGCACAACCCTAAATAAGGAATATTATTTTCTCTCGCAAATCTTATTGCGTTAATCTTCCCTTCAACGCCTCTGGAACCAAAACCTCCTGGAACAATAATACCATCATACTTTGAAAGGTCTGAGCCCTGCTCAGCACTCACCCAATCAATATGAATTTTAGCACCAAGCTTTGCTCCCGAATGAATCAACGCCTCTTTAACTGATATATATGAATCGTACAACACAAAAGACCCAGTATTCACATACTTACCAACAATTGCAACTCTCACTTCTCTCTCAGAGTGAAGGATATTATTTACAAGTGTGTTCCATTCAGTCCAATCAGAAACTTTAAACCCCAAGTTAAGGTCATTCAATAATTTTTTGTCAAATTTCTGTTCCATAAGTTTCATCGGAACTGAATATATTGTCTCAAGATTAGGGCATGAAATAATGTGGTCTGATAGTATATTAGAGTATTTGGATATTTTTCTCTTTCTTTTATCATCAACTTCTCTTTCAGACCGAGCAATAATAAAATCAGGTGAAATTCCAAAGGAGTTCAATTGAATAATAGCATGTTGAGTTGGCTTTGTCTTCATCTCGCCAAGAGTTTTTGGTATGGGCAAATATGTTACAAGCACATGCACGACATTCTCCTTGCCGTAGAGAAGCTCAATTCTTTTTGCTGAGAAGAGAAAAGGTATGTTTTCAAAGTCACCAATTGTTCCCCCAATCTCAACAACCGCAATATCATAACCTAGAGATGATTCCTTAATTCTTCGTATAATCTCATTCGGCACATGAGGAATAAGCTCAACTGTTTTCCCAAGATATTTTCCAGCACGCTCATCATCAATTATCTTTTTATAAACTTGGCCTGTTGTTATGTTATTTCTTCTTGACAAATCCTTATTTAGAAATCGCTCATAGTTTCCAATATCTTGGTCTGTTTCTCCTCCATCAAAAGTCACAAACACTTCCCCATGCTCAAGAGGATTCATAGTCCCTGCATCAAAGTTTATGTAAGGATCAATCTTAACACAAGTAACCTCATAATTCATATTAGACAATATCTTAGCAATAGATGCTGTTATGATTCCTTTGCCAACCCCACTCATAACTCCCCCATAGACAAACACAAATTTCATTTTAGAACCTCCAGGTTTATTTTTTCTTAGAAAGCAAAAATATTTAAACTTATCTTGATTTAAAATTTGAGTATTGAGAGGTCTCACTCTCATAATATGAGAAGGGATACCACAAACTTTTTATATTAAAATAACAAGGTAAAATAAAAAGAGGTGTTAATATGATAGACACACTGAATCTTACTCTTGCAACAATTATAGCCATGATTGCAGCTCTCGCTTACATGCTGAGAGTAGTTGTAACAATGGAGAGAAGAATTGCAAGAATGAACTTCAACCTTGAAAGATTAACTTACAAAATTCTAAAAGAAGAAGAGAGATTGGAAAAAGAAGAAGAACAGCTTGAGAAAGACGAGAAATTTTTAGCTAAAGAAGAAGAAAAAGAAGCAGAAGCACTGGCTAAGAAGAAGGGAAAAAGAAGAAAGTAAAGAATGAGAAAGGAAGAAGCAATTACAAAAAAGTTAATTAGGAATATCAAATCAGTGAAGATACAGGGTGCAGAGAAGATAAGCATAGCATCAGTATCAGTGTTGAAAGAACTTGTAAAACTCAACAGAGAAAAGGACAATAAAAAACTTTTTTCTAAAATTTTAGATTTTTCTTGTAAGATTGCAAAGGTCAGGCCTACAGAGCCCTGCTTAAAGAATTCTATGCAATATATAATTAAAAAGAATGAGAACCTATTAAATATTGAACACCACAAATTTGTAGAGAACATACTTAAATCATGTGATTATGTTGAGAACCACTTTAAAGAATCTAAGAAGAAGATAAATGAATTTGTTTACAGGAAAATTCCTGAGGGTTCAATAATCTTCACACATTGCCATTCAAGCACAGTTGTAGACGCTTTAATATATGCTTTCAAGAGAGGTAAATATTTTGAAGTGCATAATACGGAGACAAGACCACTTTATCAGGGCAGGATAACTGCAACAGAACTGAGCAAGGCAGGGATTAAAGTTACTCACTTTGTTGACGCGGCTGCAAGATTAGCTCTGAAAAAAGTCGATATTATGTTTATAGGAAGTGATTCTATAACCTCTGAAGGAAAGGTTATTAACAAGATAGGTTCAGAGATGTTTGCAGAAGTAGCTCATAACTATGATGTTCCTGTTTATTCCTGCACAGATTCTTGGAAGTTTGATATAAATAGCGTCTTCGCTTTTGAGTCAAAGATTGAAAAGAGATTTGCAGAAGAGGTCTGGCCAAACAAGCCAAAGAATGTTAGGATAAGCAACTTTGCCTTTGAAAAGGTAAATCCTGAGAATATAACAGGAATTATCTCTGAACTTGGCATAATAAGACCTACAATTTTCTTAGAAGAATTTAGGAGAAATTATCCTATTTTTTATAAGAAGTAAAAATAAGAAGATTTAAGATTAGGAGAAGATATTCTATAAACACTCAAGAATCAAAAACTTTAAATATTAGTTAAATTAACTTCTATATAATAGTTACAAATTATAACTTTTTACAAGTAGTTATAAAATACAAGCAGAGGTCATAATATGATAATCAAAAAAGAACTTATGATGCGATTAAAGGATCTTGGTCTCAACAGTTATGAATCAAAATTATGGGTTGCACTTCTCTCACGGGGCATTTCAACAGCTGGAGAGTTAAGTGATATAGCTAATGTGCCTAGGTCAAGAACATATGATGTCCTTGAAAGCTTGGAGAAAAAGGGCTTTGTAATAATGAAGATTGGCAAGCCCATAAAGTATATGAGTGTTCCTCCTGAAGAGGTCTTGACAAGAGTTAAAAAGAAAGTGGTTGAGGAAACTAAAAAGAAATCTGAGTTCTTAGAGAAGTTGAAGAAGAGCACAATGATCAATGAATTGAATTTTATTTACAAAAAAGGCATTGATATGGTGGATGTAACCGAATTAACAGGCTCCTTAAAGGGTAGAAATAGTATTTATAATCAGATGGACAGCATGCTCAAATCTGCTGAGAGAGAGGTGATTATTCATACTACGGATGTTGGAACAATAAGAGTTTTAGATTATTTGAGAGGAACTCTCGAAAAACTTGCCAAAAGAAAAGTAAAAGTCATGCTTGCAGCTCCAATTAACAAAGAAACTGAGAGATATTTAAAGGAATTGTCTCCAAATGTGGAAATTAAAAAGTCAAATCTCAAAGCAAGGTTTGTCATAATTGATAGAAAAGAAATATTATTTGCACTAACAGATGATTCGCATGTTCATCCAAGTTATGATACAGGCATATGGGTAAACACTCCCTTCTTTGCATCTGCAATGGCAGAATTATTTGAACTTGCTTGGAAGGATATGCCTAAAATAAGAGTTAGGGTTAAAAGATAAAGAGAGTGTTACCCCACCAGACCTTGATTTCTCATAGAAAAGATTTTTAGAAGGTTTAAGTAGTGTAAAAGCAGAACAAGATAAAATACATAATAATATATAGTTAATAAGATAATAAATATAAAAAACAGATACAAAAATAATGAATTAAGAATATAAAAATAAATAAATTAAATAATTCTTTTCAATAATGAAAATAATAATAAAAGTTAAAATAAATAAAAATAGCATAATTAAGCAAGTTATTTAATACACAAATTAAAATATTTCTTTTTACATATATTTGTTACAATATTCTCATTTAAATATGTATTTGTAAATCCATTGATCCTTAATCTGTGCATCCTTTTATTATTCCTTCCCTCTCTCTTGCTCTCCCTTACTTCTCTCTTCATAATATTTCTATCCGAAATAGAGGTCTCAGGGGGTCTTCGTGTGGAAAATATCTTTTCTTTTCTTCTATTTTCAATAGATATAACCTGTTTAACAAATACTTATAAATAACCCTTATTTCCTTTGGAATATGAAGCAAAATATATCTCACTTCTTTGAAAGCTTTTTGTCAAAGGATTCCCTTTTTAAGAATAAGAAGGTTCTACAATCTAATTACACTCCTGAATCTATTCTTCATAGAGAGGAACAAATTCAGCAGATAGCAAGTATATTAGCTCCTATTCTTAGAAATGAGAAGCCGTCAAATATATTTATTTATGGAAAAACAGGAACAGGAAAAACAGTTTCGGTAAAATACACTGTTAAAAATTTGGAAGAAATCGCGTTTAAAAATAATGTTCCCTTAAAAGTTATTTACATAAACTGTAAGTTGAAAAAAGTTTCAGATACTGAGTATCGTTTGATTGCTCAACTTGCCTCTGAACTTGGAAAATCTGTCCCTGCAACTGGCCTCCCAACTGATGAAGTTTATAAAATATTCTTCTCTGCAATTGATTCTAAAAATCAGTTAGTTCTTCTGATCTTGGATGAGATAGACCAGCTTGCAAAGAAAGCGGGTGATGCAGTTTTGTATAACTTAACAAGAATTAATGAGGAATTAAAAAACAGTCAACTCTCCTTAATTGGCATCTCTAATGATTTGATGTTTGCAGATAACCTTGACCCAAGAGTTAAAAGTTCTCTCTCAGAAGAAGAAATACTCTTTCCTCCTTATAATGCAATTCAGATTCAAGATATTTTAAGAGAAAGGGCTAAGCTTGCTTTTAAAGAGAATGTTATTGCTCAAGGTGTCATTGAAAAATGCTCTGCATACGCTGCCCGCGAATATGGTGATGCAAGACGAGCTTTAGAACTTCTGAGAGTCGCGGGTGAGATTGCTGAGAGGTCTGGCTCTGACAAGGTCTTGCTTGATCATATTGATATGGCTGAAGAGAAACTTGAACGAGAGCGTGTTTTAGATGCAGTTAAAAATCAGCCGAAGCAGTTCCAAGCCATACTTTACTCTTTGATTTACTTGTCAAAGAGAAATAAACTTGTCTTTTACACAGGTGATATTTATGAAGTCTATAAAAAAATATGTGACATTATTTCTCTGCGACCTCTAACCCAGAGAAGAGTTTCAGATATTATTGGGGAACTTGATATGCTTGGCATTATCCACGCCAGAATAATCTCTAAAGGAAGATATGGTCGGACAAGAGAAATTACTCTTGCAACTTCAAAAGACATAACTAATAAGATGGAAACAATGTTGAAGGCTTCATTAGGTATTAAATCTGATTAATATGAACTCCAACTTTTTTGAAGGAAAAACTAAGCAGGACATTCTCAATTTCTTTTTCAGTAGAAATATCCTTGTTAATCCCGATTTTGTCAATAAGATTGTGTCTAAGGAAATCATTCTAAACAAAGCATTCATTGATTTTGCAATTCAAAAGAGAATAACCGTTCTTGATGATTCCACTTATAACTCTTTAATTGAGCAGAATAAAGCTTTGTTTGACACATCAAAATCAAAATCTTACGCAGTTAAGGTTTTGGTTAGTTATCCTGAAAATGCGGGTAAAAAGAAGTTTGATGACTTTGTTAAACATTACAATAAGAGGTATTATCAACTTCAAGAACTTTTGAAAAATCGTCAAGAACTTACTCATTTGAAATCAATAAACAGAGTTTTGGGTTCTAATGATAGGTCAACTTGTTCTATTATAGGTATGCTTTCTGAGAAGTCCGAAAGTAAAAACGGAACATTATCTATTGTAGTTGAAGATCCTACTGGTTCAATTAAGGTTGTTGTTAAGAATTCACACAAAAAATTATTTGACATAGCAAATAACCTTCCTCTTGATGCAGTTGTTGGTTTTGTCGGTTCTTCAAATGGAAATATCTTCTTTCCTAAAAATATTATTCTTCCTGATATTCCCATGTCGGATTTGAAGAAAGCTCCTGATGATGTTTACGCTGTTTTTTTGTCAGATATTCATTATGGCTCAAAGAAGTTCTTGGAGGATGACTTTAACAGGTTCTTATCTTGGATAAGAGGAGAACTTGGTGATGGCAAGCAGAGAGAAGTTGCCAATAAGACAAAGTATGTGTTTATAATTGGTGACCTTGTTGATGGGGTTGGTATATATAGAGGTCAAGATAAGGATTTGGCAATTCCTGACATTTATAAACAGTATGAAGGCGTTGCTAAACTTCTTTCAAAGATTCCAAAGGACAAGGCAATTATCATTATTCCAGGCAACCACGACGCGGATCGTTTGGCTGAGCCCCAACCTCCTTTACCTAAGAAGTTTGCAGCTCCTCTTTATGAGCTTGAAAATGCTTTCCTTCTTAGCAACCCCTCTTATGTCAACATTCACGCTGTTAATGGATTCTCAGGCTTCAATGTTCTTCTTTATCACGGCTTCAGTTTTGATTATTATGTTGCGACGATACCAAGCATTGCTGAAGCTGGGGGTTATGATAATCCTGAGGCAATTATGAAATTTTTGTTGAAGCTTAGGCATTTGGCTCCTGAACATGGCTCGTCTGTATTTGTGCCTGCATATGACAAAGATCCTATGGTTATTGATACAGTTCCTGATTTCTTTGCCAGCGGTCATATTCATAAAACTTCTATTTCAAATTATAGAAGTGTCACTCTCGTCTGTGGTAGCTGTTGGCAGGCAAGAACTGCGTTTCAGGAGAAGGTTGGTCATCATCCTGAGCCGTCAAGGGTTCCAATAGTTAATTTAAAAACGAGAAAATTTAAACTATTGAGATTCTCATCTGAAAACTCTAAAACTGAAGAGGGTGGTGCCGTTTGATAGTTACCAGCGATTCAATGAAGAAATACTTTGATTACTTAACTAAAAATTTAGATAAAGCATACAAAGTAGCTATTGAAGCGCGTAAGAAAGGTTATGACCCTGAAGACACAGTTAATATTCCTATTGCTAAAAATATGGCTCAACGAGTTGAAGGCCTTATCTCTGCTGTGGCTCCTCAGCTTGTGGGTTCTGGAGTTACTGATAGAATTGTTGAACTTGAGAAGCAGTATGAACCTCTTGATTGGAGAGTTGCACTTGTTATTGCAAAGGAGGTTGCTCATGAGAAATTCTGCAAGTTTTCATCTCAAAAAGAGGCAATGGAAGTTGGAATAAGAACAGGTTTTGCATATCACACAGTTGGAGTTGTTGCTGCTCCTCTTGAAGGTTTTGTTGGTATTAAAATTAAGAAAAGGCGTGATGGTAAGGAATATATTTCTATGAATTATGCGGGTCCTATCAGAGGTGCTGGAGGAACTGCCTCTGCATTTTCAGTTATGCTTGCTGATTATGTGGCTAAGAGTTTTGGTTATTCTCCTTATGACCCAACAGATGAGGAAGCTAAGCGTTATGTTGTTGAGCTTACTGATTATGATGAGCGTGTTACCAATCTTCAATATAGACCTAGTGATGAGGAAATATTCTTCTTAGCAAAGCACCTCCCTGTTGAGATAGGTGGAGACCCAACAGAATCTATTGATGTGTCTAATTATAAGAACCTTCCACGGGTTGAGACAAATCGCATTCGTGGAGGAGTTGCGTTGGTTATGTCCATGGTTGCTCTTAAAGCACCTAAACTTTTGAAGCAGATTAAGAAGTGGGGTCATGATTTTGGTCTTGTTGGTTGGGATTTTCTCTACGAGTTTGTTGACCTACAAAAAAGGAAGAAAGCTGAGGGAGGGTCATCTTCTAAGAAATCTGATTCTGGGTCGCATTCAAAGCTCACCCCTGATTATACTTTCATTGCAGATTTAGTTGCTGGTCGTCCTGTTTTTTCTTATCCTCTTCGCTCCGGAGGTTTCAGATTAAGGTATGGCCACGCAAGGACGAGTGCGTTCTCAGCAGCAGCTATTCATCCATCAACTATGATTGTTCTTGATGATTTCATTGCAATAGGCACTCAGCTTAAACTTGAAAGGCCTGGGAAAGCTGCTTCTATGAGTGCCTGCGACACAGCAGAGCCTCCCATTGTTTTACTCAACAACGGTTCTGTTTTAAAGTTGAAGTCCACTCTTGAGGCTAAGAAGGTTAAGGACCAAATTAAAGAGATACTTTATCTTGGAGATATTATCTTGTCCTATGGTGACTTTTTGGATAGGGGTCACAAACTTGTCCCTGTTGGTTACTGTCCAGAGTGGTATGTTCTTGAATTGAAGAAAGCCCTCTCAAATAACAATGTTAATCCCAATAGTGAAGAATCTTTGAAGAATTTCTGCGATTCAAATAATATTGATTTTGATTCTTTATACAATTTTCTTAAAAAACCTCTTTACAATTTTATTTCTTTCACAGATTCCCTAAAATTATCTTTGCTTTTAGATATTCCTATTGAGCCCGAATTTACCTTCTATTACTCTCAGATCGACTCCAACCTCTCAAAGGCGTTGGCATCTGCTTTTGTAGATGCTGTTGTTGAATTTTCAGACAAGAAATTTGAAGTAAACAATTTAACACTTTATCCTGTTAAAAAGATTCTTTTCAAAAATTCTCCTAATGTTAAACGGGCTTTGGAGCTTATAGGAATTCCGCACTCTCTTGTTAATAAAGAGACAATCTTTGTAGCGGGTGAAAACGCTTCTGCTCTGTTTTACTCTTTTGGATTTTCAAAGGAATCCTTCACTGATCTAAATTCAAGAAAACAGCATGTTGATAAGATTCTATCAGAGCTTGAATCTAAGGACTTGCTTGGGGTTCTCAATGGATTGTTTGTTAAGATTAGGGATAAGGCAGGCACTTTCATCGGTGCCAGGATGGGCCGTCCTGAAAAGGCGAAGATGAGAAAGTTAACGGGGAGCCCGCACATTCTCTTTCCAGTTGGTGACTCCGGCGGTCGTATGAGGTCATTTCAGTCAGCTCTTGAAAAAGGTTTTATTATAGCTGATTTGCCGATGTATTACTGTCCAAAGTGCAAGAAAGATACTATTTACCCTGTTTGTGAGAACTGCGGTTCAAAAACGATTAGAAAATATTTGTGTGATGGCAAGGAAACTTTTGATAAGAAGTGTGAAGGAAATTTAAGAACTCATAAGGTTCAGAAGATTGACATAAGACATTATTTTGAGAAGGCACTTGAGAAGATAGGCGACAAGGTTTATCCTGATTTGATTAAGGGAGTTCGTGGCACTTCTAACAAGGACCATACTCCTGAAAATCTTGTTAAGGGAATTCTTAGGGCGAAGTATGACATTTATGTTAATAAGGACGGCACAACTCGTTTTGACATGACTGAACTTCCAATAACTCACTTCAAACCAAAGGAAATTTCAGTTCCTATTGAGCGTTTGAGGGAACTGGGCTATGAAACAGATATATATGGAAATCCGCTTGTCTCTGACGACCAAATTTTAGAGCTTAAACCTCAAGATGTCATTCTGCCAGGTAAGACAATTGTTGAGGAGTCAGCTGATGCTGTTCTCTTTCGGGTTTCAAAATTTGTTGATGAGGAGCTTGAGAAACTTTATGGGTTGAAACCATTTTACAACTTGAAATCTCCATTAGACCTTGTGGGTCATCTTGTAATTGGACTTGCACCGCACACTTCTGCAGGAATTTTAGGTAGAATCATTGGGTTTTCCAGCATTCAAGCTCTTCTTGCTCATCCTTTGTTCCACGCTGCTATGAGGCGCGACTGTGATGGAGATGAGGCCTGTGTGATTCTTTTAGAGGATGCACTTCTAAACTTCTCCAGAACTTATCTTCCTGATAAGAGAGGTGCGAGAACTATGGATGCTCCGCTTGTTTTGACATCCCTGCTTAATCCTGGGGAGGTTGATGATATGGTTCATAAAATGGAAGCTGTTTATGAATATCCTCTTGAACTTTACGAAGCAGCTTTGGAATATAAGCAGCCATGGGAAGTTAAAATTGATAAGATTGCTGACCGTCTTAACACGCCTCTCCAATATGAGCATATTGGATTTACTCATGATACTCAAGACATAAACAATGGCACACTCTGTTCAGCTTATAAAACCCTTCCAACTATGAAGGATAAAATTCGTGGCCAGATGCATGTGGCTGAAATTGTCCGTGCAGTTAATTCTGCAGATGTTGCAAGTTTAGTCATTAATAAACACCTTCTTAAAGACATTCGAGGTAATTTGAGGAAGTTTTCTAAGCAGGGTTTTCGGTGCGTCAACTGCAACAAGAAGTTTAGAAGGTTTCCACTCAATGGTAAGTGTGATGCCTGCGGGGGTAAGATAATATTTACAATATCTGAAGGTTCTGTTATGAAATATTTGGAGCCAAGTTTGGAACTTGTTAAAAATTACAATTTGGATGATTATACTAGAGAGAGTTTAGAAGTAACCAAATTTATGATTGAATCTGTCTTTGGTAAGAATGAGAATAAGCAGGAATCTTTGAAAAAATGGTTTGGTTGAGGTGTTGCCATGTTTATTGTGAAAAAACACTTTGACATGGGCCGTCTCATCTTAGCTGTT
>Ga0256842_1002665_pt1 | contig 12522 bp, 10 predicted proteins | sample 4559240metaG_FD_185973 | JGI IMG/M metagenome (GOLD analysis project Ga0256842, IMG submission 185973) | Hydrothermal vent microbial communities from Guaymas Basin, Mexico - 4559-240 | ecosystem: Environmental > Aquatic > Marine > Hydrothermal vents | place: Mexico: Guaymas Basin | collected...
TGCCGATTACGAAGCAATTGTATATGCTGCTGATCATGGGGCTGCTATTATTAATTGCTCATGGGGAGGAACTCATGGCGAGAATTTTGGCCGTGATGTGGTAAATTATGCTACAAATAATAAGGGTGCATTAGTAATTGCTGCTTGTGGCAATAGTAATAATGACATATGGCTATATCCTGCATCTTATGAAAATGTAATGAGTTGTGCCGCAACCGATACTTTTGATGTACGATGGACAGCCTCTTCATATGGCACCACAGTTGATTTATCAGCGCCAGGCGATAATGTATTTTCTACATGGGTAAATAATGGATATTTTTCGTCAGATGGCACAAGTTTTTCGGCGCCAATAATAGCTGCAGGGGCTGCTTTGGTAAAAGCTCATTTTCCACAGTTCACCAACTTTCAGTTAGAAGAGCAATTGCGTGTAACTGCTGATATTATTGATACTATTCCTAATAATTCAGCTGTTAAAGGCTATATGGGTGCTGGCAGAATGAATATTTATAAAGCTCTTACTGATACTAGCAAACCTTCTATAAGATTCAGAAATAAAGATGTGTCAATATCAAACGATACTATATATTTTAGTGGTGATTTTATCAACTACTTAACCAAATCATCCCCTACTCTTAGTGTAAAACTTTATACAAAATCACCTTATATAACTTATATTGTAGATTCTATAAACCTTGGCGAAATAAATACCTTATCTAGCGTTTCGAACACAAACAACCCATTAAAATTAAAGATTATACCTGGCTCAAGCTATGGTGACTTTGCTGATATTCAATTTATTTATACCGATACTGCGTACCGCGGATTTGAATGGGTAAGAGTTTATATTAATAATCAAACATCAATACTCGACACTAACAATATTACAACAAGTGTAAACTCAAAATCTACTATTGGGTTTAATGATTATGGAAAAATGCGTGGACTAGGATTTACCTATAAAGACGGCAGAAACTTATTGAGTTGGGGAGGTTTAATCTTTGCTACAACAAATAGCAATGTATCTGACAACCTATATGGAGCAAGTGGTATAGAGAGCAAAATGAGAGCTTTAAGCGGAGATAGTATTGTAGATAGCACTCCTGCTGATCAAAAATATCTGAATATATATAATGATGACTCGGCAGGATTTTCTAAAAATAACTTTCAGGTAAATCAATATTCTTACGCTTTTGCACAGGATCCTTTGAAAGATATTATTTTTATAGAATACAATATTATAAATAGAAATTTCAATAATGTTAATAATGTATATGTAGGATTTTATGCTGATTGGGATATTGGTTTATCGTATAAAAATAAGGCTGATTATAACGCTACAGAAAATCTAAGTTACATCTGGCCTTCGCAAGGCGGTACATATGCTGGAGTACAATTAATGAGCAAAACAATGGGCAATTGCTATAATTTAGATAATAATGGTGACAATGGTAGCATCAATATTTACGATGGTTTTCTGAATTTCGAAAAATGGGATGCACTTACAACTACTAGGACAGAAGCTGGCATAAGTACTGATGGTAATGATGTAAGTACTATGCTAAGTGGTGGACCTTATACTATTATTGCACAGGACACCTTAAAAATAACTTTTGCACTATTAGCCGGCGATAATCAAAATGCAATTATAAACACCGCAAAGGCTGCAAATTATTGGTTCTATAATACAGCTTCCATTGGTGATTTGAAACAAAATCTTGGAGTTAAATTATTACAAAACACTCCAAATCCTGCTTCAAATTATACTGATATTACATTTGTATTAAATAAAACAGATAATGTAACACTTGAGATCTTTAGTATAGAAGGCAAACATATAGAAACCGTATTTGCTGGCAACTTAGCAACTGGTAAGCATATATACAAAATAGACTTAAATAAATATAATTCGGGAGTATACACATACAAACTCACAACAACAAAAGGTAGTTTGAGTAGAAAAATGATACTAAAATAATTATGAAACTAAATATTATAGAAAAACTTATACTCCTTTCTCTTGATGACGAAAAAGGTAATCTACTTTCTAGTGGGGCACAATTTAATACCGCAATTATTGGTGCAACAATAGCTGAACTTATTCTGTTAGGAAAACTTCGTATATCTGAAGAAAGGATTAAGGTTTCAAATACTACTTCTACTAACGACAAAGTACTGGACTACGCATTGGCAGAAATTCGTAAATCTAAAAAGGATAAAAAGCTTTCGCATTGGATACTCACTCTTGCTAGCAAAGCTCCGAAAACCATTGAGATATACGAGCAAAAGTTTATTGACAATAAAATACTCTATCGTAAGGACTCTAAAGTACTTTGGTTTTTTGATAAAACTAATTTTCCGGCCAAGGATAGTACTTTAGAAAATATATTTCGCCGAGAGCTGAATGATATTGTATTTAAGAATAATACTGCTGATATAAATAACAAAATACTTATTGGACTTATTAAAGCAAGTGATTTGAATAAAGAAATCTATGGCAAAAAACTCAGTAAAGAAACCAAAAAAGCAATAAAAGATATTTACAAATCTAATGAACTATCACTGATTATTCACGATAAAGTAGAAGAAGCTTATATTAGCATGGTGGCCATTATGGTGGCCGTTATGTAAGTGTCTTAGAATTAAAGATTAGGAATGGCGAATGCAATTAGAGTTAAATCTAAAAATGCAATCGCCATTCTCCTTTATACATAACTGCCGCCAGGCAGACTCCTTATTTTCCTTATCCTCCCGATAACTATCGGGATCCTTCTCCTTTATCCTCTATCCTTATACAGACTATTCCTCGAGATAAAAATCTGACCAATCCTCGTCGTCAAATTCATTTTGCATATCGCGTTCCATGCTAATCATTTTAATGGCAGTAATTCCTGCTTCAATTCCTTTATTACCATGTTTTCCACCAGCTCTATCTTGAGCTTGTTGCAAATTATCGGTTGTAAGCACACCAAATATAACCGGTATATCATTATTTATTGCCACATTAGCAACAGCATTAGCACTAGCTTGAGATATGAAATCGAAATGACGAGTTTCACCCTGAATAACACAACCGATACAGATTACAGCATTAACAGGTTTGTACTGCGACATTTGCTGAGCAGCATAAGCCAATTCAAAAGTACCAGGTACATATCTTACATAAATATCATCTTCCGCAATACCGTTTTTAATCATAGTATCAATAGCACCTTGTGCCATTGCATTAGTAATTCCATCGTTCCATTCAGATATTAGGATTCCTATTTTGGCACCAACAATATTAAGTGCCGTTTCTTTATAATCCGATAAATTTTTTAAACTTGAAGCCATAATTTTAGATTTTAAATGTTAATATCAAAAATACAAAAAAAAAGGGTCGAACATTTGTCCGACCCATATATCTTTTGGTAATACAAATTATTTACCTAAGAATTGCTCTTCACGAGCGATATATTTTTTCACTTCAGAGTACTCAGCACTTCTGAAATAATCAGTTTTGATTTTATTAAATAATTCGAGAGCTTTATCATGATTACCAATCATAGAATAAGTCATACCAGCTTTTTTCAAAAACATTGGAGTAAGCAAGTCATTATCTCTATAATTTGCTGCCTCAACATATTTTCGTGCTGCACCCTCATTATCACCAAGCTCCATCATACAGTCGCCAATAGCGCCAATAGACATTGCTTTAATATTGATATCATTGCTACGGAAAGCTTTAAGGTGATCAATAGCCTCCTCAAAATTCACTTTTGCAGCAGCAGTAGTATCATCCTTAGCAATATTCATATAGCAGATACCTGCATAATATTGAGCTAAGTTACCACTAGCTGTTGAGCCATACTCATCAATAACTGATAAAAAGCCTACAACATCATTATTTCCATTAAGAGCAGTTTCGAACTGATCTTGACCAAATAATTGCTCAGCTTGCCATATAGTATTATATGCAGCATCCTCAGCAGGAGCAGATATATATTTTTGATATCCCATATAAAGAATAACTATCGCAAAAAGTGCTAACACACCATAGCTCATATTCTTCTTATTATTCTCTACGAATTTCTCAGTACGTCCTACAGCTTCCTCTATATTTGCTAGATTCTCTTCTGTTTGATTAAAGTTTTGTTTTGCCATTTCTTAAAATTTAATTGTGCAAATGTAGAATATTTTAGCACATAAACACATCTTTTTTTCAAAATGCTCATAATACTCTCTATGCCATAATACATAAGGCATTCAAGATATTGATTTCGCATTTTATTAAATAAAAAAAGAATCACCCTAATTTATAAGAATGATTCTTGCTTTTATTATCCTATTCGCAATAAATATTAATCACTCAATAATTATCTGCGAGGTTTTCCTGGACCTTTTCTTGGTCCTGATTTTGAACCGCTCTTTTGGAAAGGTTTTTTTCCGCCATAAGATTTAGAACCATAGCTTTTTTGAGCAGGTCTTGATTTTCCTTTACTTGCAGATTTTTTAGTCGCTAATGTTGAATTTATTTTCTTTAAAACAACATTTGCAGAAATAAGCTCTACACCTTCTGGCAAACGAAGTCTATCGTGTGTAATGCGCTGAATATGCATATCAATAAGCTCGTCACTTACAATATTCTTATTCCATGTGATGTACATTTCTTTCATCTGATTAGCGACAATAGTCACCAAACCATCTCTTGTTTCACTGGCCTCTTCCTCTGCAATATTATTCAGCAATAACTCAGTGTTTTTACCATAAAAACGATACATAATTTTATTATCGCTATATCCTAAAGGTGCTACATCATGAACCTTCTCCTCATGCTTACTAACCTCATATGGGTATTCAATATCTAAATTATACTCTGAGATAATGTACAAATGATTCCATAGTTTCTTGAAATACTCATCATTAGCATTATCAGTAGGATTCACCTGCTGCATTACCGAAACAATAATGTATGCAAGCTTTGTACGCTTATCTTTATCTTCAATACTAAGCGCATATTCTACTAAATTTTGCACATTACGACCATATTCGCGAATTCGCATATCCGGTCTATCAGTATTATAATCTTTCTCTATATCCATCATTATATTATTATCTGTACATTAAATTATTACAATAATTGCCGCCAATTACTGCTTAAGTATTCTTAGCTTAGCAAACTTTAAGATAAGTGTCTTAGTACCAGAGTTCGCAAAGTTAACACTTGCTTTTCTATCACCTTCAGGACCTTCTATAGTCAAAACTTTACCTCTACCAAATCTATCATGAAAAACTTCCATGCCTTCTCTGATACTATTTTCTTGATTATTCGTAGCTCCTGATCTTACTTTTTTTTCCACGCGCTTAAGATTTTTGTTATTTGTTTGTATATTAATTTCTTTTCTACTGTTAATCTTTGATTTAGGTTTCGCTTTTGAGGCAAAACTTTTCAATTCTTTTTTTGGACTCGGTGTTGAACCGTAGCCCCTTACCGTATTGCCAGAGGCTAATATTTGATCCGATGTATTATCATCGACGTATTTACTATCCAATTCGCTAATGAACCTACTAGGCTCAGAGTATTGTAAATTGCCCCACTTATACCTACTGCCAGCATAGCTCAAGAATACTTTTTTCTCTCCCCGAGTTAATGCCACATAAAATAATCGTCGCTCTTCCTCAATATCAGCTCTTGAGGTGAGCGACATCATTGATGGAAAAAGATTTTCTTCCAAACCAACTATAAATACATAAGGAAACTCTAGCCCTTTGGATGCATGAATCGTCATCAGCGTGACTGTATCTTGGTCTTCAGTATTATTTTTATCAGCATCGGTATGTAAGGCTATATCTTCCATAAATAAAGATAATGTACGCATCTCTACAGCATCAAGCTCATCACTCTCCTCTTCGGTAAATTCCTTAATTCCGGCCAATAGTTCCTCAACATTCTCAAAACGCATTACCCCTTCCTGATCCTCACGAGCAGCAAATAATGTAGAAAATATTCCAGATTTCTTGGCAATTTCATTGGCTAGCTCATAGGCGTTTTTACTATGTAAGTCTAACTCGAAAGTACGAATCATATTCACAAAGTTGTCAATTTTAACTGCCGTTCCGCGTGCCACCACCGAGTTTGTATTGATATTGCACATCATATCCCAAAGCGACATTCCAAGTCTGTTAGCCTCTAATCGGATTTTGTCCATGCTAGTATCGCCAATACCACGCTTTGGGTAATTAATTACTCGCATTAGGGCTTCTTCGTCATTATGGTTAATCACCAAACGATAATAGGCCAATAAATCCTTAATCTCTTTGCGACTATAGAACGACAAACCACCATGTATGCGATAAGGGATATTCATTTTGCGAAGCGAATCCTCCATTGCTCTGCTTTGCGAATTAGTACGATAAAGTATCGCAAAATCAGAATCCTTGGCTTGCTCATTATTTTTAATACTAAAAATATTTCGAGCTACCAAACTGCCTTCTTGCGAATCGCTAAGACATGAATTTAGTTGAATTTTATCTCCAACATCATTCGATGTCCAAATGGTTTTTTCTATCTGCTTTTGATTTTTACCAATTATAGCATTGGCAATATTTACAATATTTTGAGTTGAGCGATAATTTTGCTCTAGCTTAAATGTCTTTAATGTATTATAATCCTTATTCATATTAAGGATATTCTTAATATTTGCTCCACGGAATGCGTAAATACTCTGCGCATCGTCTCCTACAACGGTAAGGTTTTCTGTTTGAGCAGCCAAGCGCTTAACTATTAAATACTGCGAGTGGTTAGTGTCCTGATACTCATCAACTAGAAAGTATCTAAATCTTCGCTGATACTTAATCAACACATCAGGATTATCGCGCAAAAGTACATTTGTATTGAACAGTAAATCGTCAAAATCCATTGCCGAAGCGCGTTTCAACCTCTGCTGATATGTTATATATATTTGCCCAATCTTGCCTTTACCCGACTCTCTATCTGTTGACATCAGTGTTGGATTATTATTATAATCCGCTGCCGAAATAAGATTATTCTTTGCCGAAGATATTCTGCCAAGTACAATATTAGGTTTATAAACTTTATCGTCTAATTGTTCTTCCTTTATTATTTTACGAATAATACTCTTGCTATCGTCAGAATCATAGATAGTAAAATTAGAAGGGTAGCCAATTTTCTCAGCCTCAATTCTAAGTATTTTAGAAAAAACAGAGTGAAAAGTTCCCATCCATACACTACGAGCCTTAGTACCAATTATGGATTCTATACGCTCTTTCATTTCGCGAGCGGCCTTATTGGTAAAGGTAAGTGACATTATATTAAAGGGATCCACACCTTTTTCGATAAGGTGAGCAATCTTATAAGTAAGCACACGAGTTTTGCCCGACCCTGCTCCCGCAATGATCATGCTAGGGCCTTCGGTATATGCCGCAGCCTCACGTTGTACTTCGTTAAGTCCTTCTAATAATGCCATAAATGATTATTCTTATTCTATTTTCAATAATACTTTAAGGAGTTCTCTTTTGTAAACTATTAAATAATTGCAGAGCTCAAGGAAGAATTCTATATGCAAAACAAGCAACTAATGCCTGTAATTAAATACTTTATATATTGAACATCAGTAGAATTAATAGCTTTTCAATGTTTCTATTATTCAATCTACAAAGATATAAAAAAGCTATGGATAATAACTAGCTTTTTTAGAATAATATTTATAAAAAGATTCGGGAATTATAAAGTCTAAAAGAGAAAAAATAATACCCACTGTAATGAATAAAATATTATCTTTGCGCCCTCAAATTAAGAGATTGATTTGGGTTACTACCAATAATGGTTTTACGACTGTTAGAATAAATGCCTAGGTGGCAACTCTGATAAGTATCGGTTCCGATATAAATCGGAAGGTAGACGCGATTAAATAGTGATATTTAAAAGTGTTTGAGTCATCACAACATAAATGCCCAGGTGGCGGAATTGGTAGACGCGTTGGTCTCAAACACCAATTCCTTACGGAGTGCCGGTTCGACCCCGGCCCTGGGTACAAAAGCTCATCTTCACAGATGGGCTTTTTTTGTGCCCAAACAAGGGGCTTGTTTTTTTAGCACACATTAAAGACCAAAGAACACTACACTTTCTATTTCAACAATTTCCAATACCCACCTTTATCTGGACCTATACGTTCGATGATGCCTTCTTCTTTGAGTTTAGCTATTTGTTTTGCTATTGCACGCCTACTAATGCTAATACTATTAGCCATATCTTCTGTCGTTACAAATTTATCATTTTTAATAAGGTCTATGATTTTCTGTGAACTTTTCTGTGAACTTTTCTGTGAACTTTTCTGTGAACTTTTCACCTTAGTTTTCACCGTAGTTTTAGTATTATACCAATTTGGTATCAAAATACGCTATAAATAAATTGGAATATATTTTTCTATTAGAAGGCGAAAATTATTTGCATAAAAGCCTGTACTGAGCATGTCGAAGTATAGCTATGGTAATAATTTTTAACGCAGTAATAGGGAAATATAAACGATTTATATGGCGTGTTTTGGTATTAATTTGGTATTATAATCATTCTCAAAAGGAAAGCTTATTTCTACAAAATTATCAGACATTTTAAAAATGCTCTTATCATATACTTTCAGAATATGATGAATACCTGAGCCTAATTGCTCAACCATATCTAGGTCTCTGTATATTCGCATTATTTCTTTGTTTCTTGGTAGTTATAAGCCACTTAAGAAATCGTCTTTTGTCATTCCGTAAAATAAACTGCCATAGGATGTAATCTCAATTCCATTTTTTCAGTGCCTACGACAAATCATATATATAGTCCCATATATGTTTGTGAATAATTCCGTTATCATTTTTAATAAGGATATCATCCATCGTAACTACATATTTTGGCAGGTTATCCTTAACTTTATCAAAAGCACCAAACTCCCTATCAACAGTAGCACTATTAGCCATCACATAAGACACTTGTACATAATGCTGCTCACCATTTCTTTCAGCAATAAAATCAATCTCGTAATTGCGTCCGTAACCAATCTTAATATTATAAGCAGCACTTCGCAAATGAATAAACACAATGTTCTCCAAAACAGCTCCAATATCACTTACTAAACTTGGATAAAGATAATTTCTAAAGCCCAAGTCATTTACATAATACTTTTTTTCTCCAGAAAGCAGCTCCTTAGTTTTAAAGAAATACCTCGGTGCTTCATGAATTATAAATGCATCTTGCATATATTGTAAATATTGCGATATGGTAGAGTAGTCCGCCTTGCGATTCTTATTCTTAAAATATTTAATAATAGAAGGAATGGAAATCATGCTCCCCACATTATGAATTACAAAAAGAAATAAATCTTCCAATAAAACATAATCCCTTATTTTATACCTATACATGATATCTTTCAGAAGAATCGTGTTTTTTAACGATTGAAAATAATTAGTTTTTGTATCATTAGAATTTAAGTTTAACAATTCGGGCAACCCACTTGTACTTATATAATCAATGAAATTAGCCTTATTATTTTCCAAATTACTATTTTCCAAAAACTCCTTATACGAAAAAGGAAACACTTCTGTAGTAATATATCTACCTGACAATAATGTTGCTAACTCTCCTGACAGAAGCTTTGAATTTGAGCCCGTAATAAAAACCTCATACTCTTTAACAGTATGCTGTGCCAAAGAAACTATTACTTTTTCCCAGTCGTCAATATTCTGCACTTCATCAATAAAAATATATACTTTTCCGGAGGGCTTATATTCACTTTCGTAAGCATTAATCAATTTAGCCAAATCATTTGCAGTGCGAATATCATCAAATTCATACATCTCTTTATTAAGATAGAATACATTCTCTTTTTTTATTTCTTTATCAAAAATAAGATGATGAATCAGCTGCCTTACTAAATAACTTTTTCCTGCTCGTCGTTGCCCAATAATTACCTTAATTAACTTATTACCCATGGAATCAATTACAGACTTATTATATCTAAGTCTATAAAATCCTAAATCTATTTTTAGATTTTCATTCCAAAAATTGATACTTCCTAATGAGTTTAATATATTTTCCATTTGAAATATTATTGGTTATACTCTAATATAGTGCAAATATAGTCATATATTTGTTTATAACCAAATATATGACCTATTTATGATAATATTTGATTATAATCAAATATTATACAACTCCCAATAAGGAATAAAGTCAACTGTAGTATCCGCAATATTAAGTGAATTACGGTAGCCAAGGTTAACAAAAACCCCCATATTTGGTTTATAATTAGACACGAAGCTTCTGAACGACCGAGTAATCGCCGACTTTTTCATATCTTTATATTTCACCTCTATGGGTAATACTCCATCTTGAGTATGCACAACAAAATCCACTTCAGCTTTATCTTTTGATCGCCAGAAATTTATTTCTGACAATCCTTGTTTATACTTTTCGTCAATAATCGTAAAAATAAAATTCTGGAATATCATTCCATCAATATTATTAATTGAAAAACTATTTCTACTAAAATTGAGCATTCCAATATCATTAAAATATACTGTTGGCGATTTTGTAATCTCCTTCTTCTGATTTGTATAATATGGCTTTATTATGGAAATAATATAAGTTTGCTCGGCATACCAAAGGAAAGTCTTTAGGGTTTCTACTCTTATTCCAATATCCTGTGCCAACTGCGAATAATTAAGTATTCCACCCACCTGCACTGCAAGTAGTTTAATCATTTTTACAAATTTGTCAGGATAACGAACACCTAGCAAAAACGAAATATCTTTGGTTATATAAGAAATAAATATCTCGTTCATAATTTCCAGCTTTCGCTCCACAGTATCTTCGGTAACAACTGCAGGATAACCCCCAAAAGCAAGATATTCATTTAGTAATAAAGTCGTTTTCTGAGGCTCAATTTCAAAGAATTTATTAATTCTATTTTCATACTTATAGTAAGTTTTAAAGTTCACAAATTCGAGAAAACTCACAGCCTTCATTTCAATAAAATGTTTACGCCCAGTGAGTGCTTCAGATATTTTTTCTTTCAACTCAAGGCTTCCCGAGCCCGTAACAACAAATTTATAAGGCAAGTCCATATCATAAATTCCTTTCAAGAACTTCCCTGCATTTTCCTTCTGTTGTATCTCATCAATAAATATATATGCTTCATTAGCTCCAACTTCAAGATTAATCTTATTTAATAACTGCTGCTGTGTGGCGAAATGCTTGCTATCATCCTCAATATCGAGATTAAAATACACAACTTTTTTGCCTGAGAATTTTAAATCTACAATTATTTCTTTCAAAACAGTAGTTTTACCAATCTGGCGAGCTCCAATAATTATTGTTACTTCCTTTAGTTTAAGACTATTAACTATACTTTGTTTTATGCTTCTCTTAATCATAGCTCATATATTTGCCCACAAATATACAACAATTTAACTGAAAAATACAAGTTAATAGTAAAATTCTCGGGTTAAATTACGGTTATAATAGTATAATTCTCGGGTTAAATTACGATTGTAATAGTATAATTCTCGGGTTAAATATGTTTTTCGTAAAATTTCATGGATTAATCTGTTACTGATAAACTCACAAATTAATCAATATAGTTAGGTTCAATATTTATCCTACATTTGCTGATTATTAATAATTATACGAAACAAAACCACAATAATGGACAGCAATAGCACCATAATACTTGCCAACGGCACATTCCCTCAAACAGATAAACTATTGTCAATTTTGGACTCTGCAAAACAAATTATTTGTTGCGATGGTGCTGTAAATAAGCTTGTGGCTAGTGGACGAGAGCCTTCTGTAATAATTGGCGATTTAGATTCTGCTGACGAAAACATAAAACAACAATATTCCGACAAATTAATTCACATAAAGGATCAATACACCAACGACCTAACAAAGGCGGTAAATTGGAGCTTAGCACAAGGAATAAAAAGCTTAATAATAATGGGAGCAACTGGCGAAAGAGAGGATCATACTATTGCCAACATTGCCTTGCTATCAAAATTTGAGGAAGAGATAAACTTGAAAATGATGACCGACAGTGGAGTATTTATTCCAATATCAAAATCTACAACTTTCAATTTATCTCAAGGGCAGCAGGTATCTATTTTCTCTCAAAGCCCTGATGCAGCACTTACATCCCAAGGATTAAAATTCCCTTTACAAGACCTCAAGCTTAGCTCTTGGTGGATGGGAACGCTGAATGAAGCAATTACTGAGCAGTTTACAATTTCGTTTGAGGGAGAAGCTAGAGTTATTGTGTATATTTTATACTAAAAAAGCCATGCTTCGGTACAATTTTCTGAAAAAGAAAATCACTCACCCGATTGCTATCGGGTATGACGTGACTAACAAAGAGTCATTTCTCTGACAAAAAATCATTCTATAAAAAAATCCCCTATTTCAATAATTTGAGATAGAGGATTTCCAAAGAGACTAACCAACAAAAGTCTCAATAAGCAATTAATATTACTTCAAAAAATCTG
>Ga0256842_1002666_pt1 | contig 12518 bp, 10 predicted proteins | sample 4559240metaG_FD_185973 | JGI IMG/M metagenome (GOLD analysis project Ga0256842, IMG submission 185973) | Hydrothermal vent microbial communities from Guaymas Basin, Mexico - 4559-240 | ecosystem: Environmental > Aquatic > Marine > Hydrothermal vents | place: Mexico: Guaymas Basin | collected...
TCATCTTGTAAAATAACATGTGAATATTTCATCTTGGCTCCTTTTAATTTATTATCCTATAAGACTATAAGACAATTATTTATCGGTTAGGAGGTAGCCAAGATGATTTTGTGAATTCTAACTTATTTTATTGCAATAAGTTATGAATTATAAAAAAGACTTTAAATGTAAATAATTGGAGGGAGAATGACTGAAATAGATAAACCTATAAAAAGAAGTTCAGCAAGACAATTATTAGGAAGAGAATATTATATTTTAAAGCGAAAATTTGATTGGTATTTTGGTAAAAAAAACTGGGCTTGTACTAAAAGTTCATTTTTATTAGAAAATTCTGTATTTAAACACAAATCATTAATACTTAGGCCATTAAAAGATGTTGATATGTATCTACAAGAGAATAAACGGAAAAACCTTGAATTGGCAATTAAACATATAGACGGAACTATTATAAAACCAGGCGAAACCTTCTCAATTTGGAAACTTGTTGGAAGACCAACAAAAAGGAAAGGATATTTAGAAGGCCTTATTTTAAACCAGGGGAGAATAGATAAGGATATAGGTGGTGGTTTGTGCCAATTAGGGAATCTGCTTTTCTGGATTTATGCTCATTCACCTTTATTAATCACAGAACGTTACAGACATGGATTTGATGTGTTTCCCGATGTAAATAGAAAAGTTCCTTTTGGAGCTGGAGCAACATTATCCTATAATTATATTGATTTACAAGTAAAAAATGAAACAAATAACACTTTTCAAATTAAGCTATGGCTTGATAAAACCCATTTGAATGGCGAATTATTAAGTAAAAGATTAATTAAAACAAAATATAAGATTGAAGAACGTAACCATTTAATGAAACAACAATTTTGGGGAGGATATTCTCGACATAATCAAATTATACAAATACAAGAATTGAATGGTGTAAAAAGCGAAAAAATCCTTGTTGAAAATCATGCTATAATGATGTATAATCCGTTTCTCGGAGAAATAAAATAAAAGAATAGTATTTATTGAAATTTGACTATATTGTAATAAACTCCAGATAAAAATTGAACCGTTAGCTAAGCTGAGAATTCTATCATTAATTTTAATGATGATGCATTAACGAGTTGGTTTTCTCTAATCTTTAAGGAGTTAAATCATTTTAAAATAGCAAAATTTAACTAAAAAAAATAAACAGTAAAAATGGTTCCAAAATCTGATTCTGAACTACGAGCTAAAAATAAAGATAGACAAATATTTCTGTTCCGAAATTTTTAAAATTGTTTGGGAGTTCATTTGGCTTCTTCAATTTAAATTATTTTCAGGCGGAGGATTTTTTTAATCGTAATACGTTTTGTAATCGGGTCTATTCACGGACTGGTAGCTCGTTTCGGAAAATAATTGAATCTACGAACAAATATCCCACAATCCCAAGCTCAAAGTGGCAAATGCGACTTATTAGCAACTATAAATTTATATAAGGAACCAATAAAATCTATGAAAAAAAAATATTTATCAATAATCTTAATGGTATTAGCTATCTCTATCTGGAGTAAAGAAAGAGCTGTAATCGAAATAGTATCAGTAACTCATAATGGTTTTAGTATTGATCCAAATAAAAGTACGGAACTAACAATTAAAGTTAAAATTACTGATTTTCAATCAAATGATAATGATTGGAAAATAAAAATTAGCCCTGGAAATAATGCTAAATGGAATAATAATTTTTCAAATTGGACCCAGGCAAGTATAACTCATATAGAAGGGAGTATATACACAATTAAACGAGTTTCAGGCTCCTCTTTTTATTTAAAAACAAATACCAATGAACCATTTTTAGATATCTTAAATATTGGTTTTAAAGAAAACGATTGGTTTGATGATGATACAGACTATTATAAACTAAAAGTTGTTGCTGATAAGGCTTATAACGAACTAAACCTTGTCCAACAACAATATTTAGCTGAAAAATTTTTACCTATTTTAAAATTGGACGGAGGTTATCATTCAAACTTGTTTGGACCTGAAAGCTTTTATCCTAAAGAAGTTGATATTTTACTTAATAATCCAACAAGAAATACTACAATATTTAACAGAGAATTTGTTAATGAGTATGTAGCTCAAGCATCAAAAAATAATTTAGCAATATATAATGAATCATTTACACTTACAGGTTGGCCAGTTAGCTATCCTGCAAATGGCAATTTCATAAATTTCAGATTACCAAATGGTAATAATAATGGAGATGAACCAAATAGTTATGATATGTTGCAGTTTTTCAATAATTATGCGGATCAATTCAATACACAACTTTATGCCTCTTTCTGTGAAGAAAATGGTAAAACAATATTAACCTATTGGTTTTATTATTTGTATAATCTTGATGAGGATGAAAATAACAGAACTTATAATTATCATATTAGCGATTGGGAAGGTATGTCTATTGTTTTCGATTCATTAAATCAAGCTAATTATCAATCACTTATGCCAATTGCAGCTGCTACATCTTCTCATTTAAAAAGTGGTAAACGTAGAGATTGGGTTGATATTGAAAAAATTGATTTGCATCCTGTAGTTTATGTATGTAATAGCTCGCACGCAACATATTTCACAAGTGGGTCAACAGAAAATGAAGGAGGTTTATTTTCTTCATACGATTATCATTACGGAGATGGAATGTGGATTGTTCCACAATATTTTGATAGTGATTTAAACTCAGGAAACATAGAAAAATTTGGTTATAAAGGTTCATATGCCACAGGTAAACAAGTTGAGATTTTACCAAGATTGGACTCAATTAATGCAGACGAATTAGAAAATTACTGGCATTCCTTTGGCGGTAATTGGGGTCAATCTTCAAATAATCAACAAGGTCGTGGAGTCCAGTCAACAAGCCCATCAAGTCCTCCATTCATCGAAAGCAAGGATTTATGGGATAATACAACTGATGGTTTTAAGTGGTTCAGACCTTATACGTGGTTTATTGACCAAACAAGGGAAAATATTGCTAATAATTCACCAATCGCTTTTTATTCTCTTAATGATGATTCTATTGATGAAAGTGGAAACGGTTATAATGGGACATCTTTTAATATAACACCTTGCAGTGATAGATTTGGCATAAGTAATAAAGCGTGTTATTTTAATGGAGAAGATTCTCATATAATTATTGATTCTTCTAATAAAATAATTTCAGAAAATAATACTTGGACAATTGGATGTTGGATTAAATTAAATGATGAATATTCTATAAAAACGATTTATTCTGAAGCCAATAATATTGATTCCTATGCAATTGATTTTTCTATTAATGGGAACACCCTTTCTGCAGCATATAATGGAGCTGTAGAAAATATAAACATATCATCTATTGATCTGGAACAAGATAAATGGTATTCTGTATTTTGGGTTAAAGGTGTTAATAATTCTAAAATTTATGTTGATGGTTTTTATGAAGAATTTATCAATTCTTCTGAATATGTTGAATCCTTTTCTTCAATTTATCCAACAATTGGAAAAAAATCTTATATGGATATTGGTTATTTTAATGGTAAAATCGATAATCTACGATTATATAACCGTGCTTTATCGAACCAAGAAATAATGAATATATATAATGAAGAAAAAACAACTCCTCAAATAGAAGTTACTCCTATAAATATTGATGTTAACGTAATTGAAGGTACAATCGTTAATTATGATTTTACAGTAGATAACATTGGTGATGGTGAATTATATTATAATTTAACCACTACAAGCGATTGGATTTCTCTTTCTAAACAAACAGGACATATATTCCCCAGTGAAGATACTGAAACAATTTCTATTCAATTTGATGCTTCTGGAATAAGTCCAGATGAATATTTGTTTGATTTAATAATTTCAAGCAATTCAGTGCTCGATTCGTTAATTAGTGTTCCAATGTTTGTAACAGTTTCGAAATTATCTTCCCCAGATCAAGTTACAATTTCTAAAGAAAATGAAACAATAATCATTAGTTGGACAGCAGTAGAAGGTGCAACAGGTTATAAGATTTTTTCCTCAAGCAATCCTTATTATGGGTTTGAGGAGGATGTTTCAGGTACCTTAAATTGCACCAGTTGGGTTTCGCAGTTTTCAAATAATAAAAGGTTCTTTTATGTTAAAGCGGTTAATTAAAAAAATAGTTGCCTAACACACAGCATCGCGCAAAAGGGCGTGATGTCGGTAGAGCAAATCATTATCCCTCTGATAAAGGCAGAGTTTATAAAATTCTTTTGCTATTCTAATGGTAAACGATTTCTCAAATTGGCATTCGTAATCCTAAAAGTAAAAAATAACCAAATTTCCAGATAAAAGGAAAAGTTATAGAAAAAGCCCGATGAACAAACACCGGGCTTTATTATTTTTATTTTATGACATTACATTTCAATAACTTCCACGTTTGCACGAGGAATTATTACTTTTTCACCATTATTAAGTTCTGCTTCCAAAATACGAACCAAAGTTTCTGATTCAACTTTTGTAAGTTCTTCCGGCAAAGCTGTGATTTTTCCTATCATACCAAAATTTGGTTCGCGAATTACACGAATAGTAGAGCCAATTTCTAATGTTGCCATTTTAGCTTCTTCTACAACCAATTCTTCACCTTCAAAAGGAATAGGAATAATAATTTCAGGACGCATCACACCGGCACGAATTTGTGTTTTACCGTGCATTGATGCTTTCTTACCTTCAAATTCTTTTAAAAGTTCAAATGTAGCATCTGCCATCTTAATTTCACCAAAACCTTCTGTAACAACAATTGTTACTCCAATTTTTTCATGACCTGTAATAGCAACACCAATATCATATCCCAATAATTTTTTAAGATCTGCATCATCAATACCACCGGAGATAACACCATTAACTCCGACTTCCTGACATTTTTTAATAACATCAAGTGTTACCATAGCACCGGTTACGATCAATTTGCCTTTGCAAGATGCATCAATTTGGCTTGCTTTCACAATGTCAGATCCATCTTTTGCCAATACTTTAATCTCACCTGTAGTTTCACCTGCGATACCAAAAATACCTTGAACATATGCAGATTTATTTTCAATTACTACACCTTCCTCTTCGAGAACATCTACTACAATGCCATCGATAAATGCTTTTACTTGCACAGGAATACGAGGTTCGCGTAAGAGCATTTGACCTGTAATTTTAGAAATACTTTCAATTTCTCCATCAATAGGAGCTTTTATCGGTGTTTTAAACATGCCAAAGAAACCTTTTGTTTCAGCCATAAGTTGGCCGGCTTTGATTTCATCACCAGCTTTTACTTTTAAAAATTGTTCAACCAGATTTGGCTGAACTCCTAATTTATTTGCCATATTGAAAGGCACTACTTTACCAGGTAAAAGTGTTTCAGCCACTAAATCTTCGGCTTTTACTTTGTCGCCTTTCTTTACTAGAACCTTACCTTTCAAAGGAAGAATTCTGTCTTTTCTTAAAACTATACTTTTGGTTACAGTTAAACCTGCTGAATATGCTTGAGCCATGATTTCCTCCTTATCTTTTTAATAATTCTTCAGGATATGCTTTAAGCTCTTTCATCCACTTAAGCAATAAAGGAACTCTTTCTGAAGCTTCTACAGGTAAAGCAAAAGGTTGTCTTCCACGTGTATCAAGAATAATACCAACAACACCACCATGAAGCTCGGTTTCCATTACCTGATTTCTACCGGCACCAATATCAAGACCTTTACCCGGTGTAAGAGTCGCTTTAGCTTTTTCACCTACTCCAAGAGGAATCAATCGTATTTCTCCAAATGGAATATCTTCTTCAAATGTTTCACCGTTTGGTAATTCGATTTTTGCAGATAAAGATGTTTTGCCGGGTTTGATTTTTCCTACAGGAGCAACACAAGTTCCAAGATAGATCAAACAATCTTTTTCAAATACTTCTGTCGCAGCTTTTGGGCTAATCTCAGCAAGTACACCCAATTGAGGCATCATGAAAATACTATCCACAGCTAAGCGTGTAATACCTTCAGGTAAGAATGAATTGATTAAAAGCATCGCTGTTTGATTTCTTCTTGGTGCGTGAGAAAGAACTCCTCCTGATCCAACCAAAAGATCAAGTGTCATCATATTCACAATAGAGTTTCCTGAAGATGATTGAGAGAATGCATCAGAAATTTCACGTTGTTTCTGACCACCTTTCAAGCTCACAGCAAATTCTTTGTGTTGGATAAACGCATATTTTAATGCTTCATTAGCAATAGCTTGTTCCAAAACCAATTCTTCGAATTTCTGAGGAATAGTAGTTGGGCGAATCATTTTATTTTTAATCATATTTCTTAAGCCGGATTCATTAATATCAAAAGGAACCCAACGTAAGATTTCTTCCAATCCTGCAGTAGCAAGCACATTAGAAATACTATAACTCATTCCCAAGTTAGCACTTACTGTACGGTTGAAAACTTTTTCTTCAGTAAATACAGAGAATACGTCTGTAGTAGCTCCACCAATATCCACACCAAGAACTTCAATATCATTTTCTTTTGCAATTGTTTTCATGATATTACCCACAGCAGCAGGTGTTGGCATGATAGGGATTTTTTTCATTTTACCATCAACCGGACCCATAGTCCAGCTCATCAATTTATTATAACCGGGAGCTTGAGCCATCACATGCTCCATAAAAAGATCATGAATCTTATCACGAGCAGGAGCAAGGTTTTCTCTTTCCAAAGTTGGACGTAGATTTTCAGTAATAATCAAGTCTGTCTTTTCAGCTAATGTTTCTTTGATAATATCAACAGCTTTATTATTTCCGGCATAAATAACAGGAAGTTTGTAACTAGAACCTAAACGAGGTTTAGGATCAGCTGCACCAACTAATTCAGCCATTTCCGCAACGTGTTTGGTTGTTCCGCCATCCACACCACCGGCCATCAATATCATATCAGGGCGTAAAGCTCTAATACGTTCAATTTTTTCATAGTTTGCACGTTTATCGTTACTAGCAATAAGGTCCATAACAATTGCACCGGCACCCAAAGCGGCACGTTCAGCACTTTCACCGGTCATTTTAGCAACAACACCGGTAACCATCATTTGCAATCCACCACCGGCACTGGAAGTAGAAACATAAGCATCAATGCCGTTTTTATCTCCAACAAATAATCTGTCGCCATCTGTAAATTTGATTGTAGGATCATTATATTTTAGTTGCGCTAATTCTTGTAGCTCTGTTACTGCATTTACAACGCCTCGAGTAACGTCATTAAGTGGCTTCTCAACAGTTGTAGGAGCTTCTCCACGAACTGTTTGACGATATTCGCCATCAATGTATTCAATCAAAATTGCTTTGGTAGTAGTACTACCGCAATCTGTTGCGATGATTCGTCTCAAGTTTTGAGTATCTGCCATTTTTCCTCCAATTTATTTTTTGTTTGATTTATTTTTAGATTTAAAACCAAAAAATTGTTTTATCTTATTATTTCTTCTTTTACGCAATAAACGTTTTTTTTCTCTCTCTTCTCGATACAATTCATTATCCAATTCATCAATTCGTTTTACCAGAAGCGTAATATATTTATCTTCCTGTAAAATAACAGCAAATTCTTGATAATCTCGAGAATTGAAAAAAACTTCCGCAAAAGGAGCCAAAAAGTACATTATCTGAGAACCAATATTATTCAGTGGACGTAAAGATTCAATCGTCATAATAGCAGCTGCTGCCATGCGTTTCTCCACGATAAAACGCGCCATACGCTCAATTAATTTTACTGCCTTTTCCGGCTCTACTTTAAGTATAAATTCTTCCAATTTTCATTATCCTTATTTGCACTGGTTTCGTACAATTCTTCATATTCGAGCTAAAATTCTTTATGCCCTCGCGATTGTCAAGATATAGATTTTGCTAACTCCGTTATTTTTCAAAAGATTACTTATAGAATTAACAGTTGCTCCGGTAGTAAATACATCATCAATTAACAGGATATTTTTCCCCTCTATTTTTTGAGGAGTTTTCAGTACAAAAGCATTGGAAACATTTGCTTTTCTTTCCGCTCTGCCTAACCTTGTTTGCGTCTGAGTAAACTTTTTCCTTTTTAAGACATTCGGCAAATGTTTATAATCACAATTTTTCGCTATAATTTTTGAAATTATTTCTGACTGATTAAACCCACGAGCTCGTTTTTTCACGCTATGCAAAGGAACCGGAATGACAAAATCTATTTTTGGAAAATCCTGTTTCGTTTGGATAAATTCTACAGCTTTAGAAGCAAAAAATTTTCCTATATTTATCATCTCGTTATATTTAAAATCATGGATCAAAGATTTAATTAGTGGTGAAAAATCATATAAAGCATAGGCAATATCAAAATCATTATCTTCGGAAATAATTGTTTTTGAAATGAAAAACAACTGTTCCTGACAATGGCTACACAAAACATTTCCTTTAGTAAGTTTAGCGTTGCAAGAATGGCATTTCTGTGGAAAGATCAGGTCTATGAAAACGGAAAAATAATTCATCCTAACTTCCTAAAATCAATTGAAAAACAGATTTTTCAAATTATCACTTTAAAATAAAGTTATAAATTTATAACTTAGAAAAACTTAATTAAGGTAAGCCAAAAACATTACTTTTTTATTCGACGATATCCCCTGCATTTACTTTTGCTCCGATACTGTAACGTTCAATTTTATCATTCGGAATTGCAATTTTATAAGTTGCTGAAAATGGTACAACGCCTATCAATTGTCCCGCTACTGCCTTTCCCTCAAAGAAAATATATTTTTTCCCGACAATATCATCGTTTACAAAATTTTCTCCTGAATAACGAATATCTGCTAAGAAAAATGGATTTTTTTTTATAATCAAATAATTTTCTTCTTTCCCAATAACTTTCCCGCTTATGGGAAAAACAAATTGCGCTTCTACCCCTTCAGCCATTCGATATCGGTAATTTATTTTGAAAAGAAAAGTTATTGCTAAATATAAAATCAAACCGGTTAAAGCAAAATATTTTGATATTTCTTCTCCTAAATATTTGCCTGAAATAAAAGAGAGTACTACTAATATAATCGGAATTAGTGCAAATTTATATTTTATTTTTTGTATCTTTGTGATAACTGAGATTGGATTATATTTTTCTATATCGGACATTTGCCAACTCCTATTTTCTTTATGCAGTTTAATCTCGCTCTATAAAAGAACGAGATTAAACATAAACTGTTTTCCCATTATGAAAATTAAATTCCAACTCTTTTAAATACAAAATCTACATTTTCCATATAGCGATCGTAAGAGAAAATCTCAGCAATCTCTTCTTCGGAAAGATATTTTCTGATCTCTTCATCTTCCAATAATAATTCTTGGAATGAGCGTTTTGTTTCCCAACATTTCATAGCATTACGTTGAACTAATGCGTAAGAATCTTCTCGAGAAATTCCTGTTTTGGCAAGTTTCAACAAGAATACTTGGGAAAATACCAAACCGTTTGTTAGATTAATATTTTTCATCATATTTTCAGGGTAAACCAAAAGATTCTCGATTAACACAATCATCTTATTCAACATATAGTTCATTAAGATAGTTGTGTCGGGTAAAATAATTCTCTCTACGGAAGAATGGCTAATATCACGTTCATGCCATAAAGCATTATTTTCCATTGCCGCCATAGCATTGCTGCGTATAAGCCTTGCCATTCCGCTCATCTGCTCTGTTACAATCGGATTACGTTTGTGCGGCATAGCTGAAGAACCTTTTTGGCCTTTGGAAAAATTCTCTTCAACTTCCAACACTTCTGTTCTTTGTAAATGACGAATCTCGATAGAAATCTTCTCAATTGTTGATGCTGCTACAGCCAGTACATTCATAAATTCTGAAATTCGATCACGCTGGATTACTTGAGTGGCAATATTTACAGGTTTTAGATCAAGATAACGGCAAGCAATCTCTTCAACTTTTGGAGAAAGATGAGCGTAATTTCCTACGGCACCTGAAATTTGACCAACCGAAACTGTTTCAATTGCAGATTTCATCCGAGTAATATTCCTTTTCATCTCATCATACCAAAGGGCAAATTTCAAACCGAAAGTAGTAGGTTCAGCGTGAATTCCATGAGAACGACCGATACAAAGTGTATTCTTGTGTTCTTTAGCGCGAATTTTAAGAACTTCAGCTAATTTTTCCATATCTCGCAAAATCAATAATCCGGCTTGCTTTAATTGTAATGAAGTAGCAGTATCAAGAACATCTGAAGAGGTCATACCATAATGTATAAAGCGTGATGATGGTCCCACAAATTCGGCTACGCTAGTAAGGAAAGCGATAACATCATGTTTCGTTACTTTTTCAATTTCATCTATGCGGTCCACATCAAAATCAGCCTTTTCGATAATATTATTCAAATCTTTATCCGGAATCATTCCCAACTCATTCATTGCTCTGCAAGCGGCAATTTCCACATCTAACATCGCTTGAAATCTGTTCTGTAAATCCCAAATTTTTCCCATCTCTTCTCTTGAATATCTTTTGATCATTTTAAACTCCTAAAATTTACTCATCACTTTATCAATCAATATGTTTGCTTCTATTTCGTTATTCAAAATTATATTAATCTTTTCCAAATCACCGGAAAGATTGTAAGAAATTTTTATTTTTAGATTATCCTCGGAAATTTCGATAAGTTGCATATTATCATTCCAAGTTAGTTGGAATTCTTTGAATTCTATTTTTTGCTTAGAAATAATCTCATCTTTGAATTTATCTATAGATTGTTTTGAGGTTAGATTTTGCAATTGCGAAAATGAAAATGGTGATTCTTCTTTCTTTCCGGCAAAAATAAAAGTAGTTTTTTCTGCTATTTCCAAACTGGCAAAGGGTGCTGCCTGCATTCCAAAAATACCTCCATCTATCAGAATTGCCGAAAGTTTTTTAGAATTTCTAGTTACAAATATCTCTTTGCGTAGAACAAGATTTTGGTATTTAATTTCAGCTACGCCTTCAAAGCTTAAATTTTCCAATTTACGAATATTCTCATAAAGCAGGGAAATTTTATCCTTTTTTGGTGGAATTATTGAGCATCCCACAAAAAGAATAATTATCAATAATAGACTATTCTGAGGAAATTTTAGACGGTCTGCCATAAACATAAACCACTCCGATTATTCCAACAATAATCATCACAGAACTCAACATCTGCCCCTGCGTGAAATTCAAAAAAACAAATCCTAACTGAGAATCCGGTTCACGGAAGAATTCCACTATAAAACGAAAAACACCATACAATCCTATCCAGCTGAAAAAAACGACTCCGTTTCTTTTAGTCTTTTTCAGAATAATCCATGTGATCAAAAATAGTATTAATCCTTCCAGAAAGCTTTCATAAAGTTGAGAAGGATGTCTTGGCCGACCATCTGTATTTGGAAAAACCATTCCCCATGGAACAGTGGTTACTCTGCCATAAAGTTCAGCATTTATAAAATTCCCTAATCTTCCCAAACCCAAACCAATAGCAACTAATGGCATCAAAGGATCTGCTAATTGCAAAAAATGTAACTTATGTTTTTTTTGGAAGAAATACCCGAATGTTATCGCACCTAACACACCACCATGAAAAGACATCCCGCCATGCCAGACTGCAAAAACTTCCAACGGGTTTTTAATGTAAAATGATAAATTGTAGAAAATGATATATCCAAGACGTCCACCCACAATTACACCTATCATTAGATAAAAAAGTAGATCTTCATAAATATCTTTAGATAATGAAACATTACGATATTTCAGGAATTTTTTATAAAATATAAACGCTATGAAAAAACCCACAATATAAAACACTCCATACCAGCGTACTTCAAGTGGACCAAGTTTAAATATAGTCGGACTTAAGTTTGGAAACTGTAACATAATTTATATCCTTTATAACAAAACAAAAAGACTTCTCCAAAGAGAAGCCTCTAAATTTATTGTCTTAGTTCTTTTAATTTTTTATGTAGGATTTCAGCTAATTCTTCTGCCGGCAATTCATACTTTTCGCCACCTTTCTTCATTTTAGGTGAGAAAATACTTACTACCTGTGTAGGTGATCCATTTAATCCAATCTCATTTTCATCTAAGCCTAAATCAGCAGCAGTCATGATTTTTAATTCAGCTTTTTTGGCTTTTCTCTTTCCACGTAAAGATGGCAAGCGTGGAATATTAATCTCTTTCACAACAGTTAGTACTGATGGCATTGGCATTTCAATACGATCATAACCATCTTCCATTAATCTTTGAACTGTAATTCTATTATCTTCAATTGATTCTACTTTTTTCACAAATCCTACTTGCGGAATATCTAAATGAGCCGCTACTCCGGGACCAACCTGAGCTGTATCTCCATCTACCGCTTGCTGACCAAATAAGATTAAATCATAATCCAATTTTCTTATGGCTGAGGCTAAAGTGAGACTTGTTGCCCAAGTATCTGCTCCGGCAAATTTTCTATCTGTGAGCAAAATAATCTCATCTACTCCCATTGCTACAGAATCGCGTAGAGCTGTTTCCACTTGTG
>Ga0256842_1002667_pt1 | contig 12514 bp, 8 predicted proteins | sample 4559240metaG_FD_185973 | JGI IMG/M metagenome (GOLD analysis project Ga0256842, IMG submission 185973) | Hydrothermal vent microbial communities from Guaymas Basin, Mexico - 4559-240 | ecosystem: Environmental > Aquatic > Marine > Hydrothermal vents | place: Mexico: Guaymas Basin | collected...
GTATAGATTATGCTATAGAGAGAGTTATCACTTTACTGAGTATTATAGAGGGAACTTATCCTTGGGATCCTAGATTTGGGGTTAAATTACCTTTATATATATTTGAGAAATTAGATGATAATATAGCAGAAACAATAGCTACAGAAATTGAAACCAAGCTAAGTATGTATGAGAAAGATTTCGTACTAGAAGATTTAGAAATATATGTTGATGATATTAGAAAAAAAGTATATGTTAAATGTTTATTACATTATACACCAACTAGTGAAGACAGAGAAATTACTTTACAATTAACAGAAAGAGGAGTATTCTTACCATTGTGAATCTTACAGGCTTTAGATATGTTAACTATATAGATGAATATTTAGATAAAGTACTTAACTATTATAGCAGATGGAGTCCTCATTTCTTTGTTAACTATTATAAGTTTAAATATAGTGAATCTATATTAGATGACATAAAAGATACAAGAACAGCTAGTTACCATATGGCTGGGGATCTATCTGGTAGAAAATGGGATAAAATACTAATGTTTCCAGTTTGGTATTCTACTGGTGTTTCTGAAATAAGTATACAGAATAATGAATTCTCTCTAAATAGAGAAATAGAATTATCCCTTAGTTTCCCAGATATACTAGGGGTACCACCAACTAGTGAAGATTTTATAGAATTTAGACAAGGTGAATATATAGATTCAGAAACTGATGAGCCTATTGAGCATCCTCTTTTTGTAGTTAAGAATTATGAAGTTTCTCATATAGGTAATAGGAGATGGTATAAGATTAATATAAAGAACCATTTTCTTATTAGAACTGAATTAGAAAAAAAAGTTAATCAAAGATATATGTATATCAATCATCTTAGTGAAATATACGATTTAGAAACTTCATATAATATATTAGAAATACAAAGGTATTTCTTTTCCTATTTAGATTATTTTAATAAAATGGATATAGGATATAGTTATTCTTTTACGAACCTAATAGGAGTTAAATAACAGTTAACATGGCTATAAATCTTGACAGAATAAATGGATATTATTTATTTACTAGCAGAGAATCTTTTAGAAAAAAGATAATAGATAGAATTCAAGAGTATGAAAACCTTACTGGAGTAGATTTAAGTAAGACTCAATTCTTTAGTTATCTGATTGATATTATATCTATTATAGGTGCAGATAATGCTAATTCTTTAACTATAACAAAGAAGGAAAATTATCTAGTTACAGCTGTGATGCCTAGTAGTGTTTATAACTGGGCAAGATATCTAGGATATACAAAAAAGTTAGCACAACCAAGCTCTACTAACTTAGTAATAAGTATACCATTATCTGAATTTAGTTCTTCTATAGGTTTTACTTTTAAGAAACATCATAGATTTATGGCTGATGATATAGTATTTAGTCTTCCCTATGAAGTTAACTGTTATTATAATATAAGCACAAATACATTAGAGGCTAGTTTAAAAACTGATACTAATATTATAACTTTATTAGTGTATAAGGATAATAACAATATAGCACATTTTACAATACCAGTTAAGCAGTATGAGATAATAGATTTTGATTATAACGTTGATCCTATACTTAATTTATATCAACCTTTTTCTTTTGAAATAGAATATCATAATTACTATTATTCTATAGATTTATATACTAAAGATACAGTAGATAGTATACCTGAACAATGGCAATGGGTTGATTCTTATTTTGATATGTCTATTAATGAAAATCAATTTACTACTATCTTTTCAGATGAAGGAAAAATTACTGTACTTTTTGGTAATGGTGTATATGGTAAACAACCTAATCCATCTTCTATTGTATTTGGTACAATCTGGGTAACCAAAGGTGAAGAAGGTAATGTAATAGCTGGAGCTATAAGAAATGGTGAGCCAGTATTTGTTACAGAAAATGGATTAACTAAACAAGTAACATATAGTTGTACTAATCCAGAACCAGCTACAAATGGTATAAACGAAGAATCACTTGATGAAATAAAAAAGAATGCTATAGAAAGATTCAAAGCTAGACATCGTTTAGTATCAGAAGATGATTATCAAAATCTTACATCTATAGTAGATGAACCATTACCATTTGTAGATATAAATTCTGTACTGAAAAGGTCGGATCTTAAAACTAATGAAATAGTATCTTTTATAGTACTAGGTAGAGAATTAAAAGAATATAGTTCTAACAATCTAATTATAGATTCTGAAAATGAAGGATCTGATAAATATCTATCTAAACAAAAAGTTTACTTACCTATTCCAACCAATAGTATAAAACATTCTACTACTTGGAATCCAACTGGAATAGATATTAAGCCATTTTTTGGATTTGCTACTACTGAATCAATAGGTGTAGTTAACTGGTATTGCCCTTTTGGTATAAGAATAGTATCACCATCTAGTACTGAATTTTACTATATGACTAACATTACAGATATAGAACCTTTATCTATAACTTATTATGATAGAAATAATTATTCTCAGTTTTATCCTAAAAGTTTAAGAATACAACAAACTGCTGGATTTACTAATTATATGTTTACTTTACAGTATGATGATTTTTATACATTTACTAATAATTTTCAATATATAGTAACATTAAAAAAAGATAAAAGAATCATTAATAGTTGGAGTAAAAATTTTACTACAAATTCTGGTTTTAATAATATTACTATAAATGTACCAGCTACTATTATACCACTTGGAGAAATAGAGATACAATTACAAGTATTAGATATAACAGTACCTGGTTCTATTAGAACAGTATTTGAATCAGTAGAATATTATACTATCAAAAAAGATTTGTCTAGATACATATTTTCTAATAATAAATATGACCCTATAACTAATACTGTAACTGTATACGATATTCCTGTTATAGAATCTAATTATTGGAACTCTTTATCAGTTAAAGAGCAAATAGATTTTGAAAGAAATGTATTACAGAAAATGGTTTCTGACATTTATTTTGGTAAATACAGAATGATTACTAATAGTATTAATATCAAATTTGCTAAGACTTTTGGTGATATATCATCTTGGTTCTTTAACAGACAAACTGTTTCTCCAGTTATAGATATAGTTGATAATCCACCACCAGCACCAGCTGTTAATGATAGATACATAGTTGGTCAAAATCCAACTGGCTCTTTTACTGGACATACTAACCAAGTAGCTATATGGAGAGGAGCTTCTTGGCAATTTTTAGATTGTAATCCTGGAGATATAGTATTGCTTACTTTACCTAATCAAATAAGAGTGTTTTCTGGAAATGCTAACAGATGGATAGAACCAAAATTTAAATTACCTCTTGATGTAAAAGTACATGTTAGATTATCTAAAACTGCACCGTTTGATAATGTTAGTATTATTAAAGTAATTAAGAATACTGTTATGTATACATTAGCACCAAGTTTTAAAATTAATGGAGAAATAGATAGAAGTTTATTATATGAAGCTATACAAAATTTACAATTAATTGGTGTACAATATTGTGAAATAAAACTACCAGAAGTAAATCTTACTTTTAATTATGATATAGAAGATCTAACTAAGGCAGAGTTAATAGAGTATGTCCCTTGTTATTTATGGACAGATGAAGACCATATAGAGGTACATATAGATAGATAAATGATGGATAAGATAGAAAAATTTAAACTTATTATAACTAAAAACATAAAACCATTACATTCTGTTATTGATTCTTTAACTAATGAACAGAAAGAATATTATTACTCTTTCATTAGTAGAAATTACAATCAAGAAGAAGAATTAACTTTATTGGAATCAAAATTTCATCCTAATTTACAATTACCTAAGCAGTTTAGAAGACTTAAGAAAATGAACAGAAAACCTAAATATATAATACTTCATGATACTAATTGTTTAAGTCACAGAGATGAATCATTATCTGTAATAAATAGTAGAAATACATTAGGTCCTATTAAAATAAATCAGATACTAATAGAAAAAAGAAAAGAAATAAATTATCACTTCATAGTTGATAAGATTGGAAAAGATTTTGAAATCATATCAGCAAGACCATTACAGTATATTTGTGAGTTTCCAGAAATAAGATCTGATATAGGTAAACAAGCTTTACATGTACTTATAGCATCGGATCTTTCTATTAATGTTCCAGATAAAAGATTTTATGATGTATTAGCTTATAAATTATTAGCACCAATGATAAATGTTTTACAGATGCCTAAAAATCCAAAGAGTACAATAATTGGACATAAAGATGTTCTAAATAAAACTATATGGGATAGAATAAAAGAGATCTTTATTAAAAGACCAGAACAATTTAGAAATCTAGAACAATGTCCTGGTTCTTTTTTATTTTTTCCATTATTACATTCTACAGTACAGAAATATATGTAAAAGGGAAGTATATAAAGGAAATAAAATGGAGTTATTTATATCTATGGCTAATGATAAAGGTTTAATAAAAAAACTATCTAATGCAACTGCAGATGTGCTAGAAATGATCAAGAATAATTATAAAAGATATCTAGATAAAACTAAGTACTCTTTTTTTAGAAATAATAAACTAGGTAAAACTATGATGAAAATAGTAGCACTAATGTATGCTTTACCTAGTATACCAGATGCTATACTTAAGAAAATTGGTGGTAAAATAGGATATACTCTAAGTATTATTTATAACATTATTATATATCCAGTTAAAAGAATTGTTGCTTTAATAGATCCAGAAACTTATGTATCAATATTAGATACTGTAATTTCTATTATATGGAATTGTCTTGCTAAAACTATTTTTGGTCGAGCTATAAAGTTGTTAATGAATCTTGCTAGTAAGTTTTTCTCTATTATTACTTTTTTTAGAAAAAAGAAAAAGACTGCAGAAGTAATGAAAAAGAGAGAAATTATTCAAGAAGCTGTATTTAAAAAAATAAAAGATTTTTTATTGAAATCATTGAAAAAAGCACTTAGTCCATTATTATATTTAGCAAAGAAAACTATGATGTTCTTTTTTACTGCAGTACATAGAATATTAAAAATAGTATCTCCTCTTACTAAGTGTATTAGTGAAAATAACAAATTAAAAATTAGTGCCTGGAGTGTTAAATCTTTACAAATATATGTAAGCACCGGTTTCTTTTCTGGTTTATCTGGTAAAGTAATATCTGCTGCTGGAAAAATTTTAGATAAGAAAGCTGCAATAGCAGCTAATTATTTAACATTAGGGTTAAGTAATTTCGTTATACTTGCTAATGTTCTTATTATAGCATTGATTATTAACTGGGCTGGATATTTATTTGATGGTATTAAGTTTATGTTAGATCTTAAAAAAGACTTTGGAAATATGAATGTATAAAAAAGAGGTTTGAGAAATGACTGTATCTAGCTCTGATAATATTTTTTGGTTTGATTTTAGTTATTGGTTTTTTCATAAGTTTTATAATGAAAGTTATCAAAAGATTTTAGATGGTGCAGGGAATCATAATAAATTATTTGATACTTATTCTTTATTTCTTAATTCTGATTTATGGCAAAACCTTTCTAATATGGATGAAGTAAAATTACATAATGAAATATTTCTTAGTGATTCAATACCCTGTATTTTATTTAGTAGCACTAGTGATATACAACTATTAGTTAATAATAGTAGACTTGGTGAGTTAGAACAAGCATCTGATATACTTAATAAAGTAACTGGTATACTACTTCCAAATTATAATAGCTTACCTTCCCAGTTTAGAGTTTCTATTGATGGATCTAATATAAGATTAAGACAACTCTACGTTAGTTGTCTTAATACTACTGGTGCCCCTACAAGTAATACAAAGCTTGTTACTAATATCATATCAGAAGAAGAATTAGAGTTAGTATATAATATATTTCTGTATAAGTTAGGAGAGACTATCACTTTAACTATAAACGAAGATTCTTTAATTGATGAAATAGATAATGATCCTATTTCAATAAGTTCTCCAGTTTTGAAATATATGCTTCAAGCATATCTTCTATATATGAATCAAGATTTAGATGATAAATTTTTTATTATATTAGAGCTTATTAGATTTATGGAACAATTTCAGGGAATAGAAATGGAAGATTTAAATAAAAGATTTTATAAAACTTTATGTTTTCATTTCTTAGTTTATTTATGGTTTAATGTATTTCAGAAATTATCAAATAATTATACTTATAACTTTTCATGGTAAGAGGGACTTATAAATGATAAAGTATCAAGAAATATTGACACAAGTTACATCATATATAGACTGGTTAAATATATATGATAATGCAACAACTCAGTCTCAAATAGATTCAATAATGGGAACATTTTCAGATCACATAGAAAGCCTTTTAATATCTAATCTGAATAAAGTTAGAAAATATTTTGAAAATGTTCTAGATCAGCCAGTTTATATGTCTGATGATTATTTTCATCTTCGTAGATTTTTAATATATTGGTACGCAGCTTATAAAACTTTAATGGATGAAAATAAGTTCTTATCAGATATAGACTTTATAGATAAAAAGCTAATGCTTCAATCCATGGGTTATTACTTGTATTATTTAACTGATGATAAAGTTAATAAAGATATATTATTGAACCTATCTTTTTTATATGATAAAAAGGGTACACCATGGAGTATACAAAAAATTTTACAACTAATAGGATTAAGAAATTTTGAGCTATTTGAATATTGGTTATATAATATAAATGGACAACTTAAATTCGTACCTAAAAAAGTAACTGATACAGGACTTACTACTAGTGTAGATAATATGATGTTATTATCTAAAGATTATAATAAGAGTATAGCAGTTACTGATCCTCACTGGTATTATACACAAGCAGAAATATTAGCACTGGATTCTACTAATGGTCCAGATACTTTACCTAGTCTTACTCCTTACATAGGTATACTATCTGTAAATGATTGGGTTAGATTATGTAGATTAGTAACTAGTCTTATATCCAGAATAATAAATGAACAAGCTCAAAATTTAGAAACTAACAATATATATCCAGAAGGCAAGTATTATTCTCAATGGTTTAAAAAGAATTTGTCTTTATTAGAAGTTGTTTTACTTTTCAATTATTTATATAATAAACATTTTGGGGTAGTATCAACTTTTAGTAGACAAAGTTTAAATATATTCATACAACATTACAATGGTTCATCTGTAGATGACGAAACTAAGTTTATAGTAGAATTTGAAAGACTAAGAGTAAAGAGACCAAAAACTAAAGCTGAAAAAGAACAGATGGAAAAAGAGCTAAAACTTTTATTCTTATCTGATGATAAGGAAATAGTATGGACATTCTTTGATGTAGCAGTATTTCTTAATAAATATTACATTAATTTAAAAATAGAAGCTGATAATATTCTTTCTTTAAATAAAGGGGAAGATGCCATAATAGAATTATTAGAGATATTAAACCATTTTATACAGAAAGAAAGAGGTATCATTAATTTTAATTTCTTATTTATTATAAGAGATTTCTTTCTTACTTCTAAAGATGCAGTTATAAAAATAATAAATTTTTTCAAACCATATCAAGTTAGAATTATGGAATTTGCACAGTATTTGTTAATAGATGATTGTCCTGGAAATATTCTAATACCAGATGATAGTATAGAAGAAATTATAAAAGAGTATACTGGAATTTGTAAAGTTCCAATTAATGATGATTTTTATTTACTTACTAAAGATGCATATAAAGATACATATCAAATTCTTTGTTATGGGTATACTTTGTCAATTACAGAAAAATTTGATGATACATATATAGTAAAAGATCATTTTTCTGATCTAATAATAGATAATTTTGGAGTATGTAAAGTTCCGTTAGTTGATGATAAGAAGGATATAATTAAAGAAGAGTTTATTGAAAATATTTATATAAGTGATGATTTTACTATTAAGGTTATCGAACTAGATGATGATCCAGAAGATGATTAGATTATTTTAAAACAGAATAATATACCTATTGAACAAAATCTAAGTTTTGTTGTGCGATTATATATTAAAACATTGGAGGTTTTTCATCTGATGCGTAATAATGAGGATTTAAAAAAGGTTGTAATTATTGATAATGTATATCAAAAATATTACGATGAATTAAAATCAGATCCTAGTCTGGGCGGGTTTGTTACTATTATAGATAAAGAGACAGGAGAAACTATTATCAATAAAGCAAGATTTACTAAACTGCCAAATGTAAAAGGTAAATCAAATAAAATTCTTTATAGCGGTAGAGAAGTTGCTGCACAAAGAATGTTCAATATTGATAGAGTACAAGGGTCTGGAGAAAAAGATTTATTTATCCACTGGATTGGAATTGGTTCTGGTGGAGCTGATTCTGCTAATTGTTCTAATCCAATTGAACCAACATCTAGTGATACAGGATTAGTTACACCAATTACTTTAGATGCTAGTAATCCTAATTATGCTGATGTTGGTAAAAAGAAAGCATTTGATAGTGTTGAATTTTTACCTGATAGAGAAAATGATAATAGATTTCTATTAGTTAAAATTACAGTAACTATTGACTTTACTGATGCAAATAATCATCCAATAAATGAAGCTGTATTATATTTAAGTGATGATACTAATCCTATTACTGCAAACAAATTTGTACCTTGGGCAAGAGTTACTTTTTCTACTATAAGTAAACATAGTAGAAGAGCTTATCAATTAATATGGTATGTATTTTTTTAACTAAAGAAAGGTAATAAAGAAGAAAAAATGATTATAATATCAAGCAATTTATTAGAAAAAAATCAAAACAAAGAAACAATGGAGGTTACTAAAAAATAATAATGTTACATGTAAGTCCAGGTGTATACACTAGAATATTTGACCAGTCGGAATACATCAATGGTATTCCAAATGTAAATGGTCTATGTTTTTTCTTTGCTGATAGAGGAGTAGATAATAAACTTGTCTATCTGAATGGTGAAAAAACTTTTAGAAATATGTTTCCAGTAGCTGATCACTCTGTTTATAACGAATATAGAGAAGGATGGCTTTGTACTAGAAACTGGGTTAGAGTATCTGCTTCTTTTTATGGTATGAGATTATTACCAAATGATGCAGCTTATTCTAATCTTTTAATTAGTTTGAATTTAAATCCAGCTGATAATAAATGGTATTTAGATATCACTAGTGTTGCTAATTTAAATTCAGAAGCAGATCTTGATACACTTATATATAATAATCCTAACCCTAATGTTAAGCCATTGGTATTACTTTATACAGTAGGTCGTGGTAAATCTTATAATGATTTAGCTATCAATATTTATCCATCAGCTAATTATGATAATGCTTACTATATAGATATTTATGATAAAGATTCTAACGGTGATTTAGTAATTATATCTTCTACGCTTGTAACTATGGATCCAGATGATAAATTCATTAATGGTCAGAATGAACTTATTGATAATAATCTTTATCTTTATAGTGAATCTGTAAGAGCTAAACTTAATGCTGAAAACATTAAAGATTTCTTACATGGTAATACCATATTTGTAACTCATAATGAAATTGGTATTATGGAAATGCCTGATCCAGCTGGTCAAACTGTAGTTAATGGTAAAGCATACTATACTGGTGCTAATCCAAGTGGTGCTTTTGCTGGTAATCCATATTCTTTAGCAGTTACTAATGATGGTGGAGCTACTTGGACTTTTACTCAATTATTAAGAGGTGCAGTATTCTATTATGCTAACTCTATAGATCAAGTTAGTGCTCCTCCTGCTGTTACTTTTAATGATAATGGTAAAAGATACTGGATTAGAGATGACCAAGTAGCTACAGGTGCTTTTGCTGGTAAAGAAGGTAAAGTAGCTATTTGGAGACAGTATTCCCCATCTGTTGCTGGATATTGGGAATTTGAAGATATTAAGAGATATTATTTTGATGGTGATGATCTTATTGAATTCGATCCATTTGCTAGTGTATTTAGTGCATCTTCTCCTAGTGATACTGATTATAAATTTATGTTAGGTGGATCTGATGGTTCTTTACTTTTAGCTAATGGAACTATTAATAGTACAGTTGCCGAACAATTACTAATTGATGCTTATTATGGTTTAATAGATGATGTAGTAATTAATGTAGATAAGATTCATTTCTTTTTTACATTATGTCCATATGATAGTAAATTAATTAGAGATGCTGCTTATAATCTTGCTTCTATTATTAGACAAGATACTATGGCTATTATGCACGTGGGTCATAATCCTACTCCAGATATTGATATAGCACGTAGAAATTCTGAATTTACTTATAATTCTTTCTTAGTTACTTTGTATGGTAACTATTCTAAATTATATGATAACGATATCCAAGATACTCAATGGTTTAGTCCAGTATATCATATGGCTAAAATTTTACCTTATACATATGATGTTGCTGATTTAGCTACTCCTCCTGCTGGACTGAATAGAGCTATGATTCCTGAAATTCAAGAACTTGCTTATGAACCAAATCTTGGAGATAGAGATAATCTTTATAAAGAACAGATTAATCCAATTGCTGTATTTAAAGAAGGTTATGTAGTTTGGGGACAATTAACAAGTCAAAGAAAAACTAGTGCTTTACAAGATTTAAATGTAGTTATAGTATATTTATATATGAAAGTTACATTAGAACATTTTTGTAGATTCTATATTTTTGAAAAAGATCTTGAAGAGGAAATTGAAAGAGTTAGAAAAACTGTACAAGGCTTTTTAAGAATGGTACAAGATTCTGGTCTTATTAAAGAGTTAGTTACTCTGGATGTTGGTCAAACTCCAGAGGAAATGAAAAGAAAAATTATACATGTTAATATTGTATATAGACCAGTAAGAAGCATTGAAAAAATCTTATTGAATTTTTATGTCAGAAACTAATTGTTTATATTATATATGTAATTAGTCATCTGTTTCCTCCTTTAATTTGTTGGCCCTTTTTCCCCTCCCATTTCTAGGGAGGGGCTTTTTCTATCTGTAACAACTCTTTACAGTATAAATATAATATCTATATATAAAGAAGGAGGATTATTATGAATCGAATATCTGCTATTGATATCTTATATAGAGACTATAAGAAATACGTAAATGATAAAGATAAGATTATTCAACTTTTATCTGAAGAATCATTTGTTATAGGTAATAGAGGTGGAGGTACTTACAATAATTATGGTTCTAAGTTTGATAGATTAAGAGAAAAAAAGATAATGTTGGAATCGAGTATTGATTCTTTTGATAAAGAAAGTATTTATGATATGGTATTTAATTGGTTAAAACAGAACGAAAAATATAGAGATAAATACATACTTACTAATAAAAAAATTTACTATTATTTTTATATGGTAAATATATTTCTTGCTTTTATTACTAGATTGTATCTTTTTATAAAAACTTTCAGTAAGGATAAAAGAAAAAATAAATTTGGTAAAAGTTTATATTACATATTATTATTTCTAGGGCTTTTTACTGAATTAAAACGTATATTTAAAGAATCAGATAGTTTACAAAATATTGATACTTATAATAAAATAATTAATGATTATGGAAGTTTCTTCTCTTTAACTAATCTATTTAAGTTATATAATAACGATTATGAATTCATCTTTAAAACTTTATCTAATACTGTTCAGATTTTTTATGATAATAAAGTTACTGATTTAAATCAATTAACTTATAGTACAGATATAGTAGAAAATAAATATTACTATATAAAGAGTTTAGACATTTATTATAAAAATGAAAAAAATCCAATACTTTCTTTGCTTACTTACAAATTTAATGATATTGAAATTAAATCTGATTTTGGAATTCATTTAGTTAATAATGTAACTCATGATGATAGAACCCAGATTATATTTAGTAAGAAATTTGATATAAATAAAATAATTTCAGAATTAAAATCTTTACCTTTATTTAGTTATGATAGTGTATCTATGTTAGATCAATTGATTGGTTTCTATGCTAATCTAGAACTTTTATATAAGCACAATAAGAAACCGTTTATTATGAATTTAACTTATAATAAATTAAATCAAATAGAGTTTGCAATGGATGTAATATATTTCTATTCTTATACTCAAATAGTTGGGGATAGTGAATATAATCAATTTTTACAGCTTTTTAGAGGTATTAATATTAATACTGTAACAATTGATGAAGACATATATTATAGTAAATATATATTAAATAAGTTAATTAATCCACTACCATGTAAAGAAAATAATTGGAAAAGCACTAATATTTTAGTGCATGGTAAACCTGGAACTAGTAAAACTAAAACTATTCATTATTATTTAAGAAAATTATTTATAGAATATAAAAACAAAGGAGAGCAATTATTAGTTATTAATTTACCAAATTTCATACAAAGTGTAGATAATATTAAAGATAGAATATATACACATGTTAACAACATTATAGATGCTTTATTATTGATAATTGCTTATTTGAAAAAGAAATATGGAATACGTATCATTTTCTTACTAGATGAAATGGATAAATTAATG